>Ga0070661_100000441_pt1 | contig 31826 bp, 35 predicted proteins | sample KBSC43metaG_FD_64663 | JGI IMG/M metagenome (GOLD analysis project Ga0070661, IMG submission 64663) | Corn rhizosphere microbial communities from Kellogg Biological Station, Michigan, USA - KBS C4-3 metaG | ecosystem: Host-associated > Plants > Roots > Rhizosphere > Soil ... | reverse complement strand
GCCACCGAACGGATGGCGCGTTCCTCCCAAAGGATCGCATAGGGAAACGATGGTATGTCGCTCATATGAATGCCGCCGCAGACGACAGTTCCTCCCGGCTTCACGGCGCGTAACGCAGCGGGAACAAGATCGCCGACGGGCGCAAAAATGATGGCTGCATCGAGCGATACCGGAGGGAGCCGATCGGAATCGCCCGCCCATACGGCGCCCATTTTTTGGGCAAATTCTTTTGCCTTGTCGTCGCCGGGCCGAACAAAGGCATAAACCTCTTGTGCTTTTGCACGAGCAACCTGTACCGCGATGTGCGCAGCGGCGCCGAAACCATAGAGACCAAGACGCCTTCCCCCACCCGCTGCTTTCAGCGAGCGATAACCGATAAGACCGGCGCACAACAGCGGAGCGGCAGCTTCATCGGAATAACCTTCCGGTATGGCGAATGCGTAACGCGCGTCCGCGATGGTCGTGGACGCAAAGCCGCCGTCTATCTGATAGCCGGTGAAGCGCGCAGCGGGGCAAAGATTTTCCCGTCCGCTAAGGCAATACTCGCAAATTCCGCAGGTCCAACCGAGCCACGGAATGCCGACACGGTCTCCCGTCCGGAAGCGCTCGACACCTTCTCCCACGGCATCCACGCGACCGACGATCTCGTGGCCCGGAACGACCGGAAGCTTCGGATGGGTGAGATCGCCATCCACCACATGCAGATCGGTGCGGCAGACAGCACAGGCGGCAACCTTCAACCGGATTTGGCCCGGCCCCGGTGCCCGGTCGGCAAGGATTTCGGGCACCAGAGGGGCGCCGATCCGCGAAAGCAGCATTGCTTGCATCCTGCCTCCTTGCCTTTAGGTTCCGCCCATCATTCTATGCCCTCGCATGCGAGGCAGGAACTCCATTGGGATTTGAAGGACCGGGACGGGTTGAACCGCTGGACGGCGAAGCATTGCGCCACGCGCTGACGGCGCTCGCGCATGACACGGGCGATCAGGCAAAGCTGCGCAAGGGCGCGCTTGATCTCATCAAAACCCAATTCAACGAACATCGCGCACTCATCAAGACCCATACCGAGGCAGGTACTCTGACAGGCATCGGAGCGGCGCGCGCGCTCTCCGAATTGCAGGACGCCATCATCCAGGTCATCTACGACCTTGCCGTCAAACATTTCTATTACGCGCAGAACCCGACAGCGGCCGAACGGCTCGCTGTGATCGCGACGGGTGGTTATGGACGCGGGCTTCTGGCGCCGGGGTCGGATATCGATCTTTTATTCCTGCGGCCGTTCAAGCAAACGCCATGGGAAGAAAGCGTCGTCGAATTCATTCTTTACATGCTGTGGGATTTGGGCCTGAAGGTCGGCCATGCAACGCGCTCGCTCACCGAATGCGTGCGGCTTTCAAAACAGGACATCACGATCCGCACCTCGCTGCTGGAAGCGCGTTATCTGTGGGGCGACCAGGCGCTTTATGCCGAACTGCGCAAGACCTTCTGGTCGGACATCGCGGCAAAGACCGGCGCGGAATTCGTGCAGGCGAAGCTTGCCGAGCGCGACGAGCGCCACAAACGGCAGGGCGAAAGCCGCTATCTGGTCGAACCGAACGTGAAGGAAGGCAAAGGCGGACTTCGCGATCTGCAGACGCTCTACTGGATCGGCAAATATCTCTATCACGCCGACGATGCGGCCGATCTCGTCGATCACAACGTCTTCACGCGTGACGAATACAAGACCTTTCAGAAGGCCGAAGCCTTTCTCTGGAATGTGCGCGTGCATCTGCACTATCTCGTCGGCCGCGCTGAGGAACGGGTTTCGTTCGACGTGCAGCCCGAACTCGCGCCGCGCCTGGGCTATACCGGCGACACGCCGCGCCGCGCGGTGGAAGCTTTCATGAAGGACTATTTCCTCGTCGCGAAGGATGTGGGCGATCTTACGCGCATCTTCTGTGCGGCGCTGGAAGTCCAGAACAAGAAGCCGCGGCAATCATTGTCGCGGCTGATCCCCGGCTTTCTCAAGCCGCGGTCCAGCGAGGACGAATTCTTCGTCGAGAACGGCCGCCTCAACCGGCGCGAAGGCAGCTTCCGCCGCGATCCGGTGAACATGCTGCGCATCTTCCAGATCGCGGACGAAAAAAATCTCGACGTGCATCCCGATGCGCTGCGCACCATCACGCGCACGCTCGATCTCTTCACCGACGACGTTCGCAACGATCCCGTCGCCAATCGCGTGTTCCTCGACATCCTATGCTCGCGGCGTGATCCGGAACGCGCGCTCAGGCGCATGAACGAGGCGGGCGTGTTCGGCCGCTTCGTGCCGGAATTCGGCCGCGTGGTGGGATTGATGCAGTTCAACATGTACCACCACTACACCGTGGACGAGCACCTGATCCGCGCGGTCGGCAATGTGGCATCTATCGACCGCGGCGAGTTGCACAACGACCACCCGCTTTCGACCGATATCATCAAGCGCATCAAATCGCGCGAAGTGCTTTACTGCGCGATCCTGTTGCACGACATCGCCAAGGGCCTGCCGGGCGACCATTCCGAAGTGGGCGGCGCCATCGCCGAAAGCCTGTGCAAGCGCTGGGGTTTGCCGCAGGCCGACGTCGACGCGGTGGTCTGGCTGGTCAAAAATCATCTGGTGATGAGCGATGTGGCGCAGAAGCGCGACATCTCCGATCCCAAGACGGTGCGCGATTTCGTGGCAACGGTGCAATCGCCGGAAATGCTGCGCCTGCTGCTGATCTTGACCGTGGCAGATATTCGCGCGGTCGGCCCCGGTGTGTGGAACGGCTGGAAGGGCCAATTGCTGCGCGAACTTTACTACGAGGCCGAAAGCGTGATGCAGGGCGGCGATGCTACGCCGGCGCGCGCCTCTCGCGTGAAGGAAGCCAAGGAAGCGCTCGCCAAACGCATCGCGGACTTCTCGCCGGAAGCGCGCGAGCGCGCGCTGTCGCGGCATTACGATTCCTATTGGCTCGCCTTCGACGACACCGAACACGAACGCCATGCCCGCCTGATGGCAGAAGCAGATGCGAACAACCAGTTACTGGCGCTCTCCGCGGAAAGCAACACGTTCCGCTCCATCACCGATATCGCGATCTATACGCCGGACCATCCGGGCCTGTTCTCGCAGCTTGCGGGCGCGGTGTCGGTTTCGGGCGGTTCCATCGTCGATGCAAAAGCGTTCACCACGACCGACGGTTTCGCGCTCGACGTGTTTTCGGTTCAGGATGCCGAAGGCGGGCCGTTCGGCGATGTTTCGCGCATCAGCCGCCTGCGCGAAAACATCACGCGCACCGTTTCGGGACAAATGTATCCCCGCAAGGCGCTCGCCAAGCGTGAGGAAGGCCGCCGCCGGATCGCCGCGTTCCGCATGACGCCGCGCGTGAATTTCGACAATGACGCCTCCTCCACCGCGACCGTGATCGAAGTGGAGGGTCTCGACCGGCCCGGCCTGCTTTACGACGTGACGCGGGCGATTTTCGATTCCAGCCTTTCGATCTCGTCGTCCATCGTCGCCACCTATGGCGAGCGCGCCATCGACACCTTCTATGTGCGCGACAGTTTCGGCCACAAGATCAAGCATCCCGACAAGCTGGCCGCGGTGCAGAAGACCATCCTTGCGGCGCTCGAGGGGGCTTGAAGCCCCTGCCCCTGACGGGCCATAACGCCCGCCCGCACAAGGTTTTTCCGCTGATGGCCGCCACACCCCGCCCGCTCGTCCTTTCCGGTATGCAGCCCACCAACACGCTGCATCTTGGCAATTATCTGGGCGCGTTGAAGAACTGGGTGAAGATGCAGAAGGAGATGGATTGTCTCTTCTGCGTGGTGGACATGCACGCGATCACGCAGGACGTGGGCTATCAAAACCCCGGCGAACTTGCGAACGCGACGCGCGAAGTCACCGCGGCCTATATCGCGGCGGGTGTCGATCCCACACGCACGCCGATCTTCAATCAGGCACAGGTGCCGGAACATGCCGAACTGGCATGGGTGCTCAACTGCGTGGCACGTCTCGGCTGGCTCGACCGCATGACGCAGTTCAAGGAGAAATCCGGCAAGCACAAGGAACGCGCGAGCGTCGGCCTCTACACCTATCCGGTGCTGATGGCGGCGGACATCCTCGTCTACAAGGCCACGCACGTTCCGGTGGGCGAAGACCAGAAACAGCATCTCGAACTGGCGCGCGACATCGCGCAGAAGTTCAACAACGACTTCAAGGCGCCCGATTTCTTTCCGCAACCCGAACCCGTCATCACAGGCGCGGCCACGCGTGTGATGAGTCTGCGCGACGGCACCAAGAAGATGTCGAAGTCGGATGAAAGCGACAATTCCCGCATCAACCTGACCGACGATGCCGATACGATCGCGCAAAAGATACGGCGTGCGAAAACCGATCCTCACCCCCTGCCCGCTTCGAAGAAAGAACTGGAAGGGCGGCCGGAAGCGGAGAACCTGATCAACATCTACGCCGCCCTTGCGGATGAGACGCAGGAAAGCGTGATCGGGCAATTCGCTGGCCAACAATTCTCCGCGTTCAAGAACGCGCTCGCCGATCTGGCGGTCGACAGATTGGCGCCGATCCAGAAAGAGATGCGCCGCCTGCTCGGCGACCCGGCGGAGATCGACCGCATCCTGCACGGCGGAGCTGGGAAGGCGCGCGCGATTGCCGGCCCCATCATGGGCGAAGTGAAGCACCTTGTCGGCTTCGTGAGCTAAAAAGTCGCGCGCTTTTTGCCTCTCCCGAGCGTAGGATGACTCCAGCCTTCCTTCGGGGGTCAGGCCATGGATCTCGATCCGGTTCTTCTGTCGCGGCTTCAGTTCGCGTGGGTGATCGCGTTTCACATCCTGTTGCCCGCATTCACTGTCGGGCTTGCGTCTTATATCGCGCTGCTGGAAGGCATCCACTTCTTCACCGGGCGCGAAATCTGGCTGCGCATTTCGTCGTTCTGGACCAAGATCTTCGCGATCTCGTTCGGCATGGGCGTGGTCTCCGGCATCATCATGCCGTTCCAGTTCGGCACCAATTGGAGCCGCTTTTCCGACGCCACGGCGAACGTGCTGTCGCCTTTGTTCGCCTATGAAGGGCTGACGGCGTTCTTCCTCGAATCCGCGTTTCTCGGCGTGCTGTTGTTCGGGCGCAAGCTCGTGCCGCGCTGGGCGCATTTCGCCGCCGCCGTGATCGTGGCGGCGGGCACGCTGTTCTCCTCGTTCTGGATATTGGCCGCCAATAGCTGGATGCAGACACCGGCGGGCTACAAAATCGTAGATGGGCGTTTCTTCCCGACGGACTGGGCGGCGATCATCTTCAACCCCTCCTTCCCCTATCGCCTCGCACACACCGTCGTCGGGTTCTACGTCACCACAGCCTTCGTCGTGGTCGCCGTGGGCGCTTGGCTGATACGGCGCGGAAATTTCGCCGAAGAAGGACGGCGGATGCTATCCATGACGTTGTGGCTGCTCACCGTATTGGTGCCGCTGCAGGTGATTCTTGGCGATCTGCATGGCCTGAACACACTTGAACACCAGCCCGCGAAACTCGCAGCCATCGAGGCGCACTGGAATCGCGAAGCCCATGCGCCGCTGGCCTTGTTCGCCATTCCGGACGAGCAGAACGAAACCAATCACGCCGTCATAGACGTGCCGGAGCTTGGCAGCCTCATCCTCACTCACAGCGTCGACGGCGAAGTGCCGGGCCTGAAGGAATGGCCGCGCGACCAGCGCCCGCCGGTGGCGATCCCGTTCTTCGCCTTCCGCATCATGGTGGGGTTGGGCCTGATCATGTTCGGAATAGTGGTGTTGAGCCTTTTCCTGCGGCTCATGCGGATGCTGACGGCAGGCTGGTATCTGAGGCTTTGCGAATGGGCGGGACCCATAGGTTTTGTCGCCGTGATCGCGGGCTGGACCACCACCGAGGTCGGCCGGCAACCGTGGACGGTTTATGGCGTGATGCGCACGGCGGCTTCCGTTTCGCCGTCGCTCACCGGCTCGGACGTGTTGCTGTCGCTCGCCGGATATATGGTCGTCTATCTGATCATGTTCCCGTCGGGCGCTTATCTGATGTGGCGCATCGTGAAGATGGGGCCGGGTCGCGGGGATGAACATGGGCCCGTCGAAAGCGGCGTTCCCAAACATCCCGTGATCGGCGTGCCGGAGGGACAGCAATGATCCTCGATCTTGTTCCGATCTGGGCGGCGATCGTTGGGGTCGCAGTCTTCTTATATGTGCTGCTCGACGGGTTCGATCTGGGTGTCGGCATTCTTTATCGTTTTGCGCCGGATCTGCCGTCGCGCAATCTGGTGATGAACTCCATCGCGCCAATATGGGATGGCAACGAGACTTGGCTGGTGATGGGCGGCATCGGATTGCTGGCGGCGTTTCCGCTCGCCTTCGCGATCATCATTCCCGCCGTCTATTTCCCCATTTTGGTGATGCTGCTGGCGCTTGTGTTTCGCGGCGTGGCATTCGAATTCCGCTTCCGCGACGTCGAGCACGTCACCTTCTGGGATCACGCCTTCCATTACGGTTCGGTGGTGGCGACATTCGCGCAAGGCATCGTGCTGGGGGCGTTCATCCAGGGTTTCAAGGTCGATGGACGGCACTTTACCGGAACGAGTTTCGATTGCTTCACGCCGTTCTCGCTTTTGACCGGTATCGCACTGGTGTTCGGCTACGGCTTGCTGGGCGCATGCTGGCTGATCCTGAAGACCGAAGGCGACTTGCAGGCCCGCGCGCGTTCGCAGGCGCGCATCTGTTTCCTGGGCGTCATCGCTTGTATCGGCATCGTCAGCCTTTGGACGCCGCTGTCGAATGCGGGGATCTCCGAACGCTGGTTCTCCTGGCCGAATATCGGATTCCTTGCGCCGGTGCCCGTCATCACGGCGCTGCTTGCGTTGCTCGAATGGCGCGCCATCGGGCGAGGGGAAATGTCGCCGTTCGTCTATGCGGTGGGTCTTTTCGCGATGTCCTATCTCGGCATCGGCATCAGCCTTTATCCGATGATCGTGCCGCACAGCTTCACGCTGTGGCAGGCGGCATCCGATCCCTCCACCCAGCTTTTCCTGCTTCTGGGCACCTTGTTCCTGCTGCCGGTGATCCTTGTCTATACGGGCTGGTCCTACTGGGTTTTTCGCGGCAAGGTGCGGGCCGATATCGGCTATCATTGAGACATGACGATCAAGACCGCACTGGTGACGGGGGCCGCGAAACGGCTGGGGCGGGCGATCGCGCTCGATCTGGCGCGACATGGCTGGAACGTCGCGATCCACTACAACAGTTCGGAAAAGGAAGCGCGCGCAACGGAGGCCGACGCCAAAAGCACCGGCGTGAAGGTGGCGTTGTTCAAGGCCGATCTTTCCCGTGAAGCCGAAACGGCGGCATTGATCGGCCGCGTGGCGAAGGAATTGGGGCCGCTGACCGCGCTCATCAACAGCGCCTCCATTTTCGAGAACGACGAATGGTACAGCGCCGACCGTGCTTCGTGGGACAAGCACATGGAAACGAACCTGCGCGCGCCCTTCGTGCTGTCGCAGGAATTCGCACGCCAGGTTCCGCGCGACCAAGGCGGGGCCATCGTCAACATCATCGACCAGCGCATGCTGAAGCCGACGCCGCAATTCATTTCCTACAGCCTGAGCAAGGCTGGGTTGCACTGGCTGAATACCACACTGGCACAAGCCCTCGCCCCGCGCGTGCGCGTGAATGCGGTTGGGCCCGGCCCCACGATGAAAAACGAGCGCCAATCGCCCGCCGATTTCGAACAGCAGCGGAAGGCCACGCTTCTGGGACATGGCGCGGACCCTGCCGACATTTGCGGCGCGGTGCGCTATCTTCTTGAGGCATCGGCCGTCACCGGCCAGATGATCGCGGTGGATGGCGGCCAGCACCTGATCTGGCAGACGCCCGACGTGCGCGGTAAGGAATGACCATGACAAACGTGCCCAACGTCCAACCGCTTCGCATCGCCGACGCCGCACGCGGCATTCGCCATGTGTTCATCCGCAACCTGGAACTCCTGGCGCATATCGGCGTCTACGGCCACGAACAGGGAAAGCTGCAGCCGGTACGGATCAACGTCGATCTGGCCGTGGAAGACGTGATCGAAGTGGGCGACCGTCTGGAGAAGGTCGTCGATTACGCCACCATCGAACAGAAAATCCGCGCGCTGGTGGCGGCGGGACACATCAATCTCGCCGAAACGCTCGCCGAACGCATCGCGCAGGCGTGTTTTGACGACAATCGCGTGCGCACTGCGCGTGTGCGCGTGGAGAAACTCCACGCGCTGCCCGGCGCCGAAAGCGCGGGCGTGGAAATCGAACGGCAGGCGCCGCGGTAAGTGTTATTTCGCGCGGCGCCGCTTCACGGCGCGTACCAGCGTTTCGTTGATACGGCCTTGCCAGCCCCGGCCTTCTTCCTTGAAGGCGTCCACCACTTCCGGGTCGAGCCGGAGCGTCACCTGCACTTTCGGATGTTCCGCGCGCGGACGGCCGCGCATCCGCTTCACCGCTTCCGTGAATTCGGGGAACACTTCAAGGAAGGGTCTTGCCTTGCGGAAATCTTCCTCGGTCATTTCGGGAATATCTTCGTCTGGCACGCCATAAGCGGACGGACGCTTTCTCTTCGCCTTAGCCATAGCGTTTTCTCTCCTTCCTGCTCGCGCGACGGAAACTGATGACCCGGACAACATCCTGCTGCCGCGTCAAGGCGACCATATGGAGATGTCCATCGAGCATGCCGAATGCCCAATAACGCCTCTCGCCATAGGAAAAGCGACGATCTTCCAGAATTGTCACTTCATCCCAATTCAAGCGCGGGACTTCCGCGAAATCCAAGCCATGCTTTGCGATATTCGCCAGGCGTTTGGCCGGATCCCACTCGAAGTCCATGATTAAATGTAGTGCCCAAAATGGCGGCCGTCAAGAATAAATGCACTACAAAAAATACTCCTTGGCAGGCCCGCGCGCGAACGCCTATATCGAACGGATGGACGACACCGCAGCAGCGCCGCTGAAAGGACCAGCGCGCATCCAGGCTTACCTCAAGAACCTGCCGGATCAGGCGGGCGTCTATCGCATGCTCGACGACAAGGGGAACATCCTCTATGTCGGCAAGGCGAAGAGTCTGAAGAAGCGCGTCTCGTCCTACGCGAAATCGGGCGGGCATACCGAACGCATCGCGCGCATGATCTCCGAAACCTCGGAGATGCTCTTCGTCACCACCGCATCGGAAACCGAGGCGCTTCTTCTCGAATCCAATCTCATCAAGCGGCTGAAGCCGCGCTACAACGTCTCCTATCGCGACGACAAATCCTTTCCGAACATTTTGCTGCGGGAGGATCACGAATATCCGCAGCTTCTGAAGCATCGCGGCGCCAAGACGACCAAAGGCGTCTATTTCGGTCCATTCGCGAGCGCAGGCGCGGTGAACCGCACGCTCAACACGTTGCAGCGGGCGTTCCTGCTGCGGTCGTGTTCGGATTCGGTGTTCGAATCCCGCACGCGGCCCTGCCTGCTGTTCCAGATCAAGCGCTGCAGCGCGCCCTGCACGGGCCGCGTGGACAAGGAAGGCTATGCGGAACTGGTGCGCGAGGCCGAATTGTTCCTCAACGGCAAATCGCGCGCGGTGCAATCCGAACTCGCCAAGGACATGAACGCCGCCGCCGAAACGCTCGATTTCGAGCGCGCCGCACGCCTGCGCGACCGCATCCGGGCGATGAACCAGATCCAGTCGCATCAGGGCGTGAACCCGACCACCTTCGCCGATGCCGATGTCTTCGCCGCGTTCAGCCAGGGCGGCGAGACCTGCATCCAGGTGTTCTTTTTCCGCGCGGGCCAGAACTGGGGCAACAAACCCTACTTCCCCAAGCACGACCGCGAGCTTTCGACATCCGAAGTGCTCGAAAGCTTTGTGGGGCAGTTTTACGACGAGCGCCCGACGCCCACTTTGATCCTTCTTTCGGAAGACGTGCCCAACTGTCATCTCATCGCCGACGCTTTTTCGCTGCGCGCCGAGCGCAAAATCGAAATCTCCGTGCCCCAGCGCGGCGAGAAACGCGAGATCGTCGAGATGGCGCTCACCAATGCGCGCGAACAATTGCTGCGGCGGTTGGCCGAAAATTCCGCGCAGCGCGAATTGCTGGAAGGCGTGGCCGAACTCTTCGGCCTCGAAAATCCGCCGCGCCGGATCGAGGTCTACGACAACTCCCACATCCAGGGCACCAATGCGCTGGGCGCGATGATCGTGGCGGGACCGGACGGCTTCGAGAAAGGCGAGTACCGCAAGTTCAACATCAAATCGACCGAGCTCACGCCCGGCGACGATTACGGCATGATGCGCGAAGTGCTCTCGCGCCGCTTCGCCCGGCTGGTGAAGGAAAGCGGCAATGACGACGCGCGCGCCAAATGGCCGGACATCGCGCTGATCGACGGCGGGCCGGGACAATTGTCGGTGGCGCAGGTCGTTCTGGAAGACCAGGGAATCGAGGACGTACTGCTGGTCGGCATCTCCAAGGGCCCGGATCGCGACGCCGGCCGTGAACATTTCTACATGAAGGGCCGCGAGCCCTTCCGCCTCGATCCCAAGAATCCCGTCCTCTACTACCTCCAAAGGCTGCGCGACGAGGCGCACCGATTCGCCATCGGCAGCCACCGCAAGAAGCGGTCGAAGGCCATCGGCGCCAATCCGCTGGACGAGATCGGCGGCATCGGGGCGGCCCGCAAACGCGCCCTGCTCCAGCATTTCGGCTCGGCGCGGGCGGTTTCCGGGGCCAGCCTTAACGATCTGGAAAGCGTGGAAGGCGTCAGCGCCACCCTGGCCAAAAAGATTTTCGATTTCTTCCATCCGGGCGGGTGACGGATGGCTGTCATTTGCTAAATTCGGCCCATGTTCAATATCCCGAACATCCTGACCTTGTTTCGCATCGCCCTGGTGCCGCTTTTCGTGCTGGCCATGGTGATGTCGGGCGACTCGGCGCGGATCACAGCCTTCGTGATCTTCTGCCTGGCGGGTGTGAGCGACGCGCTGGACGGTTTCGCCGCGCGCAAGCTCAAGGCGGGATCGGATTTCGGCAAGATGCTCGATCCCATCGCGGACAAGATATTGGTCGGCGTGGCGCTGATGATGCTGGTGGCCGATGGCGTGTTCGACGGCGCCAAACTGTTCCCCGCCCTGATCATCCTGTCGCGTGAAATTCTGGTTTCGGGCTTGCGCGAATTCCTCGCAGGCCTCGATGTGAGCGTGCCCGTCTCGCGCATCGCCAAGGCCAAGACCGCCATTCAGATGATTGCCATCGGCGCGATGATCCTGCGTCCGTTGGCCGACGGTTTCGTGCCGGGCACACCGGCCACGTTCTACAGCACGTTTGCTTACGGCGCATTGTGGCTGGCCGCGGCGCTGACCGTCTACACCGGCTACATCTATTTCCGCGCGGGGTTGGCCCATGTGCGGCCCGCGCGCGCCACCCATGGAGAGCCGGTGTGACGCTGCTCTATTTTGCCTGGATACGGCAAAAGGTGGGCGCGGCACAGGAAATCATGGAGCTTCCGCCCGGCATCAAAACGGTGCGCGATCTGGTTGACCATTTGCAAAATCGCGGCGGCGGTTTTCTCGAAGCGTTCGGCGATACATCGCGGCTGCGTGCGGCGGTCAACCAGCAACACGTCAATTTCGATGCCGCAATTTCCGAGAACGATGAAGTGGCGTTCTTCCCGCCGGTGACCGGCGGATGAAACCGCATATCCGCATTCAGCAGGAAGATTTCGATCTCAACGACGAGATCGACGCGCTGACGGACGGACGAACCGATATCGGTGGCGTGGCAAGTTTCGTTGGTGTCGTGCGCGGCGATGACGACCTGCAATCGCTGACGCTCGAATATTATCCCGGCATGACGGAGCGCGAGATCGCAAGCCATGTCGAGGAAGCTGCCAAGCGCTGGCCCTTGCTGGGCGCGACGATCATCCATCGCGTGGGCACGCTGAAACCAGGCGAGCGGATCGTGCTGGTCGTCACAGCATCCTCGCATCGTGGCGCGGCGTTCGAAGCCTGCGAATTCCTGATGGACTATCTCAAGACCCGCGCGCCGTTCTGGAAACGCGAAGACCGGGGCGGCGAAGGCGCCTGGGTCGCCGCACGCGCATCGGACGATGAAGCCGCAAAACGCTGGAAATAGATCGATCTTGCGATTTATACAAATTCTGATATAAGGCAGATAGAAGTGAAGCGATTGGAGTTTCTAGGAGACTCGCTGGAACAGCTGCGGGGGTTTCCCGAAGGCGCACGGAAAGAAGCGGGTGTTCAGTTGCACAAGGTCCAACTGGGACTTGAGCCGAGCGACTGGAAGCCGATGACGACGGTAGGGTCTGGCGTTCGGGAAATACGCATACGTGATCAGGATGGAGCGTTTCGCGTCCTCTACGTCGCCCATATCGCTTCGGCACTTTATGTCTTGCATGCGTTTCAAAAGAAGACGCAGCAAACGGCAAAGCGGGATCTGGATCTGGCTGCATCGCGGTTGAGGCAAATTTTGGAGAAGTGACAATGAAGCGGCAGAGCTTCGACAATGTATGGGATGCACTTACCGACTCAGCAGAAGAGGCGGCAAGCATGACCATGCGCTCCAACCTGCTGATCGCCGTCGAACAGCGCGTGCGAAGTTGGAAAGTAACGCAGGCCGCCGCCGCCCATCGTCTGGGAATCACGCAGCCGCGCTTGAACGACCTGCTACAGGGCAAGATCGCGAAGTTCAGCCTCGATACGCTGGTTGATCTCGCTGCGAGAGCGGGTCTTTCCGTTCAGATCAAGATCGCAAAGGCCGCTTAACGCTTACAGCTTCACCGCCGACACTTCCTTGCGGGTATCTTCGCTGTAATCGCTCATCAGCGTTTCGGTGATCGTGCCCGGTGTGAAGCGGTAGGGGCCGATTTCCGAGACCGGTGTCACTTCGGCGGCACTGCCGGTGATGAAGCATTCGGTGAAATCGGCGAGTTCCTTCGGGTCTATATGACGTTCGACGACCGGGATCTGGCGGGCGCGCGCAAGCGCGATCACCGACTGACGGGTGATGCCGTTCAGGAAGCAATCTGGCGTCGGCGTGTGCAGCTTGCCGTCCTTGACGAAGAACATGTTCGCGCCGGTGGCTTCCGCCACCAACCCGCGATAGTCGAGCATCATCGCGTCGGCGTAGCCTTTGGCTTCGGCTGCGTGCTTCGACATGGTGCAGATCATGTAGAGGCCCGCAGCTTTCGCGTGGCACGGCGCGGTATCCGGCGCAGGGCGTTTCCAGTCCGCGATGTCGAGGCGGATTCCTTTGAGCTTTTCTTTGGGATCGAAATAGCTCGGCCATTGCCACAGCGCGATCGCGACATGGATCTTCGTCTGTTGGGCTGAGACCGCCATCATCTCGCTGCCGCGATAGGCGACGGGACGCATATAGCCGTCCACGATATCCTGGCGCTTGATCAGTTCTTTGCTCGCATTGTTGATCTCGTCCTCGGTGAACGGAATCTTCATGCCCATGATGCGCGCGGAGTTGAACAGGCGCGCGGTGTGATCTTCGAGATGATAGACGCGACCGTTATAGACACGCTGGCCCTCGAACACGCAGGAGGCATAGTGCAGCCCGTGGGTGAGTACGTGAGTCTTCGCGTCGCGCCAGGGCACGAATTTGCCGTCGAGCCAGATGAAGCCGTCGCGGTCGTCGAAGGGAATCACAGAAGGGGCTGCCATAACCAAATCCTCTACTCGCCCTGGAACTCTTGTTTCGGAGCCCGTCAGAGCCTAAATAAGTCAACATGACTGACGTAAAGCTGGGCGGAGCGCCGCCCGCCGCTTCGCCATTATACTTGCGCGACGAGGAGTTAAAGCAAGGCTTGGATTTGCTGTTCTTCGCCATGCAGAACGTTTGGGCGCAGGGATCGCCGCAACTGAATGACGCAGGGCTGGGCCGGGCGCACGCCCGCGCGCTCCATTTCATCGAGCGCCATCCCGGGCTGACGGTTGCGGATTTGCTTGGGCTTTTGAAGATCACCAAGCAGAGCCTCAACCGGGTGCTGAACGATCTGCTGGAAGCCGGCTATGTGGAGCGGCGTCCCTCGCCCACCGACCGGCGCATGCGTCAGTTGCGCCTCACGCATAAGGGCGAGGCGCTGGCCAAAACCCAGTGGGAGGCCCAGCGCCCACACTTGGTGCGCGCCTTCCGCGAAGCCGGCGCGGATGCCGTGGCCGGATTTCGCCGTGTGCTGACGGGGCTGGCTTCCGAAGAACGCCGCAAAGAGGCTGCACAATGAACGCTCCGTCGAGCGACGCTCACATCCTGGTCGTGGACGACGACGAACGCCTGCGCGCGCTTCTTCAGCGCTATCTCTCGCAGGCAGGTTTGCGCGTCAGCGTGGCGGCGGATGCCGCCGAAGCGCGCGCGCTGATGAAAAGCATCGCGTTCGATCTTCTGATCCTCGACGTGATGATGCCCGGCGAATCCGGCCTCGACTTCGCACAGGATCTGCGTTCGCGTTCGGCGGTGCCGATCCTGATGCTGACCGCGCAGGGCGACCCCGAACATCGCATTGCGGGACTGGAACGCGGCGCGGACGACTATCTCGCCAAACCGTTCGAGCCGCGCGAATTGCTGCTGCGTGTGGAGGGGCTGCTACGGCGCACAACCCCGGTTGCGCGCTCGGCGCATCGCGAAGTGCGCATGGGCGATGCCGTGTTCGATCCCGAGCGCGCCCTGCTCCAGAAGAAGGGCAAGCCTATTCACCTCACCTCATCGGAAGCAGCGCTTCTGCGGCTGTTCGCGGCCAATGCCGGACGCGCCTTCTCGCGCACCGATCTGTGCGTGCGGCTGGGCGTGGCGCTGGAGCGCTCCATCGACGTGCAGGTGACACGTTTGCGGCGCAAGATCGAAGAAGATCCCAAGATGCCGCTCTATCTGCAGACGGTGCGCAATGTCGGATATGTCCTTGTCCCAGACCGGACGACGTAAACCGCGCTCCTTGAGCGTGCATCCATTCCGCGCGATGAAGCGGTTGCTGCCGCGCGGGCTGTTCTGGCGCTCGCTCATCATCATCGTGGCCCCGGTGGTGCTGCTGCAGGGCTTCATGTCCTACTTCTTTTTCGAGCGACATCTGGAAATCACCACCGAGCGCATGGCGACCGACGTCGCCGCCGACGTGGCGTTCCTGATCAACCTCGAAGACACCTCGCCCGCCGCGGACCGGCCGATCTTGCGCGGCAAGGCGCAGAAGATGCTGCGCTACAAAATCACCTTCAGTCCGGGCAAGACGTTGCCACCGCCCGCGCGCGGTTCGCAAAGCACCATCGAGGATGCGCTGGAACTCGTTATCGCACAGCAGATCGGGGAAAAGCGCCACTACGATGTCGGCCGCATCGGCAGCGACCTCATCACCATCAATGTGGAGGTACATGACGGCGTGCTCTCTCTCGTGGTACCGCGCGATCGGGTGACGGTCTCGAGCCCGGACATCTTCATCCTCTGGATGTTCGGATCGTCGCTGGTGCTGATGGGCATCGCGGTGGTGTTCCTGCGCAACCAAGTGCGGCCCATCGAGCGGCTGGCACGCGCCGCCGAAAGTTTCGGCAAGGGGCGCGCGGTGCCCGATTTCAAGCCGTATGGTGCCGCGGAAGTGCGGCGCGCGGCGCAGGCCTTCATCACCATGCGCGAGCGCATCGAGCGCCATGTGCACCAGCGCACCGACATGCTGGCCGGCATCAGCCACGATCTGAAAACCCCGCTGACGCGCATCAAGCTGCAGCTCGCCCTGATGGACGAAAATGCGGATGTGGCGGCGCTCCGGGAAGACATCGTCGACATGGAACACATGCTCGACGAATATCTCCAATTCGCACGCGGCGAGGGCGGCGAGGCGGCGGTCGCCACCGACATCCGCCTGTTGCTGCGCGATGCCGCGGAAGCGGCCCGTCGCGCGGAAGGTGCGGACGCGGAGAATGTGCGGCTTGAAGAGGGCGAGCGCGTCGTGCTGACGGTGAAGCGAAATGCGCTGAAGCGTTGCGTCACCAACCTCATCGATAACGCATTGAAATACGGCCAACGCACCCAGATCGCGCTCGAACGCAGCACCAAATCCGTCGAGATAAATGTCGACGACGACGGTCCCGGAATCCCCGAAGCACGGCGCGAGGAAGCGTTCCGCCCGTTCCATCGCCTCGATGAAGGCCGCAACCTGCAGATCGGCGGTGTCGGCCTCGGGCTCGCCATCGCGCGCGACATTGCGCGTGCCCATGGTGGCGATCTGGTACTGAGCGATTCACCGCTGGGCGGGTTGCGCGCGACCCTGCGGCTGCCGGTTTAACGGCCCAATTCGCGCGCGCGTTTGCGGGCGGCATTCACTGCGCGCTGCATCAGTTTTCCCAAACCGTCGGCCGCCATCAAAACATTTAGAGCCGCTTCGGTCGTTCCACCGGGGCTCGTCACGTTGCGGCGCAATTCGGCCGGCGCGGCTTTCTCGGCATCGAGCAAAGCGCCTGCCCCGCTTACCGTCCGCCGCGCCAGCTTTGCCGCCACGTCGCGCGGCAGACCTTCTGCGATGCCAGCTTCCGTCATCGCTTCGACGAGAAGGAAAACATAAGCCGGGCCTGAGCCGGATACGGCGGTTGCCGCGTCGATCAATTCTTCCTTCTTCACCCAAACGGTTTCGCCCAGCGCCGACAGCAAGCGATCCGCCAGAACGCGATCTTTCGCCGTCGTTTTGGGCGTTGCGTAGATCGCCGTGATCCCGCGCCCGATCGCGCCCGGCGTGTTGGGCATGGAGCGCACCACACGCGCTTTCGGCCCCCAGGCCTTGGCAAGCGATTTTGCGGTCGTGCCCGCCGCAATCGAGATCATCGGCGCGCCGCTTTCGGCGATGGCGCGCAGACGCGGCGCCGCATCCTTCAACACTTGCGGTTTCAACGCGACGATGCAGGCGGCAATCTTCGCTTTTGGAATCTCGTTCACGTCGCCGAGCAACGTCACGCGATGCTTCTTTGCAAGCGCCTTCAAATCTGCGGACGGTTTGGGTTCGACGGCGATGACGGGAGCGATGCCGTTCGCGATCCAACCCTTGAGAAGCGCGCCGCCCATGCGGCCCGCGCCGATCAGAAGGATCGCGCCGCCCCTTACGCCTGGCCCTGGCACTCGAGGATCGCCGCGGCGATGGCGTCTTCCGCCGTTTTGCCGCCCCAGATCACGAACTGGAAGGCGGGATAATAATGTTCGCACGCCTCCACCGCGAGGTTGAGCAGCGCTTCGCATTGCGAGGCGCTCACCTTGGATTCCGGGAAGATCATCGCGTGACGGAACAGAAGCTGCCCGTCTTCCGGCCACAGGTCGAAGTGACCGATCCACAGCCGCGCGTTCAGCAGCATGAGAAGTTCGGCCACGTCCTTGCGGCGGTCGTGTGCCACGCGCATCTCGAAAGCGCTCGACAGGTGCAGCGACTGAAGGTCGTCGCGCCATGTGAAGCTGAAATGGTGGTCGCACCATTTTCCGGCGACCGACAGATTCAATTCGTCGCGGCCGGCACGTTCGAATGGCCAGCCATTGTCTTCCACCGTCCGCTCGAGCAAGTCGATCGGATGGGGCGCGGAACTCATCTCTTCCTGGTGAACGACTGTCATCCCCGCGCTCCTCGACAGCAAAACGAAGCAGTTAAGGGTCAACCTGACACAAGATTTTGTGGTGGCACAAGAGTCCCGCTAACCACTTTTTGGGAGTGATCGGCCCCTCCACAGATTCTCTGAATCAAATGAATCACTTGAGGCGTTCTTCGAGCGCCGCGATGCGCGCCGCGAGTGCTTCGTTTTCGCTTCGCGCCTTCGCCGCCATCGCCTTCACGGCTTCGAACTCCTCGCGCAGCACGAAATCCATATCTGCGACGAGCTTTTCGAGGCGCTGGCGCATGAACGTCTCCGCTTCGGTGCGAACGCTCTGGGCAGCACCCGCCGCGTCGGTGAAAAGCTTTGCCATGGAGTCGAGAAACGGGTTTTCGGTCTGCATCGGGGCCTCCGGTCAGCGACATATCGGGTGTGGACAAGGTTAAGACAATGCGGGTCCGCGCGTAACCTTGACGCGTCGAAACTTGACAGCCGGGGCCGAAGCAGCGCGATTTGCCCGCCATGGCGCTCGCCCTGATCCCCTATCCGGATTTCAACCCGGTCCTCCTCCATATCTATGGACCGTTCTCGATCCGCTGGTACGCGCTTTCCTATATCGCGGGGCTGGTGGCGGCCTGGTGGTATCTGGCGCGGGCCTCGCGCGAGGCGGGCCTGTGGAAGAACCCGCCATTCAACGGCAAACCGCCCGCCACAGCCGACCAGATCGGCGATTTCTTCGTCTGGGCGACCATCGGCGTCATCGTCGGCGGGCGGCTGGGCTTCGTCCTGATCTACGGCACCTTCTTCTGCGGCATTTGGGGCACCTCGCCCGCCTGCCATGGCCTGCCCATGGGCTATCTCACCGATCCCATCGAGATCGTGGCGGCCTGGAAGGGCGGCATGTCGTTTCATGGCGGCCTTCTGGGCGTCGCCATCGCGCTGATCCTCTATGCCCGCAAAAACAAGCTCGACACCATCGCGCTGTCGGATTTCATCGCCACCATCGCGCCCATCGGCCTTTTCTTCGGGCGCATTGCCAACTTCATCAACGGCGAGTTGTGGGGAAAAGTCACCGACGTGCCGTGGGCGATGGTCTTCTGCACACAAAACATCTACGAGACCCAAGGCGGCTGCCCGGCAGGCACCCTGCCCCGTCACCCGAGCCAGCTCTATGAAGCCACGATGGAGGGGCTGCTGCTTCTGCTCATCATGCAGATTTGCGCGCGCGTCTTCCGCCTGCACGAGCGGCCCGGCCTGCTGACCGGCATCTTCTTCACCGGCTATGGCATTGCGCGCGCCGTGGCGGAGGTCTTCCGCGATTCCGACACGGTCTATTTCGGATGGTTCAGCGTCGGCATGTCGTTGAGCATTCCCATGTGGGCGGCGGCCGCTTATTTCTTCTGGTACGCGGCGAACCGGAAACCGGCGTGAGCCCGCTCGGGCAAAAAATCGCGCGTCTGATCGAGGCGCAGGGTCCGATCCCCGTCTCGCAATTCATGATGCTGGCGCTGCACGACCCGGAACATGGCGTTTATGCCTCACGCAACGCCATCGGGCGCGAAGGCGATTTCATTACCGCCCCGGAAATCTCCCAGATGTTCGGCGAGTTGCTGGGGCTGTGGCTCGTCGAAGTCTGGCGGCAGCAGGATGCGCCCAAAAAGATTCGCCTTGCCGAACTCGGCCCCGGACGCGGCACCTTGATGAAAGATGTGTTGCGTGCCGCCCGCCTCGACGCGCAGTTCCTTGCGGCGCTCGACGTGGTGCTGATCGAAGCGAGCCCTGCCCTTCAGGCCGTGCAGAACGCGACGCTGAAAGATTCGCCCACAGCTTTGCGCTGGTCGGCAAAAGTCGAAGATGTGTTCGGCGACATGCCGTTGTTTCTCATCGCCAACGAGTTCTTCGACGCGCTGCCGATCCATCAATATGTGAAGACGGAAAGCGGCTGGCACGAACGCATGGTCACGTCCGACGACGGCAAGCTCGGCTTTGCGCTCGCGCCGATGGCGGTTCCAGGCTTCACGGTTCCGGAATCGCGCGGGGACGCGGAAAACGGTGCGGTGTTTGAAACTTCGCCTGCCTCCATCGCTCTCGCCGAAGAGATTGCTGCCCACATCGCCCAACAGGGCGGCGCGGCCCTTCTCATTGACTATGGCCATGCTGGAACCGGTTTCGGTGAAACGCTGCAGGCGATTGCGCGCCACCGAAGCGCGCCCCTTCTCGAATCGCCGGGAACTGCCGATCTCTCAGCCCATGTGGATTTCGCGGCACTCGCGGAAGCTGTGGCTCGCGGCGGCGCGTCGGCCTATGGCCCCGTCGCACAGGGCGCGTTTCTCCAGGCATTGAACATTGAGCATCGCGCGGAGCAATTGGCGAAAAAGAATCCGCCACACGCCAAAGCGATCCAATCCGCGCTTCAGCGATTGACCGCACCCGATCAAATGGGAAACCTGTTCAAGGTGCTGGCGGTCCTCCCTCCAACAGCGCCCGCACCGCCGGGATTGTGACGTGCTGAAACTCACCGCTTCCAATCTTTCACAGTCATCCGGCGTCGCGCACGGATTTTTCGGCCGGCAAGGCGGCGCGTCCGAAGGAATTTTCGCCTCGCTGAATTGCGGACCGGGTTCGGGCGACGTGCGCGAACATGTGAGCGAGAATCGCGCCCGCGTGTTGAAGACATTGGGCGGCGACAAGCTGCTCACGCTTTATCAGATCCACAGCCCCAACGCGGTGGTCGCGAATGAGCCGTGGGAGCAAGGACCGCAAGCCGACGCCATGGCGACGAATGTGCCGGGGCTGGCGCTCGGCATCCTAACAGCCGATTGCGCGCCGGTGCTGTTCGCCGACTCAGCTGCGCGCGTCATCGGCGCGGCCCATGCGGGATGGAAAGGTGCCCTCACCGGCGTCATCGGTTCGGTGCTGGAGAAAATGGAATCGCTCGGCGCGGATCGCGCGCGTATCTCGGCGGCCATCGGGCCGTGCATCAGCCAAGACAACTACGAGGTGGGGCCGGAATTCATCGCCCGCTTTACGGACGCCGACAAAGACTATTCCCGATTCTTCGTGCCGTCGGACAAGGCCGGTCACTGGCGTTTCGATCTGGAAGCGTATGTCGTCCACAGGCTGCAAGAAGCCGGGCTCACGAACATCGAACCTCTTTCGGCCTGCACCTACGCGCGGGAAGGCGATTTCTTCAGCTTCCGCCGCGCCACCCACCGTGCCGAAAAGGATTATGGGCGGCAGGTTTCCGCCGTTGTTCTGAGATGAGACGCGGGGGCGGCCGAAGAGAGCAAATTCCCTTGCGAAATGACGGACTTGCGCCCATCCGCCGCGCGCGTCTTTTGCCCACCAAATAAAGGCCCCCGGACCGTTTACCCGCGCCCGCGGCCTGCGCTAGAACCGCGTCATCAAACCGTCATTGCAAGAGGGGCCGGGCGCGCATGAGCAACAGCAACGGAGCGCGGGGAATGCGGCTTCTCGCGGGCAATTCGAACCGCGCCCTGGCCGAGGCCATCGCCCAATATCTCAAGCTGCCGATGACCAAGGCGGTCGTCCGCCGCTTCGCCGACATGGAAGTGTTCGTCGAGGTGCAGGAAAACGTCCGCGGCGAGGACATGTTCGTCATCCAGTCGACCAGCTATCCGGCCAACGACCACCTGATGGAATTGCTGATCGTGATCGACGCGCTGAAGCGCGCATCCGCCCGGCGCATCACCGCAGTGATTCCCTATTTCGGTTATGCGCGGCAGGATCGCAAAGTCGGCCCCCGCACGCCGATCTCCGCCAAGCTGGTGGCCAATCTCATCACCGAAGCGGGCGCCAACCGCGTTCTGACCATCGACCTGCACGCAGGCCAGATCCAGGGCTTCTTCGATATTCCGACCGACAACCTCTATGGCATGCCGGTGATCGTGAAGGACATCGAGGATTACCTCGGCACCGGCGATCACCTAATGGTCGTCTCGCCGGACGTTGGCGGCGTGGTGCGCGCACGCGCGCTCGCCAAGCGCCTCGGCACCGATCTCGCCATCGTGGACAAGCGCCGCGAACGCGCGGGCGAATCCGAAGTGATGAACATTATCGGCGATGTCGAGGGGCGTTCCTGCATCCTGATCGACGATATCGTTGATTCCGGCGGCACCATCTGCAATGCCGCCGAGGCTTTGTTGAAAAACGGCGCGAAGGACGTTTGCGCCTATGCCACCCACGGCGTGCTGTCCGGCGGCGCGGTGGCGCGCATCCAGTCGTCGAAGCTGAAGTCGATGGTGATCACCGATTCCATCGCGGCGACCGAAGCCGTGATCAAATGCCCCAACATCCGCCGCATCTCAGTGGCCCCGCTGATCGGCGAAGCGATGCGCCGCATCAACAACGAAGAGAGCGTGTCGAGTTTGTTTGATTGATTTTGTTTTTCAAGCCTACGGAGCGGGAGGCTGGGAGCAATTTTCCGCCAGCTTCGGATCTGGGTTGCGATTGAGATAGAAGCTGGCGTTCTTTCGCATCCTCACCGCGATGGGGTTTCCGTTCAAGTCGGCAGGCGCGTAAGTTGTTTGCTGGGCATTGGAGATCGCGGCATCGTCCAAAATTTTCGATCCGCTTGAAGCGGTCACTGTCACGTCAGAAACAGTTCCATCCGTACCGACCGTAATCAGCATGCAGACCGTACCTTCAATGTGATCCTGCAGGGCCATGGTGGGATACCAAAAACCGAAGTGCAGGACTTTTGGAGGCGTAAACCCAGAGGGATATGGGGGGATCGTCAATACAGCTTGATCAGCTGCGAAAGCGACGGTCGGAAGGGCGAGGCCGCAAATCACGAGCGATGCACGGAACATGGAGTCCTCCCAAAAACGCTCCGATGTTGGCAAAATGGGATCGCAATTTCAATTTCGGGCCGTTTAATGGCTGGTACGACAGATATCCGCAAATTCGCGCTCTCGCTTCCTGGCGTTGCTGAAGTGGATCATTTCGGCCGCCCTTCCTTTCGGACCAAAAAGCGAATCTTTGCAATGGTCAGGCCGGACGGTCTGAACCTGTTTCTGCCGGATGAGCGCAAAGAGTTTCTGTTCGCGGCTGCCCCCGACGTGTTCGTCAAGCATATGTGGGGCAAACGCAGCTACATGGTCGTGCAGCTGCCGAATATCGCAAAGAGCGAACTGGAGGGCCTGATCCGGGAAGCCCATCAGGCAGCCTCCCCCGCCGCCAAACCCAGGCGCCCGGCCAAGGCAAAACCCAGGGCCAAACGCCGCTGATCCGGCCTTGGCGGACCGCCTGTTGGCCCCTATATCGGTGATCCGACCCGAGCACATTGGGGCCTCGCGATAGGAGGAGGGGGGTACGCAAAACCAGAAAACGACTAAAGCATTGAGATATATTGTATATTCTTTAAACACCGGACTTGGCCGGCGATTTTCCCGCCCCAATTGCACCGGTCGCATCCTTCCGCTAAAAGCCCCGCTTTCCCGCGCCAGAAAACCAGCCGGATTTAAGGACGTCGACCATGCGTGAAGTACAGCAATTGAGCGCCGAAGCGCGCAACGAGACCGGCAAGGGCGCAGCATACCGCGCGCGGCAGAAGGGCTTCATCCCCGGCGTCGTCTATGGCGGCGGCAACGATCCCCAATCGGTGGCGGTGGAAAAGCGCACGCTGGAGCGCCATGTCGATACCGGCCATTTCCTTACGACATTGTTCGAGCTCAACGTGGCGGGTGCCAAGACGCGCGTGATCCCGCGCCAGGTACAACTCGACCCCGTGACCGATCGCGTGGTGCATGTCGACTTCATGCGCCTTCCCAAGGGTGCGACGGTTCGCCTTGCCATTCCGGTTCGCTTCAAGGGCCAGGAATCCTCGCCGGGCCTGAAGCGCGGCGGTGTGCTCAACATCGTTCGCCACGATGTCGAGATGATCTGCCCGGCTGAGAACATTCCCGACTTCATCGAGGGCGATCTGTCGGCTCTGGATATTCACGATTCGCTGCACATCTCGGATTTCGCGATGCCGGAAGGCGTGGTTCCGACGATCCGTGACCGCGACTTCACCGTGGCTTCCATCGTGGCGCCGACCAGCGTCATCGAAGAACAGCGTGCCGCTGCCGCTGCTGCAGCAGCTGCTGCCGCTGCGCCGGTCGCCGAAGAAGGTGCTGCCGCTCCTGCCGAAGGTGCTGCCCCCGCTGCGGGTGCCGCGCCGGCCGCCGGTGCCGCCGCTGCAAAGGCGCCTGCCGCCCCCGCAAAGAAATAAGAAGGCCGCGCCCACGCGCGGGCGCGTGGCCCATGCCCGACACGCCGCTTCTCATCGCCGGACTGGGCAATCCCGGCGCCGACTATGCGCGCCATAGGCACAATGCCGGTTTCATGGCGGTCGATACGATTCACGAAAGCTACAAATTCGGCCCCTGGAAAGCGCGTTTCCAGGGCGCGATCAGCGAAGGCACGATCAACGGCCGCAAAGTCTATCTGCTGAAGCCCGGCACCTACATGAACGAGAGCGGCAACTCGGTTGGCCCTGCCGCCCGGTTCTTCAAGATCCCCGCGAGCGCCGTTGTCGTAATGCATGACGAGATCGATCTGGCGGCCGGCAAGCTGAAAGCCAAGACCGGCGGCGGCGATGCGGGGCACAACGGGTTGCGTTCCATCACCGCCACGCTGGGGCCGGATTATCGCCGCGTGCGCATCGGCGTCGGCAAACACGCGGACAAGGGGCGGGCCATCGGTCACGTGCTCGGCAATTTCTCCAAAGCCGACGAACAGTGGCTGGTGCCGATGCTTTCGGCTATTGCCGAAGCCACGCCGTTGCTCGTCAAAGACGACGACGTGGGCTTTATGAACAAAGTGGTGCTTCTGACGAACCCGCCAAAGCCAAAACCGGAAAAGAAAGACAAGGAATAATGGGATTCAAATGCGGCATCGTCGGGTTGCCCAATGTCGGCAAATCGACCCTCTTCAACGCGCTGACGCAAACCGCCGCCGCGCAGGCCGCGAATTATCCGTTCTGCACCATCGAGCCAAACGTCGGCGACGTGGCGGTTCCCGATCCGCGCATCGAAAAACTCGCGGCCATCGCGAAATCGGCCGAGATCATTCCGACGCGCATCACCTTTGTGGACATTGCCGGACTGGTACGCGGGGCATCGAAAGGCGAAGGGCTTGGCAACCAGTTCCTCGCCAATATCCGGGAAGTCGATGCGATCGCCCATGTGCTGCGCTGTTTCGAGGATGACGACATCACCCATGTCGAGGGACGCATCGACCCGGTGGGCGATGCGGAAACGGTGGAAACCGAATTGATGCTGGCCGATCTGGAGTCGCTTGAGCGGCGCATCATACCTATCGAGAAGAAAGCCAAGGGCGGCGAGAAGGAAGCCAAGGAGCAATTCGCGCTGATGAGCAAGGCAATCGCGCTTCTGCGCGAGGGCAAGCCTGCGCGCCAGGCCGAACTTACGCCAGAAGAACGCGAACCCTATCGCCAGTTGGGGCTGATGACGCAGAAGCCGGTGCTTTATGTCTGCAACGTCGACGAAGGTTCGACGGCGGAAGGCAACGAGTTCTCCAAGCGTGTCGAAGAAAAAGCCAAGAACGAAGGCGCACGAAGCGTTGTGATTTCGGCACGCATCGAGGAAGAGGTCGCCCAGCTGGCGGCTGCCGAACGGGAGGAATTCCTGCAGAGCATCGGCCTTGAGGAACCGGGCCTGAACCGCATGATCCGTGCGGGCTACGATCTTCTTGGGCTCATCACCTTCTTTACGGTGGGACCGAAGGAGGCGCGCGCCTGGACCGTAACCAAGGGATCGCGGGCGCCGCAGGCCGCGGGCGTGATCCATACCGATTTCGAGCATGGCTTCATTCGGGCCGAGACCATCGCTTACGACGATTACATCGCGGGCAATGGCGAGGCGGGAGCGCGGGATGCGGGAAAATTCCGGCTGGAAGGCAAAGATTACGTCGTCGCCGATGGCGATGTGATGCATTTCCGGTTTAATGCTTAGGCATGGAATTGCAGGCTTTCGAAGATTTCCCGATCGGCCGCGTGATCGACTGCGGCACCTATCGCGTCAGCAAGGACGAGATTCTCGACTTCGCTCGCCAGTTCGATCCGCAGCCGCATCATCTGGATGAGGAGGCGGGACGGAAATCCATTCTCGGCGGACTTTCCGCTTCCGGGTGGCATGTCTGCGCGATTGCCATGCGTTTATTTGCCGATGCTGTGGTGTTGAAGGCGGACAACAAGGGCGGCGCGGGAGCGCGCGAGGCGCGTTGGATGAAGCCGGTTCGACCCAACGATCTGTTGCGCATGGAAGCGGAGGTCGTGGAAACGAAGCCTTCGCAATCCAAGCCGTTTGGCTTCGTCACCTTCGAGTGTCGAATCTACCACGAGCGCGAGCAGGTGGCGATGGTTTCGATGACGCCGATCATTGGACGGCGGCCATGAGCGGCGGGTGGTTCGAGGATATCGAGATCGGCTCGCGGCGCGTGCTCGGTTCGCACACCTTCACGCAGGACGAGATCGTCGCTTTTGCGAAGAAATACGATCCGCAGGTGTTTCACACAGATCCCGAAGGCGCGAAGCATTCGATGTTCGGCGGGATCATTGCGTCGGGATGGCACACGGCGGCGATGTGGATGCGGCTTGCCGTCGAAAGCCGGAAAGCAGGCGGCGATGGCGGCGGGCTTTCGCGCGCGGGCATCTCTCCGGGTTTCGAGGACATGCGCTGGCAGAAGCCGGTCAGGCCCGGCACGACGATCACCTATTCGACGGAAATCGTCGAGAAGGTGGAACTGAAATCGCGGCCAGAACTGGGGCTTGTGAAGAGCCGTAACGAAGGGCGCGACGAGAACGGCGAGTTGTGCTTCAGTTTCATCGGCAAGGGCTTCGTACCGAAACGACCAAAGGGAGAAACATCATGAGTCCACGCGGCAAAATGGTTCCAGTGAAGATGGCCGATGGCGCGGAGATCGGCGTCTATCAGGTGCAGCCGAAGGGTGCGCGGCGCGGCGGGCTTGTTCTCATTCAGGAGATTTTCGGCGTTACCGAACATATCAAGGAATTGTCCGACGGTTATGCGGATGACGGATATGAAGTTTGGGCGCCGGCGCTTTATGACCGCGAGGCGCCGGGACTTCAGGAGGAGTACACGCCCGAAGGCGTTCAGAAGTGCATCAAGATCGCGCGTGGCGAGCACCCGTTCCAGCTTTCGATTGACGACACGCAGGTGTGCATCAACGGGCTGAAGGGCAAAGGTCCGGTGTTTATCACGGGCTATTGCTATGGCGGCTCGGTGACTTGGGCAGCGGCTTGCAAATGCGATGGGCTGGCGGCGGCGTCGGCCTATTACGGCGGCAATATCGGACAGATGGCCGACTGGGAGCCGAAATGCCCGACGATCCTGCATTTCGGCGAGCACGATCACGGCATTCCGATGGACGTTGTTAACAAAGTCAAAGAGCTGCATCCGGACGTGCCGGTGTATGTCTATGACGCCGGTCACGGATTCAATTCGGACCGCCGCAATGATTACAACGAGGCTGCGGCGAAACTGGGACGACAGCGCACGCTGGAACTGTTTCGCGCCAACGGCGGCTAGCGCAAACTCGCCTCGATATTTCCGCCGTCGACGGTGATCACACCCGCTGTCGTCTTCTCGGCGTGGGCCAGATAGACGAAGGCTTCGGCGACTTCGCTTGCATACACTTCGCGGCCTAACAGGTTGCCGCTCATATAGGTGCTCTCCGAAACGCCGCGGGCTTTGGCGCGGGCGGCTACCATGTCGTCGGTCAACAATCCCGTGCGGATCCTGTCGGCGTTTACGGCATTGGCGCGGATGCCGTCTTTGCCATGATCCAATGCGTATTGCTTCACCAGAAACAGCGTGGCGGCTTTGGGCAGGCCGTAGGGGCCGAAATCCTTGCCGGGATTGACGGCCTGTTTCGACGTGTTGAAGAGAAGACAGCCATAGGTGCCTTGGGCTTTCATCACACGCACGGCGTTTTGCGCCACGCTTTGGTGGGCGAAGAAATTCAACTCGAAGCTTTTGCGCAAGGTCTCGTCATCGACCGCGCCGATATTGCCTTGCCATGCGGCGCCGGCGTTCGAGACGAGAATGTCTACGCCGCTAAAACGCTCCACCACCTTGTCGAAGGCGCGGCGCACGTTTTCGGGGTTCGTTACATCGCACTGCACGGGCAACGCTGTTTTGCCGATGGACTTTGCGACTTTCGCGGCTGCATCCAGATCGAGATCGAGCACGGCGACTTCCGCGCCTTCGGCGGCCATGGCTTTCGCGGTGGCCGCACCGATGCCGGAACCGCCGCCGGTGACGACGCAGACCTGACGGGCGAGAACCTTTTCCGCGCTCTTGCCGAGCTTGGCCTGTTCCAGCGACCAGTATTCGACGTCGAACATGTCGGCTTCGCTGATCGGCTGATAGGAGGTGACGCCTTCGGCATCGGTGATGACTTCGATGGTGTTCTCTGCGATGTCGGCGGCGATTGCCGCGTCTTTCGCGGAGCCACCGACGCCGAACAGGCCGACGCCCGGCACCAGCACCACGCGCGGCAGCGGATCGAGTTCTTTTTTCTTCGGTTCGGCGCGTGCGTTGTTGCGGGCGAAATAGGCGTGATAGGCGGCGATGTATTTCTCGACCGCCGTTTCCACATCCTTTGTCCATTGGTCGAGCTTGCCGGCTTCGGGGGCGGGCACGATCAGGGGCAGGTTCTTGGTGCGGATGTTGTGATCGGGGGTTACGACGCCCTGCTGGCTGTAACGCCACAATTCGGTGCCGTTCACATAGTTTAGGATCGCTGGGCTAGTGCGGAAATCGAGAATTTGGCGCTTCACCGTTCCGGCCATCGCATCGCGCGCGATGGCGAGGCGGCCGCGCAGGATCGGCGCGATGTCGGCGACGGACGCGAGCGTTTTCGGCAGTGTCGCCTGCTTCAGCGGCTTCTTGTCGGTGGCGAGGCGCTGTTCGGCCATCGTCACGAATTCGATCATGCGTTCATATGCGGTCTTCGCGTCGTCGGCGAAGGTGAAGATGCCGTGGCGCAGGAGGACGAGACCTTCGACATCTGGGTTCTTGTCGAAGATATCGGCCACCGATTTGGCGAGCGCGAAACCCGGGATCGTGTAAGGCACATAAGCCACACGCTTGCCGAACACATCGCGGGCGATCGCTTCGCCATCGGGTTGGTCGGTGATGGCGAGGACGGCGGTGGAATGGGTGTGGTCGATGAATTTGTGCGGCAGGAAGGCGTGCAGCAGCGTTTCGACCGATGGATTTGGCGCGGTGGAATCGAGCAGGTTCACGCGCTGATAGTTCACCATGTCTTCGTCGGAGAGTTTGGCGAGCGCGCGCAGGCGGCGCAGTGGCGCCAGACGCACGGCGGGAAGGCCGGGCGGTTCGATGTTGCCCATGTCCCAGCCGGAGCCTTTGACGCAGATCACATCGACGTCGTCGCCGAGCAGATCCTTCATCTTCGTCTTGACCGACGTGTTCCCGCCGCCGTGGAGCACGAGTTTCGGATCGCCGCCAAGAAGACGCGTGGTGTAGGTGCGCAGCGCAAGGTCTTCGCCGACGCCTTTTTCGGCGTAGTGCTTGATGGCGGCTTGCGCGTCGGAATCGGACCAGCGGGATTTCATTTCAAGTAGCTCCAACTTCAATTGTCATCACCGGCCGAGCGCCAGCGAGGGGAAGGGGACCCAGGTGTTCGAGACCGAGCAGTAGCTGACGCCTGGGTGTTCGTACGCTGACGCTACGAACTCCCTCGCTCCGCTTCGCTGCGCTCGCCGGGGATGACATGTTTTGTTCGTGCATCATTTGCGTTCCGGAAACAGTGAGCGCAATCCCTCTTCCGTTGCCGCGCAAGTGCCGCGTTCGGTGATGAAGCCGGTGACGAGACGGGCGGGGGTTACGTCGAAGCCGGGATTTGCGCCGGGGCTGCCGGGGGCGGCGATTTCTACTGTTGCCAAGCCGCCGTTCGGAAGGCGGCCGGTCATTTTTAGCAACTCGTCGGAACTGCGTTCTTCGATGGGAATATCTTTGCCGCTGTTCAGCGTCCAGTCGATGGTGGACGACGGAAGCGCGACGTAGAACGGGACGTTGTTGTCCTTCGCGGCGAGCGCTTTCAGATAGGTGCCGATCTTGTTGGCGACATCGCCGTTGGCGGTGACGCGGTCGGTGCCGACGATGCAGAGATCGACATCGCCTGCCTGCATGTAATGGCCGCCAGCGTTGTCCGCGATGATGGTGTGCGGGACGCCGTGGCTTCCCAATTCATAGGCGGTGAGCGAGGCGCCCTGGTTGCGCGGGCGGGTTTCATCGACCCAGACGTGGAGATCGATGCCGGCATCGTGCGCCATGTAGATGGGCGCGAGCGCGGTGCCCCAATCGACACAGGCAAGCCAGCCCGCGTTGCAATGGGTGAGCACGTTGAGTTTGCCGCTCTTCTTGCTGGCTGCTTCGCGGAAGATCTTGAGACCGTGTTCGCCGATGGAGCGGCAGACTTCCACGTCTTCATCGCAGATGGCGGCTGCTTCGGCCCACGCGATGGCTGCGCGCTGATCGCGCGGCTGATTGCGCAGGCGCTCGCGCATTCTGGTCAGCGCCCAGCGCAGGTTGATGGCGGTGGGGCGGGTGGCGAACAGCGTGTCGTGCGCGCGGTCGAGGGCTTCGTCGCTGGTGTCTTTCCGCATGGCCAGGCCAAGGCCGTAAGCCGCCGTGGCGCCGATCAGGGGGGCACCGCGGACGATCATCGCACTTATGGCGTGGGCGGCGTCCTCAAGGGTTTCGAGGCGCAGGGTGGCGAAGGCGTGCGGGAGTTTGGTCTGGTCGATGACTTCGACCGCCGCCTCGCCCACAGGCCAGATGGTGCGATAGGGCTTGCCGTTGATCTTCATGCTCGCAACAAGCCATTGGAATAACTTGCGTTATTCGTTTTCGATTTTTGAGGGTCCCCCCCTCCCCCCTTACTTAGCAATGTGGACTTCGTTCTCATGTTTTTGGAATTTAGTCCTTAATCGGTATTCTTCAAGGGGGTGGCCGAAAAATTTTAGTGGCCGCCGAAGGCGACGAGCGTCTGCACGTTTTTGCCGAGGGCGCGGATCTTGTCGGCGCCGCCGAGGTCCGGCAGGTCGATCACGAACGAACAGCCAATCACCTTGGCCCCTGCCCGCTCCAAGAGCTTGATGGCGGCGAACGCCGTGCCGCCGGTGGCGATGAGATCGTCGACCACAATGACGTGCTCGCCGGGCTTCACGGCGTCGGCGTGAATCTCCACGCGGTCCTTGCCGTATTCGAGATCGTAGTCTTCGCCGATGACGGTGTGCGGAAGCTTGCCCTTCTTGCGGATCGGCACGAAGCCGGTCGAAAGCTGATGGGCAACCGCGCCGCCGAGGATGAACCCGCGCGCTTCGATGCCCGCCACCTTGTCGATGCGCACACCCGCATAAGGCTGCACCAGCTCGTCCACCGCGCGGCGGAAGGCGCGCGGATTGCCGAGCAAAGTGGTGATGTCGCGGAACATGATCCCTTTCTTGGGATAGTCCGGGATGGTGCGGATGGCATCGGCGAAGTTCATTGGTTTCCCTTTCAGCGAAGGTTCACGCGGAGGCGCGGAGTGCGCGGAGGATTTCTCCGCGTCTCCGCGCCTCCGCGTGCAATTCATTTCTTCAACAACCGGCCCGCCACAGCATCGAGTTTCGCGAAAAGTTTGGGATCGCGTTTTTCGGGGGCGGTGATGAAGGCGGTGTCCAAGACGTTGTCGATGGCGGGTGACGGCTCGCGGTTGGGGCCGAGTTTGGGGGCTACGGCCATCACCAATTGACGCGCGTTTTCGGCGTTGGCCGTGAGCACCTTGATCACCTGTTCCACCGTGACGTGGTCGTGGTCGGGGTGCCAGCAATCGTAATCGGTCACCATGGCGACGAGCGCGTAAGGCAATTCGGCTTCGCGGGCGAGCTTAGCTTCGGGCATGGCCGTCATGCCGATCACCGAGCAGCCCCATGAGCGGTAGAGATTGGATTCTGCGAGCGTGGAGAATTGCGGGCCTTCCATCGCGAGATAGGTGCCGCCCTTCACATGCTTGATGCCCACTTCTTTTGCGGCAGCATCGAGTGCATCCGTTAGCTTGGCGCAGACGGGATGGGCCATCGAGACGTGGGCGACGAAGCCGGGGCCGAAGAAACTTTTCTCGCGCGCGAAGGTGCGGTCGATGAACTGGTCGACGATCACGAAGCT
>Ga0070661_100000438_pt1 | contig 31889 bp, 28 predicted proteins | sample KBSC43metaG_FD_64663 | JGI IMG/M metagenome (GOLD analysis project Ga0070661, IMG submission 64663) | Corn rhizosphere microbial communities from Kellogg Biological Station, Michigan, USA - KBS C4-3 metaG | ecosystem: Host-associated > Plants > Roots > Rhizosphere > Soil ... | reverse complement strand
ATGGACACGCTCGCGCTGACGCTCCTGAAAGCGGGCGACAAGGCGCGGGGAACGCAATTGCTGCGCATGGCCTCGAACCTCGACCCGCGCAACAGCGACATCCGGCTGCACCTGGTCCAGGCGCTATCGACGTCGGGTGACAAGTCGGGCGCGCGCCGCGAGGCCGAGCCGCTCCTGAAGCTCGCGCCCTCCGCGACGGCGCGCGTGGAAGCCGAAAAGGTGCTCTCGACACTGTGAACATGAAAAACCCTCCCGCATCGGCGTCGCTCGGCGGCGCGCAGTCTTCCAGCGATCTTCATGCGACGCGCATCGGCGTGGTCGGTCTCGGCTACGTCGGACTGCCGCTCGCGGTGGAGTTCGCGCGGCGGTTCCGCACCGTCGGCTTCGATCTGTCGGAGCCGAAGGTGGCCGCGTATCGCGACAAGCGCGACCCCACCGGCGAGGTGAGCCGCGAGGCGTTCGAAGCCGCGCGCGGACTGACCGTGACCACCGATCCCGCGGCGCTGCGCGAGACCGACTTCATCATCGTGGCGGTGCCCACACCCATCGACGACGCGCACCAGCCGGATTTCGCGCCGCTGCTGGGCGCGAGCGAAGTCGTCGGACGCAACCTGTCGCGCGGCGCGACGGTGGTGTTCGAGTCGACGGTTTATCCGGGCGCCACCGAGGAAGTCTGCGTTCCGGTGATCGAGCGCCATTCGGGCATGACGTGGAAGCGCGATTTCTTCGTCGGCTATTCGCCCGAGCGCATCAACCCCGGCGACAAGGACCACACCCTCACGCGCATCGTCAAGATCGTGTCGGGCGACAGCCCCGAGACGCTCGAAAGGGTCGCGCGGATCTACGCGAGCGTCGTCGAGGCCGGCGTGCATCGCGCGAGCAGCATCAAGGTCGCGGAAGCCGCGAAGGTCATCGAGAACACGCAGCGCGACCTGAACATCGCGCTCATGAACGAGCTCGCGCTCATCTTCCACAAGATCGGCATCGACACGATGGAGGTGCTCGACGCCGCCGGCACGAAGTGGAACTTTCTGCCGTTCCGCCCGGGCCTCGTGGGCGGTCACTGCATTGGCGTGGACCCGTACTACCTCACGCACAAGGCCGACAAGCTCGGCTATCACCCGCAGGTGATCCTCGCGGGGCGGCGCATCAACGACGGCATGGGCAAGTACATCGCCGAGCAGACCGTGAAGCAGCTCATTCAGTCGGGTCGTGCCGTGAAGGGCGCCAGCGTGACGGTGCTCGGGCTCACGTTCAAGGAGAACGTGCCGGACCTGCGCAATTCGCGCGTGATCGACGTGGTGCACGAGCTGCAGTCGTATGGAACGCGCGTGCACGTGCACGATCCCGTCGCCGACCCCGCCGAGGCGCGGCACGAGTACGGCGTGGACCTCGTGTCGTGGGACGAGCTGCCGCGCGCGGAGGCGATCGTGGCCGCGGTCGCGCATCGTGCGCTGCGCGAGCGCTCGGCGGACGAGATCGCGGCCAAGCTCGCCCCGGGAGGCCTCTACGTCGACGTCAAGGCGCAGGCGGACGCGGCTGCGCTGCGCGAGCGCGGCATCCAGGTGTGGAGGCTGTGAGCGTGCAATCGGTGCCACAGGCCTACGCAGCCGCAACGGCCGCGCTGCGCGCGCGCCCGCAGCGCTGGCTCGTCACCGGCAGCGCGGGCTTCATCGGGTCGCACCTGGTGGAGGCGCTGCTGCGCCTCGACCAGGAGGTGGTGAGCCTCGACAACTTCGCGACCGGCTACCGACGCAACCTCGACGAAGTCCGCGCGGCCGTCGGCGCGGATGCATGGCGCCGGCACCGCTTCATCGAGGCGGACATCGCCGATCTCGCCGCGTGCCGCGACGCGTGCAAGGGCGTGTCGGTCGTGCTGCACCAGGCCGCGCTCGGCTCGGTGCCGCGATCGATCGACGATCCGCTCCGCACGCATGCCGCGAACGCCACGGGATTCCTCAACCTGCTCGTCGCCGCGCGCGACGGCGGCGCGGGGCGTTTCGTCTACGCCGCGTCGAGCTCGACGTACGGGGATCATCCGGGGCTGCCCAAGGTCGAGGAGACGATCGGCAGGCCGCTTTCGCCGTACGCCGTGACGAAATACGTGAACGAGCTTTACGCCGATGTCTTCGGTCGCTGCTACGGTACGGCGACGATCGGGCTGCGCTACTTCAACGTCTTCGGTCCGCGCCAGGATCCCGAAGGCGCGTACGCGGCCGTCATTCCACGCTGGGTCGCGACCATGCTGCGGGGCGAGGCCGTGCGGATCTTCGGCGACGGCGAGACCACGCGCGACTTCTGCTACATCGCCAACGTCGTCCAGGCCAACGTGCTCGCCGCGACCACGGCGGCGGCAGGCGCGGTCGGCGAGGTGTACAACGTCGCGGTCGGCGGACGCATGTCGCTCAACGATCTCGCGCGCACGCTGCGCGATCTCATCGGCGAGCGACATCGCGGCCTCGCGGTGCCACCGCCGGTGCACGCCGAGTTCCGCACCGGCGACGTGCGTCATTCGCAGGCTGCGATCGACAAGGCGCACCGCCTCCTCGGCTACGCGCCGACGCACGACGTGCGCACGGGTCTGCGCGAAGCGCTGCCGTGGTACGAGTCGCACGGCAGCGTTGCGCTCCGCGCGCATGCGCAGGGCGAGGCTCATGCCGCGGCGCGCTGAGCGCCGCCAGGCGCTGCAGGCCGGCGCTGCGGCGCTCGTGCTCGGCTGCGTCGCGCTGCCCGCGCATGCCGACGATGCTAAGCCGGCGGTTTCCACGCGCGTGGCCGAAGCGATCGCCTACGAGCATGGCGAAGGTGTGGCCAAGGATCCGCAGAAGGCAGCCGCGCTCTATTGCGAGGCCGCGCGCGACGGCGACGTCGACGCCCTTTTCAATCTCGGCTGGATGTACGCCAACGGACGCGGCATCGGCCGCGACTACGACATCGCGGCGACGCTGTTCGCACGCGCGGCGGCGGCCGGCAGCGAGCAGGCGGCCCGCGTGCTCGCGCTGTTCCGCGAAGGTCATTCCAAGGTGCCCGATTGCATGAACGATGCCGCGCCCGCGATCTCGGGGGTGCCTTTCGACATCGTGCGCGCGGAGCCCGACCCGTTCGCCGACCTGCCGCCGTGGAAGCAGAAGATCGCCGACGTCGTGGCGAAAGTTGCCCCCTCGTACGGCATCGAGCCGCGCCTCGCGCTCGCGGTGATCACGGTCGAGTCGAACTTCGACGCGCAGGCGGTCTCCGACAAGGACGCACGCGGCCTGATGCAGCTCATTCCCGAGACCGCGGCGCGGTTCAAGGTCAAGAACGCGTTCGACGTGCGCGACAACGTCCGCGGCGGCCTCTCGTACCTGCGCTGGCTGCTCGCGTACTATCGTGGCGAAGTCGCGCTCGCGGCGGCCGCGTACAACGCGGGCGAGCGCGCGGTCGACAAGTACGGCGGCGTGCCGCCTTACGCCGAGACGCAGGAGTACGTGCGGCGCGTGATGCAGCTGTTCCGCTATTCGCGCCACCCGTACGACGCGAGCATCACGCAGCCGTCGCCGGTCGTGGCGGCGGTCGACCGAAGGTCGCCGGGCACGCAATGACGCACGGCGTCGTGCGCGGGGCGCTCGCGGCGCTCGCGCTTGCCTTGGTGGCGTGCGTCGCGCATGCCGACCCGCCGGCGACGATCGCACGCGTCAAGGGATCCGTGGTCGCCATCGGCACGTACGAGCGCACGCGCGATCCGCCGTTCCAGTTCCTGGGAACCGGCTTCGCGGTCGGCGACGGCACGCTCGTGCTCACGGCGGCGCACGCGCTGCCGCCGGCGACCGATCCCCAGCGGCCGGCGACCGTTTCGATCCTTTCGCCGGCGCCCGCGCGCGACGGGCGCGAGCAGGCCGAGCTTCGCGAGGGACGGGCGATCGCGGTCGACGCTGCGATGGACGTCGCGCTGCTGAAGATCGACGGACCGCCGCTGCCGGCGCTGAAGCTCAGCGACTCCGGCGGCGTGCGTGATGGCTACAACGTTTTGATCACCGGATTTCCGCTCGGCGCGGCGCTCGGCCCGGTGCCCATGTCGTCACGCGCCATGGTGGCGGGCATCACGCCGGTCGCGGTGACGCCGACCCGCGCCGCCGATGTCGACAGCTCGACGCTGCGACGCCTTTCCTCCGGCGGCTACACCGTCTTTCAGCTCGACACGACCGCGCAGGCCGCCGCGAGCGGCAGCCCGGCGTACGACCCGGACAGCGGCGAGGTGATCGGCATGGTCAACGTGGCGGCGCCGCGCGACCCGTCGTCGACGAGGTCGGCGCAGCCGGCCGCGATGCCGTACGCCATCCCCTCGCGACAGCTGCGCGCAGTGCTCGAGCGCGCGCGCTGACCCAGGCCCCGCGCGATGGGCGCCGACGCGGCATTCGACCCGGTCGTGGTCAAGGCCATCCTGAAGACGCTGATCCTGCCGCCCACGGGGCCGCTTCTCGTCGCGATCGTCGGTCTCGCCCTCCTGTCATGGCGGCCGCGCGTCGGGCGCGCGCTCGCCTGGAGCGGCGTGATCGCGCTGCTCGTGCTCGCCCTGCCGATCGTGCCGGCGACGCTGCACCGAGCCTACGATGATTCGCCGGTGTTCGATCCGCGCGCTCCAAGCAAGGCGCAGGCGATCGTCATCCTTGGCAGTGGCGTGCGCCGGCATGCGCGCGAATACGGCGGTGACACGCTCGGCACGTTCACGCTGGAGCGCGTGCGTTACGGTGCACGCATCGCGCGCGCGACCGGGCTTCCGGTGATGGTCGTCGGCGGCACCCTGAGGAGCGGACCGACCGAGGCGCAGCTGATGCGCGACGCGCTCGAGCACGAGTTCGGCGTGCCGGTGCGCTGGACCGAGGCCCGCTCGCGCAACACGCATGAGAATGCCGTCAACACGGCGGCGATCCTGTTGCCCGCCGGGGTCAAGGAAGTCGTTCTGGTCGCGCAAAGCGTCGACATGCCGCGCGCGCGGGCCGAGTTCGCCGCGGCGGGGCTTCGCACCGTGCCGGCGCCGATCGCGCTGGCAGGCCGCGACGAGGATCTCGCGTGGGAGCTCCTGCCGGGTATCAGCGGGCTCGCCGCCAGCTACCGCCTGCTCTACGAGATGGCGGGCGAGCTCGTGCGCCGGATCGTGAGCTCGGTCCGTTGACGGGAACGCGCTGTTGCCTCCGCGCGTGATTTGCGCGGAAGATCGGGGTGCGTCGATCGCATCATCAGGAGATTGGACATGAAGCACCTGTTCAACGTCGCCATGCTGGCCCTCGGCGTGTCGATGGCGGCGATGGCGCACCGTGGCGAAGTTCCTCGACGCGCAGATCGGAAGCGGCGCGAACGCTACTCGAACGAGCGGCGATAGAACAGGCCCAGCGCGCTGACGGTGCCGGCTTCCGCGCGCAGCGTGAGCGTGCGCGTGAGGGCGTACTCGAGGCGCAGCGCGCCGCTCGCAAGCGACAGCCCCTGCTCGTAGCCGAGCGTCAGGCGGTCGGAGATCCGCTTGCCGAACACGACCACCTGGCCCGCGACCGGGTTGGTGCTCGTGCCCGTGGCCGTTCCGCTCGACTGCAAGGAGATGTCGTCGAGGCCGAAGCGCTCGGCGATCTGCGTCGTGATCGGCTTGCCCTGGCCTCCGAGCAGCGCCGCCGACGCGGCACCGAGCGCTGCGTAGTCGGTGCGTCCGGTGCCCTGGAGTCCCTGACCCGTGATGAGCCATGCGAGCGCCTCGTTCTCCGACACCGGGGGGTTGGACGTGATGCGCGCGCGCGGCACCTTGACCGTGCCCGTCAGCTCGACACCTGCCTCGACCGCGAGGTTCTTGCGCAACGCCACGACATCGAGCGCGGGATCGTCGAGCGGGCCGTCGAATATCAGGCGCCCGCGGTCGATCGTGAGGCGTTGACCGAACGCGTAGTACGTGCCGAATACCGTGCGAATGGTGCCGCGACCGCGCAGCGACCCGGTCGGCCCCGTCGTGACCTTCACGCGCCCGGCGAGCGTTGCATCGAGGCCCTCGCCCACGAACGTGAGGCGCGGCATCTCGACGTCGAGATCCAGCGTGAGCGGCAGATTGCGCAAGCCGGCCTCGCGGCGATCCTGCACCGGCCACCCCTTGACCACCACGTCGGGGCCGAGGCGCCCGGGCGGCGACGCTTCGTATTCGACGTGGCCCTCCTCGATCTTGACCGCACCTGAAAGCGCGACTTGCTTGTGCGTCATGGTCATCGTGCCGTCGCCGCCGATCACGAGCTTCAGATCGGGACGATCGGAAACGCGGAAGCGCTCCGCATGCCACGTCACGTCGCCGCCACCGCGATCGACGTCGAGCAGCGCCAGCGTTCCGTGCGCGGTGAAGCGCCCGTCGCCACCCTTGAACGACAGCTCGTCGAGCGTGACCACTCCCTGCGCCAGGCGCGCGCGTGCGCGTCCGTCGATGATGTGAACGCCGTATTGCGGCGCGTCGAGCCGCAGCGCGTCGCCCGACACCGTGCCGCTGATGACCGGGTCGGCGAGCGTGCCGCGTGCTCGCAGCGACGCCGACAGTTGTCCGTTCAGCACCGCCTGCGTGCCGATCCACGGCTGCAGCGCGGCGAGCGAAGGCAGCTGTGCATCGAGCGACGCGGTGAGGGCCGCGCCCGGGGCGAGATGGCCGACGTCGGCGCCGGCGACGCTTGCGATCGCGAGCTCGCCTTGCGCGTTGCCGGCACGCGTCGAGCGCAATCGCGCGCGCGCGCTCAGCGCGTCGTCGCGCAGCGTACCGTCGACTTCGAGCGTCGTGATGCCGAAGGCGAGGCTCGTGCCCTGCGGCGAAGGCAGCGTCTCGCTGCCGTAGAGGTCGCCGGCCTCCCGGTGAACGCTGAAATGGCCGGTCAGGCGCGGCGTGGCGGCGATGCTCCATTCGCCGCCCAGCGTGAGGTCGGACGCGATCCCGAGCCGTCGACCCGTCAGCGCGAGCACCGAGGCGAGCGGAACGCCGGTGAAGCTGCCTTGCGTGTCGACGTGACCTGCAACGACGCGCACGCGCACGATGTCGGCGCGCCCGTCGGCGATGTCGACGTGCGCGTCGCGCAATTCCAGGCGGTCGCGCGCCAGAGCGAACTGCGCGGGCGCGGTGAGATGCAGCGCCAGCGCACCCTCGGTATCGAGCGCGTCGATGCGCCCGGTCCAGCTGGATGCGGCAACGTCCTTGCCGGGCGTGGCGCTGCCGGATGCACGGACCATCACCGTGATGTCCGCGCCGCGCCCGCGTACCGTGAGCGCGTGCCGCGCGAGCGTGCCGCGCGCGTCGATCGCAAGCTCGTCGAATGGACGCGTGCCCACCGTGATGGCGCTGCCGCTCGCCGTGAGCGCGAATGATCGTGCGTCGGTCGGCACGGGATGCGCAGCGCTGCCCCCCGGTGCGACGCTGCCCTCGATGTCGAGGACCGTGGCCGTCATGCCGTTCGCCAGCGCGAGCCGCGCGCTGCTCCAGTGCACCTCGCCCCCGATGCCGCCCGGCTCGACGCGCAGCGTGCCGCGCGCGTGCGCCGTTCCGGCCGTGGGACGCAGCGCAGCCGCGGGAATCAGCGGCGCGAGGTCGGCGAGTCGATCCGCGGCGAGCGTGAAGGCGAGCTGGTCGCCGACGGCGCCTGCATCGCCTCGCGCTGTCACGTGCGCGGTCCCGATCGTCGCGTCGACATCGGCGTCGCGTACACGCGGCCAGGCGATCGTCCCGCGCGCGCTGCCTGCCAAGGCGAGCTCACCGTAGCGGCTTCCGGGCTTCACCGTCGCGCTCGCCTGGACGCTCGGCGCAGGACGCAGCGTGCCGCGCGCCTCGATGGTGCCGTCGATCGAGCCGTGCGGGGTCGCGACGAACTGCGCGGGATCGAAGCGCGTCGCTGCAATGCGCACGTCGAAGGCGTTGTTGCCGTCGAGCGCGATGCGACCGCGCCCTTCGAGACTTCCGTTGCCCGTGCGCACGCGCGCGCGCTCGATCTCCACCATGCGGTCGGCGATCGTCGCGGCGAACGCCACCTCACGACCCGCGTCCGACAGCGTGCCGGAGACGACCTGTCGCGCGCCCTCGATCTCCGCGTTGATGCGTCCGCTGAGGCGCGCGTGCACGAGCCTTGCGTGCAGTCGGGCGGGGTCGACATCGCGAAGCTCGAGCGACCATGTGCTCGGTGCGCGCGGCTCGCCGAGCGGCAGATGACCACGCCCCGACACGCGACCGGCGCCCGCGAGGTCGATGTCGAGCGCTTCGAGATCGAGCGCAGCGGGATGCCAGCGATAGCGAGCGTCGAGCACGCGAAACGGAAGACCCCCGGCGTCGAGCGTGCCCGGCGCTTCGTTCACGACGTGCGCGCTGCCGGTCACGCCATCGCCGTCGGGCGCGACGTCGGCGCGGACCTCCACGGCGGTGCGCGGGAGCGCGGCGTCGAACGCGGACGCGTCGAAGTGGCGAAGATCGAGCGTCGCGCCGGTGAGCGGGGATCGCGCGAACGGCGTGAGTGCCGCCTGCGCCGTGAGGTCCGCACCGCGGAGCGTGCCCGTCGCGTTCAGCGTCAACGCGCCGAGCGTTCCGGCGAGCGTCGTGTCGACCCGTGCGCCGGCGAGCGGACCGTCGCCGACGACCGCGATGCGCCCCTTCACCGGCAGCGGCGCCGCGGCACCGATCGATAGATCGCCCGACAGCGCGCCGTAATCGGACACGAGATGCAACCCCTCGATCGTATGCGAGTTGGCGTCGCCGTGATAACCGAATGCGAGACCCGTGATGGTGCCGACGCGCGGCCCGGCTCGAACCGTGAGCGTCGTCACCGCGACGTGCTCGAGGTCGACGGCGAGCGGCAGCGCGAGATCGGTGGGAGGCGACGTCGCACCCGACGATGGCTTCATCGCGACCGAGACGCGTTGTGCGCCGAGCGCCTTGATCTCGAGCCGTGAATGCCACAGCGCCTGCGGCCGCCATTCGACCACCACGTCGGTGGCTTCGACTGTGGTGTCCGTCCCGTTCCAGGTGAGCCGCGCGAAGCGCATGGTCGAGCCGATCGATCCGCTCGCGCCCTCGATGGAAAGCCGTCCGCCGCTCTGCGCGACGACGCGTGCAACGAGGAACGGCAGGCCCGATTCGCTCAGTGCGAACCAGATCGCGCCGCCGAGCAGCAGGAGCAGCACGACAACGACGCCGAGCGCGATGCGCCCGCCGCGGCGTCGTCGCGGCTTCGTTGCGCCAGGCGCGTCGTCGCTCATGCTCAGAACGCGAGGCCGACCGAGAAGTGGACGCGCACGCCGTGCGCGCGCGCACCGTACGCGACGTCGAGGCGCAGCGGACCGATCGGGGTGCGCACGCGCAGGCCGACGCCGTAGCCCAGCGCCGGCTCGAGGTCGGTCGGCTTGTCTGCCGCGTTGCCTGCGTCGACGAACACCGCGCCACCGAGCGCCTCGCGGAACCAGTGCGTCGCCTCGACGCTCGCCAGCGCGTAGTACCGGCCGGGCAGCGTTGCATCGCCTTCGCGCAGGCCAAGGCTGTTGAACGCGTAGCCGCGCACGGTCTGGTCGCCGCCGGTGCGGAACAGCAGCGTCGACGGAACGCCCTTGCGCGACGACGCGATCACGACGCCGCCTTCGAGACGCATGCTGAGATCGTCGTCGCGGTCGATGGGATGCCAGCCTGCGAAGCGCGCCACGACGCGCCCGAAATTGCGCGACGAGACGCCGGGCACGCCGGCACCGATCTCCACCAGCGTCGCGTAGCCTCGCGTCGGCGCGGCGAGGTCGTCCATGCGCCGCCAGGCGCGCTGCACGTCGACGTACAGCGCGTGCGAATCGATGATCTCGCCGCCGGTCGGCTTCTGCCGGTCCACGATGAAGGCGGGACCGTATTGCCACTGGTTGCGCTCGTCGAGCGAGATCCTCTGCCCGCCGATCGACGTCGTGTCGGTGATGAGGCCGCTGATGTCCGTGCGCTGCACGCTGAACGTCCCGGCGAGCGACCAGCCGCGCTCGTCGGGCGGCCGCACGAGCCGCACCGATGCGTTCTGCAACGCCTGCTCGATCGAGAGATCGGTCGTGAACTGCAGCGCGCGATTCGCGAAGTCGACATCGCGGTAATTGAGCGACGCGCGCAGGCGCGTGTCGGTGGAGAAGCCGACGCCCGTCTCGAGGCGCTTCGGCGGCGCTTCGATCACCGAAACCGTTACGGGTGCATCGTCGGCGTGCGCCGGATCGGTGTCGATCACCGCGTGCACGCTGGCGAAATAGCCGGTCGCGTTGAGGCGTCGTACGTACTGATCGAGGTCGGCGAGCGCGTAGGGTGCGCCGCGCTGCAGTGTGCTGTAATTGCGCACGAGGCTTTCGTCGTAGCGCCGCGTGCCTTGCACCTGCAGCGGGCCGACGTGGAACGGCGGTCCGCTGTCGATCTCGACGTGCAGGTCCGCCGCGCGCGCTTCGGGGTCGATGTACGCCTCGCTCGACGCGAGCTTCGCCGCGGCGTAGCGCTGCGCCGCGAGCGTCGCGACGGCGCGCTCCTTCGACGTGGTCCACGCGCTCTGCCGGAATATCGCGCCGATCGGCAGGCGCCATTCGCCGCGCACCTTGTCGATCGCCTGCGCGCCCGCGGCCGGATCTTCCGATGCCGGCCCCGTGACGTGCAGATCGACTTCGCGGATGTGCGTCGCGTCCCCCGGCGTGACGTGGACGGTCACGACGGCCGGCGTGCGGCTGGTGTCCACGGCGATGTCCACGCCGGCGGAGAAGTAGCCTTCGGTCGCGGCGGCTTCGTGCGCCTCGCCGATCGCCTCACGCGCGAGGCGATCGAAGAGGTCCTGCGTCATGTCCTCGTACGACTGCCAGCGCACGAGGCCGAGGCTCGCGCTCAGCGTGTCGGCGAGCGCACGCGGCGCATCGAGCTCGACGCGAAAACGAAAGGGCGCCTCCGTTGCGCGAGGCGCCCCTTCGATGGACTGCGGATCAGCGGCGAGTGACTGCGCTGCCCACGCGAGCGTTGCGTACGCCGCCCGCGTCATCACCAGGCGGCGAAGCTTGCCTCGAATCGGTACCGGACGCGGCTTCACCGTCGTGCGCCGCGGGTACGGGTTGCGCCTCGGCCGAGCCTTCGTGCGCCGGTGCCTGGCCGGCGTCCGGCGGCGGCAGCGGATTCCCGGTGGCCCATGGAACGCCGATCGCGGGTCGGTCGGGCTTGAAGCGCTGCGGCGCTTCGATCGGCCCGAGGTTCGCGGATGTGGGGAAGTTCCAATCGAGCAGCAGATCGTAGTCGGCGTCCCACAGGCCGTCGGACACGCGGCCATAAGAATAACTGTCGCGCGGGTCTCGCAGCGCGCAACCCGAAACGAGCAGCACACCGGCGACGGCGGCGACGCACAAGCGCATGGACGATCGCATACGACTCTCCTGATACCGACCGGTGTCGATCTTACCGGCGGGGCCGCCGTGCAACCGCTCGAAGCCGATGGCCGGTGCGCGGCGTGATGCGCGCGCGCAACACTCGCCGCGCGCGCGTGGAAGCGTGCGACGCCACGCCGCATCCGATGCGAGAACGATCGGTACGTCGCATCGCGCACGGTTGCGCGATCGTGTGCGGCGCTTCGTTGGGCGGCACTGCGATCCGGCGTGACGCCGGTCGAGGGCGTGCGGGCGCATGCGAGAACGGGCGGTGACCCCGGCACGGAGGCACCCGCCGCATGCCGAATCGCGCGCGACCCGGGCCGGCCATCCTGCATGCGTCCGGCATAACCAGTGCCCCATGCGACGAAAAGCGAGTGATTTTGCCGCCAACTCGTGGCAAATCGAACGTTCGTACAGCCGACGAGCGGTAGTGGCTTGTTTTTCCTCTCAAAATACTTGTCGTTTCGATTGTAAGTGTCTCATTTGACGGCAGTTTCAAGGCTGTTGCGCGATTTGCCGGTAAGTCTTTGTTCCGGCGCGGAAAACAGTTGACCGGCATTTAAGCGCGCGCGTATAGTGGCGCCGGGTGGGAAAAAGTGGGTTGAAGTGGGCAGGCGCCGGTCGATAAGTGTCGGTTGGTGAACGCTCACTATCAGATCCTCGGCGGGACACGACATGGGCGGCGGCGAGCGGGATTCCATCACGGGAAACGGGTCAGGTCCGGACGCCGGCCTGCCCGTCTTCCGCGGCGTGACCGAGCTTGCGCTCGACGCCAAAGGCCGCCTCGCGATCCCCACGCGTCACCGCGACGCGCTGATGGCGGCGAGCGCCGGCCGCATGGTGCTCACCGCCGATCCGAGCCGGTGCCTGCTGCTGTATCCGCTCGCGGCATGGGAGCCGATCCAGACGCGTCTCATGTCGCTGTCGTCGTTCAACGAGCGTATCCGGGGGCTCCAGCGCCTGCTGGTTGGGCACGCGGACGACGTCGAACTCGATGGCGCGGGCCGCATCCTCGTGCCGCCGGCCCTGCGGCGCTACGCCTCGCTCGACAAGCAGGTCGTGCTGGTCGGGCAGGGTCACAAGTTCGAGCTGTGGGACGAGGCGCAATGGACCGCGCAGACGACGCAGACGATCGCGTTTCCCGCAGACGGGCTGCCGCCCGAGCTCGACGGCGTTTCGCTCTAGACGATGTGGAACACGTCCCTGTCCTGCTGCACGAGACGATTGCGGCGCTGGCGCCACGTCCCGAGGGCGTCTACGTCGACGCGACGTTCGGCCGCGGCGGGCATTCGCGCGCCATCCTCGAGCGGCTCGGCGCGCGCGGACGCCTCGTGGCGTTCGATCGCGATCCCGCGGCCGAGCGCGCCGCGCACGACATTCAAGACGCGCGCTTCACGTTCCGTCGCGCATGGTTCTCCGAGATCGATCGCGAGCTCGACATGCTCGCGATCGCGCGCATCGACGGCGCGCTCCTCGACCTCGGCGTCTCGTCGCCGCAGCTCGACGATCCCGCACGCGGCTTCTCGTACCGCTTCGACGGCGCCCTCGACATGCGCATGGACCCCACGCGCGGCGAGAGCGCGGCGGAGTTCCTCGCGCGCGCCGACGTGCGCGAGCTGACGGAGGTCATCCGCGACTATGGTGAGGAACGGTTTGCTCAATCGATTGCAAGAGCAATTGCGAAGGCGCGCGGCGGCGCACCCATCCAGACGACGCGCCGCCTCGCCGAAGTCGTTGCCCAAGCCGTCGGCGCGCGCACGCGGGGTGATTGGCGTCAGGATCCGGCTGCGCGGACGTTCCAGGCCATCCGGATCGCGGTGAATCGGGAGCTCGACGAAGTGTCTGCAGCGTTGCCCCGGATCACCGCACGCCTCGCCACAGGGGGGCGCCTCGTCGTGATCGCGTTCCATTCGCTCGAGGACCGCATCGTGAAGCGCTTCATGGCGAGCGCCTCGAAGGCATGGGGCGGCGACGCGCGCCTCGCGCGGCTGCCGGTCCGCGATCGCGAGCTGCCGCGACCGCCTCTGACGCTGGTGGGCCGCGCGGTCAAGCCGGGCGCCGAGGAGATGGCGCGCAATCCGCGCGCGCGAAGCGCGGTGCTGCGCGTCGCAGAGCGCGCCGATGCGCCGTTGCCGGCCGACTGGCCGCGGACGATCGTCGCATGACCCGCGTCAACGTCGTGCTGCTCGTCGTCCTCGTGTCGTGCGCGTTGTCGCTCGTCACCTCGCGTCACCAGGCGCGCCGCCTCTTCGTCGAGCTCACGCGCGAGCAGGACCAGGCGCGTCAGTACGAGGTCGAGTATGGCCAGCTCTCTCTCGAGCAATCGACGTGGGGCATGCCGGCGCGCGTGGAGAAGATCGCGCGCGATGCGCTGCACATGCAGCTTCCCGCGTCTAACCGCGTCGAGGTGGTCGGCGTGCCGAACGTGGCGGACAGGCAATGAATGCCGCGTTCGCCCGGCGCATCCGCCCGGTGCCGGTCGCCGAGATGCTGTCGCGCCCGCGCGCGCTCGCGCTCTTCGGCGCGCTCGCCGTGTTGTTCCTGGTGCTGCTGGGCCGGTCGCTCTATCTGCAATGGCTGGACAACGATTTCCTGCAGGGGCAGGGGGCGGCCCGCTCGTCGCGCGCGCTGGAGATTCCCGCGCACCGTGGGCGCATCGTCGATCGCTTCGGCGATGCGCTCGCGATCTCGACGCCGGTGAAATCGCTGTGGGCATTTCCCGACCAGTTCGAAGCGTCGAAATCCGAGATGGCGTCGCTCGCGAAGCTGCTCGACACGACGCCGCAGAGACTGTCGGCGCGCCTCGGCGAGAACGCCGACTTCGCGTTCCTCGCGCGCGGCATCGCGCCGGAGACGGCGTCACGCGCGATGGCGCTCCACATCAAGGGGCTGAACGAGCAGAACGAGTACCGCCGGTATTATCCCGGTGGCGAGGTGACGGCCCACATCGTCGGATTCACCGGCGACCGGGATCAGGGCCAGGAAGGCATGGAGTTGTCGCAGCAGGCATGGCTCGGTGGTGCACCCGGCAGCCGGCGGGTCATCATCAACCGGCGCGGCGACGTGGTGGAAGACGTGGCCGCGATCCGTGCGCCGCGCGCGGGCCGCGATCTCGCCCTTTCGATCGACTCGCGCCTGCAATACCTCGCATTCCGGGAGCTCAAGGCGGCCGTCGCGCAGCAGAAGGCGAAGGCCGGCAGCCTCGTCATAGTCGATGCGCACACCGGCGAGATCCTCGCGCTCGCCAACGTGCCCACGTACAACCCCAACAGCCGCAACAAGGTCGCCCGCGACGCGATGCGCAATCGCGCGCTGACCGACACGTTCGAGCCCGGCTCGACGATGAAGCCGTTCACGATCGCCACGGCGCTCGAGGCGGGGGTGGTGCACCCCGACACGATCATCCACACCGAGGCGGGATCGATGACCATCGGTCCCAACACGATCCACGACGCACACCGTGCCGGTCCGCTCACGGTCGAGCAGGTAATCCAGAAATCGTCGAACGTCGGCGCCGCCAAGATCGCGCTGTCGATGCCCGCGACGACGCTGTGGCAGGCGTTCTCGGCGGCGGGCTTCGGCACGCCGCCTTCGACCGGGTTCCCCGGTGAAGTGTCGGGCCGGCTGCGCCCGGCCAGGAGCTGGAAGCCGATCGAGCAGGCGACCATGTCGTACGGCCACGGGCTCACGGTGAACCTCGTGCAGCTCGCGCGCGCCTACACGATCTTCGCCACGGACGGCGAGCTCAAGCCCGTCACGTTGCTGAAGACCGACGGAACGGTTGCGGGACGCCCGGTGATCAAGCCGGAGACGGCACGCGAGGTGCGCCACATGCTCGAGCTCGCGACGAAGCCCGGCGGCACCGCGCCCCAGGCGCAGATCCCGGGCTACCGCGTGGGCGGCAAGACCGGTACCGCGCGCAAGAACGAGAACGGCGAGTACGTGCACAAGTACGTAGCGTCGTTCGTGGGGCTGGCGCCGGTTTCCAATCCGCGCCTGATCGTCGCGGTCATGATCGACGAGCCGTCGGCGGGCGACTACTACGGCGGCAGCATCGCAGGCCCGGTGTTCTCGCGCGTGATGGGCAGCGCGCTGCGCCTCCTCGGCGTGCCGACCGACGCGCCGGTCGACAACGTCGTGCTGCCGCCGCCCGGCGACGACGTGAAGGAAGAGACGTGAGCCCCGCCGGGCCATCGGATGCCGCCGTCGACGTCGCGGGGCTGCTCGCGCGCCTGCATGCGTTCCCGCGACGCCTCACCGCAGACAGCCGGCGCGTCGAGCCGGGCGTGGCGTTCGCCGCGTATCCCGGCAGCGCCAACGACGGGCGCACGTTCATCGCAGATGCGATCGCGCGCGGCGCCGCGGGCGTGCTGTGGGAGCCGCATCAATTTGCATGGCAGCCCGAATGGCGCGCGCCCAATGTCGCCGTTCCGGGACTGAAGCACACGATCGGTGCGGTCGCCGATTTCGTGTACGGCAGCCCGTCGTCTGCGCTCTGGATGATCGGCGTGACGGGCACGAACGGCAAGACCTCGTGCACGCACTGGATCGCGGAGGCGCTCGAGCATTGCGGCCGCCGCGCGGCGGTGATCGGTACGCTCGGCAACGGGCTCGTCGGTGCGCTCGCGCCTTCGGCCAACACGACGCCGGACGCGTGCGTGCTGCACGAGACGCTCGCGCAATTCCGCGTCGCGAGGGCGGCGGCGGTCGCGATGGAAGTGTCGTCGCACGGCCTGGACCAGGGCCGCGTCAGCGGCGTGGCGTTCGACGTCGCCCTCTTCACGAACCTGTCCCGCGATCACCTCGACTATCACGGGACGATGGCCGCGTACGGCGCGGCGAAGGCGCGCCTCTTCGCGTGGCCGGGACTTCGCGCGAGCGTCGTCAATATCGACGACGCGTTCGGGCGCAGCCTGGTCGACGACGCGCACGCGCGCGGGCAACGCGTGATCACGTACGGCTTGTCGGGCGCGGACATCACGGCGACCGGCATCGCGATGGGTCGCGAGGGCCTCGTGGTGACGCTTCGCACGCCCTGGGGAACGGGCGAGATCGAGACCCGCGTCGTCGGCGCCTTCAATGCATCGAATCTGCTCGGCGTGCTCGGCGTCCTCCTCGCGAGCGACGTCGCGCTTTCGACGGCGCTCGACGCGCTGCGCCGCGTGGCGCCGCCGGCGGGCCGCATGCAACGCGTCGGTGGCGGCGACGCGCCCATGGCGGTCATCGACTACGCGCACACGCCGGACGCGCTCGAGAAAGCGCTCGCCGCGCTGCGCCCGATGGTCGCGACGGGCCGCGAGCTCGTCTGCGTGTTCGGCTGCGGAGGCGATCGTGACAAGGGCAAGCGGCCGCAGATGGGCCGCATCGCGGCGACGCTCGCCGACCGGGTCATCGTCACCAACGACAACCCGCGCAGCGAGGACGAGCGCGTCATCGCGCAGGCGATCGTGCAGGGCATCCACGAAGCCGGCAACCGCCGCTACCGCGTCGAGCTCGATCGCGCGGCCGCGATCCGCCTGGCGCTTGCCGACGCACGCGCAGGCGACGTCGTGCTGATCGCCGGCAAGGGCCACGAGCCCTATCAGGAGATCGCCGGCAAGCGCCTGCCATTCTCGGATCTCGCGGTGGCGCGCGCCGCGCTCTCGGCGGAAAGCGTCGCATGATGGATACCGCGACCGCCGCAGCCGCCGTGCACGGACGCGCCCTCGGTCCGGCCGTCGCGTTCGACCGGGTGACCACGGACTCGCGCGCGCTCGCAGCGGGCGATCTCTTCGTCGCGCTGAAAGGCGAGCGCTTCGACGGCCACGACTTCGTCGCCGACGCATTGCGGCGCGGCGCCGCGGCCGCGCTGGTGGACGACGCGCACGCCGGCACGCTCCACGGATCGCTCATCGCGGTCGCCGACACGCTGCAGGCGCTCGGTGCGCTGGCCGCGCATTGGCGCCGTCGCTTCGACCTGCCCGTCGTCACCATCAGCGGCAGCAACGGCAAGACGTCGACCAAGGAGATGCTGGCGTCGATCTTCCGGGCCGCCGTAGGCGCCGACCACGTGTGCGCCACATCGGGCAACCTGAACAACGCCATCGGCCTGCCCCTGACCGTGCTGACGCTGCGGCCGCATCATCGCCGGGCGGTGTTCGAGCTCGGCATGAATCACCGCGGCGAGACGCGCGAGCTTGCCGCGATCGTCGGGCCGACGGTGGCGCTCGTCACCAACGCGCAGCGCGAGCACCAGGAGTTCATGCGCTCGGTGGCGGAGGTGGCGCAGGAGCACGCCGATGCGATCGCGGCGCTCCCGCGCGGCGGCGTGGCGGTCGTCAATGCCGATGACGCGCACGCCGAGGTGTGGCGCACGGCCGCGCGCAGCGCCGGCGCGACGGTCACGACGTTCGGCACCGAGCGCGCCGCCGACGTCACCGGAACGTTCGTGCTGTACCCCGAGCGCAGCGACGTCGTGATCCGCATGGAGCAGACATCGTTCACCGTGGCGCTGCGCGTTCCGGGCCGGCACATGATCGCGAACGCGCTCGCGGCCGCGGCCGCTGCACGCGCGGCGGGTGTCGCGCCCGAGGCCATCGCGCGCGGGCTTGCGGCCTTCCAGCCGGTCGCGGGCCGTCTCGTGCCGCGCAAGGGCGCGCACGGGGCGGTGGTGATCGACGATACGTACAACGCGAATCCCGACTCGGTGCGTGCCGCGATCGACGTGCTCGCGAGCACGCCGGGGGATCGCTGGCTGGTGCTCGGCGACATGGGCGAGGTCGGCGATCAGGGGCCGGCCTTTCATCGCGAGGTCGGCGCGTACGCACGCGATCACGGCGTCGCGCGCCTGTTCGCGGCCGGCGCGCTCGCGCGCGAAGCGGTCGATGCATTCGGCGCCGGCAGCGCGCACTACGAATCCGTCGAAGCGCTCGCAGCGGCGTTGGCTCCCATGGCCGCACAGGGCGTGACCGTGCTCGTGAAGGGATCGCGCTTCATGCGCATGGAGCGCGTCGTGGCGGCACTCACCGGCGCCGAGGCCACGGGACACTGATGCTGCTCTATCTCGCCGAATGGCTCGGCCGTGACATCCGCGCCTTCAACGTGTTCACGTACATCACCTTGCGCGCGGTGCTCGGCACCATGACCGCGCTCGTGATCTCGTTCGTCGTCGGGCCGAAGATGATCGTATGGCTCGCGCGCATGAAGATCGGCCAGGCCGTGCGCGACGACGGCCCGCAGACGCACCTCACCAAGGCCGGCACGCCGACCATGGGCGGTGCGCTGATCCTCGTGTCGATCGGCATCACGACGCTGCTGTGGGGCGACCTCGACAATCGCTTCGTCTGGGTCGTGCTGCTCGTCACGCTCGGTTTCGGCGCCGTGGGCTGGATCGACGACTGGCGCAAGGTCGTCTATCGCAATCCCAGGGGATTGCCGGCGCGCGCCAAGCTGGCTTGGCAGTCGCTGATCGGCATCGTGGCCGCGGTGTACCTCGCGTTCTCCGTGTCGGCGCCCGACAACGCGAAGTTCGCGCAGATGTTCTTCGCCTGGATGCAATCGGGATTTCCGCTGAACCTCCCCCCGAAGGCGGATCTCATCGTCCCCTTCTTCAAGACGATCTCGTATCCGCTCGGCGTGTGGGGCTTCATCGCGCTGTCGTATTTCGTCATCGTCGGCACGAGCAACGCGGTCAACCTCACCGACGGGCTCGACGGCCTCGCGATCATGCCGACGGTGATGATCGCGGGCGCGCTCGGCATCTTCGCCTACGTGACCGGCAACGCGATCTTCGCGCGCTATCTGGGCTTTCCGCACATTCCCGGCGCGGGCGAGCTCGCCGTGATCTGCGGCGCCATCGCCGGCGCGGGTCTCGGCTTCCTGTGGTTCAACGCGTATCCCGCGGACGTGTTCATGGGTGACGTGGGGGCGCTCGCGCTCGGCGCGGCGCTCGGCGCCATCGCGATCATCGTGCGCCAGGAGATCGTGCTGCTGATCATGGGCGGCGTGTTCGTGATCGAGACGCTCTCGGTGATGATCCAGGTGGCGTCGTTCAAGCTCACCGGGCGGCGCGTGTTCCGCATGGCGCCGCTGCACCACCATTACGAGCTCAAGGGCTGGAAGGAGAACCAGGTCGTGGTGCGGTTCTGGATCATCACCATGCTGCTCGTGCTGTTCGGCCTGTCGACGCTGAAGCTGCGCTGATGCGCTATCACGGCCGCACCGCCGTCGTTCTGGGACTCGGGCAGACCGGACTGTCGCTCGTGCGTCATCTCGTGCGCCACGGCGCGCGCGTGCGTGTCGCGGACACCCGTGCCGATCCACCGAATCTCGACGTGCTGCGTGCGCAGTTCTCCGGCATTCCGATCGAGACGGGGCCCTTCACGTCGCGGACGTTCGCGGGTGTGGACCTGGTGGCGATCAGCCCCGGCGTGGCCAAGGACCAGCCCGCGATCCGGCAGGCGGTCGCCGACGGCGTCGAGCTCGCCGGCGACGTCGAGCTCTTCGCCCGCACGCTGCCGGCGGGCCAGAAGATCCTGGCGATCACCGGCACCAACGGCAAGACGACGGTGACCGCGCTCACCGGCGCCCTCACGCGCGCGGCCGGCCTTTCGACCGTCGTCGCGGGCAACATCGGCGACGCGGTGCTCGATGTCCTCGCGCGTCACGAGGACGGCGCGCCGTATCCGGACGTGTTCGTGCTCGAGCTCTCGAGCTACCAGCTCGAGACGACCGACAGCCTCGCGCCCGTCGCGGCGACGGTGCTCAACGTCTCGCCGAATCACATGGACCGTTACGCGGGTCTCGCGGACTACGCGTCGGCGAAGGCGCGCATCTTCAACAGGGCGTCGGTCCAGGTGCTCAATCGCGATGATCCGATCGTGCGCCTGATGCGCCAGCCGGGACGCACCGTGCAGACGTTCGGGGCCGACGTTCCGCACAGCGAGGAAGCGTGGGGCGCCGTCGCGCGCGACGACGGTGCCTGGCTCGCGCGCGGAGGCGAGCTGCTCATGCCCGCGTCGCGCCTGTCGCTCGTCGGACGCCACAACGTGCAGAACGCGCTGGCCGCGCTGGCGCTGGTGTCGTCGGTGGCGCGCATCGACGCCCGCGTGCTCAACGCGCTCGCCGCGTTCGCGCCGCTGCCGCATCGCATGGAGCGCGTCGCCGACATCGGCGGCGTGCGCTTCATCAACGATTCCAAGGGAACGACGGTCGCGGCCACCGAGGTCGCGCTCGGCGGCATCGCGCAACCCGTCGTGCTGATCGCCGGCGGCGACGGCAAGGGCCAGAGCTTCGCGCCGCTGCGCGACGCCGTCGCACGCGCGTGCCGCGCCGTCCTGCTGATCGGCCGCGACGCGCCGCTCATCGAGCACGCGCTGCGCGGCGTGCGAGTGCCGGTCGAGATGCCGGGGACGCTCGACGCCGCGGTGGCCCGCGCGTTCGAGCTCGGGCAAGCGGGCGACACGGTGCTGCTGTCCCCGGCCTGCGCGAGCCTCGACCAGTTCCGCAATTACGAAGCGCGCGGCGAGCGCTTCCGCGCGCTCGTCATGGCGCACGTCGCGGAGCCCGCCGATGCGTAAGCGACTCACGCAGACGGCGAGCCTCGCCGGACGCCTGACGGCGATGCAGCCGGCGTCGCGCAGCATGCTCACCTTCGATGTGTCGCTCGCGTGGAGCACGCTGATGCTGCTCGCGCTCGGCCTCGTGATGGTGTACTCGGCCTCCATCGCGATGGCCGAGGCGTCCGCGCACACGGGCTATCGCGCCTGGTATTTCCTGGTGCGCCACGGCGTGTTCATCGCGGTGGGCCTCGCCGCCGCGGCCGTCACGTTCCAGATCCCCGTGAAGGTGTGGCAACGCCTTGCGATCTGGCTCTTCGCCATCGCGGCGCTGCTCCTGGTGCTCGTGCTCGTGCCCGGAGTGGGCAAGGTCGTCAACGGGTCGCGTCGCTGGCTGCCGCTGGGCCTCATCAACATGCAGCCCTCGGAGTTCATGAAGCTCGCCGCGGTGCTGTATGCGTCGAGCTACGCCGTGCGCAAGGCCGCGTTCCTGCACGCCGAGCAGCCGCTGCGGCAGACCCTGCTGCGCGGCTTCCTGCCGCTGTTCGCAGTCATGACGGCCATCGGCGGCCTGCTCATCCTCGAGCCCGATTTCGGCGCATTCGTCGTCATCGTCGCCATCGGCTTCGGCATCCTGTTCCTGGGCGGCCTCGACTGGCGACTGTTCGTCGGCTTGTCGGTGCTGCTCCCCATCGCGCTCGCCGCGGTGCTGGTGGCGGCGCCTTACCGCATCCAGCGACTGACCACGTTCCTGGATCCGTGGGCCGATCCGATGCACAAGGGCTACCAGCTGTCGCATTCGCTCATCGCGTTCGGGCGCGGCGAGTGGCTCGGCGTCGGGCTGGGCTCGAGCGTCGAGAAGCTCCTGTACCTGCCCGAAGCGCACACCGACTTCCTGCTCGCGGTGATCGCCGAGGAGCTCGGCTTCATCGGCGTCACCGCGGTGATCGTGCTGTTCGGCTGGCTGCTGTATCGCGCGTACGCGATCGGACGGCAGGCCGCGCGCCTGGAGCGCGCGTTCGCCGCGCTCGTCGCGTGGGGCATCGGCGTGTGGATCGGCGTGCAGACGTTCATCAACATGGGCGTCAACATGGGCGTCCTGCCGACGAAGGGGCTCACGCTGCCGCTCCTGTCCTTCGGCGGGAGCGGCATTGTCGCGAATTGCGTGGCGATCGCGCTCCTGCTGCGCATCGATTGGGAGAACCGTCGCCTCCTGCGGGGTTTCGCGGTATGACGACGACGGTGATGATCACCACCGGCGGCACGGGCGGGCACGTTTTCCCCGGCCTCGCGGTCGCCACCAAGCTCATCGCGCGTGGCGCGCGCGTCTTCTGGCTCGGAACCCGCGAAGGGATGGAGGCGCGCCTGGTGGCCGCGCACGGCGTCGACTTCGAGGCGGTATCGTTCCGCGGCGTCCGCGGCAAGGGTCTGCGCACGCTGCTCCTCGGACCTTACGCGCTGCTCGCCGCGTGCTTCCAGAGCCTTCGCGTCATTCGCCGGCGACGCCCGGACCTGGTGCTGGGCTTCGGCGGCTTCGCGTCGTTTCCCGGTGCGCTGATGGGTGTCGCGAGCGGCAAGCCGCTGGTGCTGCACGACGCCAACGCGGTCGCGGGTCTCGCCAATCGCGTGCTCGCGTACGGCGCGGACAAGATCCTGCTCGGCTTTCCGGACGCCATGAAGGGACGCCGCGGCGAATGGGTCGGCAATCCGCTGCGCGACACGATCACGTCGCTGCCGCCGCCCGCGCGACGCTTCGCAGGACGCGCCGGGCCGCTGCGGCTTCTCGTGGTCGGCGGCAGCCTCGGTGCGCAGGCGCTGAACGAGCGCGTACCGCAGGCGCTCGCGCGCATGCCCGCCGTCGCGCGCCCGCAGGTCGTGCATCAGGCGGGCGAGCGTCACATCGAAGCGCTGCGCGCGGCGTACCGCGATGCCGGTGTCGCCGCCGACTGCGTGGCGTTCATCGACGACATGGCCGCGCGCTACGGATGGGCGGACATCGTGCTGTGCCGCGGTGGCGCGCTGACGATCGCGGAGATCGCCGCTGTCGGTCTGCCGGCCATCGTGGTGCCGCTTCCCGGCGCAATCGCCGACGAGCAGAGCGCCAACGCGCGCTTCCTCACAGAGGCGGGCGCCGCGTTCACCGTGCGTCAGGACGATCTCACGGCCGATCGCCTCGCCGCGCTGCTCGCGAGCTTCACGCGCACGCAGGCGCTCGCGATGGCGAACGCGGCGTATCGCATCGGCAAGCGCGACGCCGCCGATCGGGTCGCCGACGCGTGCCTGGCCCTCGCGCCATGAATGTGAAGCGACATCCCGAGCGCCGATCGGGCCCGCAGCGCGGCGCGCGCAGGACGGGCTCGTGAAACACAAGGTCAAGCATGTGCACTTCGTGGGCATCGGCGGCGCGGGGATGAGCGGCATCGCGGAAGTCCTCGCGAACCAGGGCTATCGCGTGTCGGGCTCGGACCTGCACGCATCGCCCGCGACCGAACGCCTCGCACGACTGGGCGTGCGCGTCACCATCGGTCATCGCGCCGAGAATGCGCAAGGCGCCGATGCGGTGGTCGTCTCGACTGCGGTGGCCGCCGACAATCCCGAGGTGACCGCCGCGCGCGAGCGCGACGTTCCGATCGTGCCGCGCGCGCTGATGCTCGCCGAGCTCATGCGCCTGAAGCAGGGCATCGCGGTGGCCGGCACGCACGGCAAGACGACCACGACGAGCCTCATCGCCTCCGTGCTCGCCGAAGGCGGTCTCGACCCGACGTTCGTGATCGGCGGGCGCCTGCTGTCGGTCGACGCCAACGCGCGTCTCGGCAAGGGCGATTTCCTGGTGGCCGAGGCCGACGAATCGGACGCGTCGTTCCTCTATCTGTCGCCCGTGCTCGCGGTCGTCACGAACATCGATGCCGACCACATGGAGACGTACGGCCAGGACTTCGACCGGCTGAAGCGCGCGTTCGTCGACTTCGTGCAGCGCCTGCCGTTCTATGGCGTGGCGGTGCTTTGCCTCGACGATCCCAATGTGCGCGACATCCTGCCGCGGATCGCCAAGCCGGTCGTGACCTACGGCCTCGCCGAGGAGGCGAAGCTGCGCGCGGTGGAGGTGGTGAACGTGGGTGCGCGGATGCGTTTTGTCGCGCGTGCGCCTGGCACCCACGACCTCGAAATCGAGCTCGCCCTCGCCGGGGTTCACAACGTGCAGAACGCGCTCGCCGCGATCGCGGTGGGACGCGAGGCCGGTGTCGACGACGTCGCCATTGCGAAGGCGCTCGCCGAGTTTCGCGGCGTGGGCCGGCGCTTCCAGCGCTATGGCGACGTCGCGCTGCCGGGCGGCGGCACGTTCACGCTGATCGACGACTACGGACATCACCCCGCGGAGATGCGTGCGACGCTCGACGCGGTGCGCGCGAGCTTTCCCGCGCGCCGCGTCGTGCTCGCGTTCCAGCCGCATCGCTACACGAGGACCCGCGACCTCTTCGAGGACTTCGTGCGCGTGCTGTCGACCGTCGACGCGCTGGTGCTGGTTGACGTCTACCCGGCCGGCGAGGCTCCCATCGTGGCCGCGGACGGCCGTGCCCTCGCACGCGCGCTTCGCGTGGCCGGGAAGATCGAGCCGGTGTTCGTCGAGAACGTCGGCGAGGTCGCGGAGGCGGTGCGTGCCGTCGCGCGCCCCGACGACGTCGTGGTGACCATGGGCGCCGGATCCATCGGCAGCGTTTCCGCGCAGCTCGCCGCCGCATGATGCTCGAGTCCACGCACTTCGAGGGCTTGCGCGGCACGCAGGCGATGCGCGCGGGCCTCGCGCGCTACACGACCTGGCGCGTCGGCGGGCCCGCGGATTTCCTTTACCTACCCGCGGACCGCGACGACCTCGCGAGCTTCGTGCGCCAGACCCGGACGCACGGTCCGCCGACGGTCATCGGGCTCGGAAGCAATCTCCTCGTGCGCGACGGCGGCGTTCGCGGACCGGTGGTGGTCCTGCACAATCCCGGCGCGGCGCTCGCCGTCGCCGACAGCCTCGTCTACGCGGATGCCGGTGTCGCGAGCCCCAAGCTCGCGCGCTTCGCAGCGATGCACGGGTGCGCCGAAGCGGAGTTTCTCGCCGGCATACCCGGGACGGTCGGCGGCGCGCTCGCCATGAACGCCGGATGCTACGGCGGCGAGACATGGCGTCACGTCGCGCGCGTCGAAGTGCTGCTGGCGAACGGCACGTTCGCGGTGCGCACGCCGGCCGACTACGCGATCGGCTATCGCAGCGTCATGCGGGCCGACGGCACGCCACCGGACGGGATCTTCACCGCCGCGTGGTTCCGGTTTCCCCAGGGCGACGGCAGCGCCGCGCGCCTGCGCATCAAGACGCTCCTGCAGAAGCGCATCGCGACCCAGCCGCTCGGCTTGCCCAATGCGGGCAGCGTGTTCCGCAATCCGAGCGGCGACCACGCCGCGCGGCTCATCGAGTCGTGCGGCCTCAAGGGCCGCACGCGCGGCGGCGCGCAGGTCTCGACCAAGCACGCGAATTTCATCGTCAACGCGCGCGGCGCGGCGCGCGCGGCCGACATCGAGGCGCTGATCGAGGAGGTGCAGGAGGTCGTGGCGCGCAAGACCGGCGTACGGCTGGAGGCCGAAGTGCGCATCGTTGGAGAAGCAGCGTGACGGAGCTTGGAAAGGTAGCGGTCCTGATGGGCGGGCCATCGTCGGAGCGCGAGATCTCGTTGCTGTCGGGCAACGCGGTGCTGAAGGCGCTGCGCGAGCAGGGCGTGGACGCGCATGCGTTCGACCCCGCGCAGCGCAACCTGTGGGAGTTGAGACGCGACGGGTACGCGCGCGCCTTCATCGCCCTGCACGGGCGTTTCGGCGAGGACGGCACGGTGCAGGGCGCGCTCGAGACGCTCAGGATTCCCTACACGGGAAGCGGCGTGATGGCGTCGGCGCTCGCCATGGACAAGTGGCGCACCAAGCTGGTCTGGCTCGCGAGCGGCATCGCGACGCCGCGATATCGCGTCGTGGACGCGCGCACCGACTGGATGAAGGTCGTTGCCGAGCTCGGGCTGCCGCTCATCGTCAAGCCCGCGCGCGAAGGCTCGACGATCGGCATCAGCAAGGTGAGCACGGTGGATCGCGACGAGCTCGGCCTCGCGTACGCCGAGGCCGCGCGGCACGACCCGCTGGTGCTCGTCGAGGAGTTCGTCACGGGCATGGAGCTCACGGCGTCCATCGTCGGTCGCCGCGCGCTGCCGCTGATCCGCATCGAGGCGCCGCAGGGCAACTACGACTATCACAACAAGTATTTCTCGGACGACACGAAGTACTACTGCCCGAGCGGCATCGACGCGGCCGTCGAGGAGCGTATCCGCGCCGACGCGCTCGCTGCGTTCGACGTCGTCGGCTGCGAAGGCTGGGGCCGGCTCGACCTCATCCTGCGGCCCGATGGTCGCTACACCTTCCTCGAGGTCAACACCTCGCCCGGCATGACGGGCCACAGCCTCGTCCCCATGGCGGCGAAGCAGGCGGGCATGGCGTTCCCCGAGCTTTGCGTCGAGATCCTGCGAGGCGCCCATGTGGGATGACCCGCGCCAGCTCAACGCAACCGCGGCGACCCTGGCCGTGATGGCATGCGCGGCCCTCTTCTACGCCACGCTCGCATGGCTCGTGCGCCAGCCCGTGTTCGCATTTCGCGAGGTGGTGGTGACCACGCCGCTCGCGCGCGCCAACGGCGCGTACCTGGAGGCGGTGGTGCGCTCCGAGCTGTCGGGAACCTTCTTCACCCTCGATCTCAACCACGCACGCGAAGCGATTGCGCGCGTGCCCTGGGTGCGCAGCGCCGGACTGCGCCGGCAGTGGCCGCGCCGTCTCGAGATCGAGATCGAGGAGCACGCGCCGCTCGCGCGCTGGAACGATGGCGGGCTGGTGAACACGAAAGGCGAGGTGTTCGTCGCGGACTGGAACGGCGACCTTCCGCAGTTCGCCGGCCCGCAGGGCACGAGCGCGACGCTCGCCGCGCGCTATCGCGAGTGGTCCGCGTCGCTCGCCGAGGTTCATCTGCGCGTGCGCGGCATCGCCATGAGCCCGCGTGGCGCGTGGGAGATCCGCGCCGACACGCCGGGCGGCCCGCTCGCCATCGAGCTGGGACGCGAGGACCCCGACGCGCGGCTCGCGCGCCTCATCGCCGCCTATCCGCGAACGCTGGAGCCGCTGGCGCGCGCCGGCAAGCCCGTCGAGCGCGTCGACCTTCGCTATCGCAACGGCTTCGCCGCGCGCATCGCGGGCGTTACCGACAAGACGATGCACAAGACATGAGAGCCGAAGGACCGCTGCGAGGCTCGAATTCCACCCCCTGGAGGGCAGCGCAGCGGCGAAGCCGCGAGCGCGGGGGGATCACATCCGGGGAGCGCGCCATCGCATGGTGAAGGACAACAAGAACCTGATCGTGGGCCTGGACATCGGCACGTCGAAGATCGTCGCGATCGTCGCGGAGATCACGGGCGAGGGCGACCTCAACGTGATCGGCCTCGGCACGCAGCCTTCGCGCGGATTGCGCAAAGGCGTGGTCGTGAACATCGACGCGACCATGGCTTCCATCCAGCGCGTGCTCGAGGAAGCCGAGCTGATGGCCGACTGCCGCATCACCGAGGTCTACACCGGAATCGCGGGAAGTCACATTCGGTCCTTGAATTCCAGCGGAATGGTGGCTATCAAGGAGAAGGAGGTCACGCAGGCCGACATCGATCGCGTGGTGGAGACGGCGAAGGCCATCGCGATTCCCAACGACCAGCAAGTCCTTCACATACTGCCCCAGGAATTCATCATCGACGGCCAGGAAGACGTGCGCGAGCCGCTCGGCATGAGCGGCGTGCGACTGGAGGTGAAGGTCCACATCGTGACCGGCGCCGTCTCCGCCGTCGAGAACATCACGAAGTGCGTCCGCCGGTGCGGCCTCACCGTGCGCGACGTGATGCTGCAACCGCTCGCCTCGGCCAAGGCCGTGCTGAACGACGACGAGAAGGACCTCGGCGTGTGCCTCATGGACATCGGCGGCGGCACCACCGACATCGCCGTGTTCGCCGGCGGCGCGATCCGGCACACCGCGGTCATTCCCATCGCCGGCGACCAGGTCACCAACGACATCGCGATGACGCTGCGCACGCCGACCAAGGAGGCGGAGGAGCTGAAGGTCCGCCACGGCTGCGCGCTGCGCCAGCTCGCCGACGCGAGCGACATCATCGAGGTGCCCGGCGTGGGCGATCGCGGTCCGCGGAAGCTGTCGCGCCCGATGCTCGCCGAGGTGATCGAGCCGCGCATCGAGGAGCTCTACACGCTCGTGCAGGCGGAGCTGCGGCGCTCGGGCTTCGAGGAGCTGCTGTCGTCGGGGATCGTGCTGACCGGCGGGTCCGCCCTCCTGCAAGGGATGACCGAGCTCGGCGAGGAGGTCTTCCACCTTCCGGTGCGGGTCGGCATTCCCGCGTATGTCGGCGGATTGGCCGATGTCGTGCGCAGCCCGCGCTACGCGACCGCCGTGGGCCTCCTGCTCGAGGGACGCGAGCAATACCTGCGCGGCGCGGCGGCACGCGCGCAGGTCGCCGGCATCGGCGGCGTCGCGGAACGGATGAAGCAATGGTTCAAGGCGAATTTCTGAGGGGCGGAGCCGGGGAGACGTCCCCGGCGCGGCGCCCACGCAACGGATAACAACGACGACATCACGAGTCACCCACACAGACAGGAGCAGCACACATGTTCGAAATCATCGACCAGCAGGACCCCGAAGGCGCGATCATCAAGGTGATCGGCGTCGGCGGATGCGGCGGCAACGCCGTGGAGCACATGATCGCGCGCGGCCTGTCCGGCGTTGAATTCATCTGCGCGAACACCGACCAGCAGGCGCTCAAGCGCTCCACCGCGCGCACGCAGCTGCAGCTCGGAACGACCCTCACGCGCGGCCTCGGCGCGGGCGCCAAGCCCGAGATCGGCCGCGACGCGGCGATGGAGGACCGGGATCGCATCGCGGAGCTGATCGAAGGCGCCGACATGCTCTTCATCACGGCGGGCATGGGCGGTGGCACCGGCACGGGCGCCGCGCCCGTGATCGCCGACATCGCCAAGAGTCTCGGCATCCTGACGGTCGCCGTGGTGACGCGGCCGTTCAAGTTCGAGGGCAAGCGCCAGCGCGTCGCGGCCGCGGGCATCGAGGAGCTCACCAAGAAGGTGGACTCGCTCATCATCATCCCCAACGACAAGCTGATGGACGTGCTCGGCGAGGACGTCTCGGTGATCGACGCCTACGCCGCGGCGAACGACGTGCTGCACGGCGCGGTGTCGGGCATTGCCGAGGTCATCAACAACCCCGGCCTCGTCAACGTCGACTTCGCCGACGTGCGCACCGTGATGGGCGAGGTGGGCATGGCCATGATGGGCTCGGCGATGGCGGCCGGCGCCGACCGCGCCCGCACGGCAGCGCAGGCGGCGGTGAAGAGCCCGTTGCTGGAGGACGTGAACCTGGCGGGCGCCCGCGGCGTGCTCGTGAACATCACCGCGTCCGCCGGCCTCAAGATGAAGGAGTACCACGAGGTCATGAACACCATCAAGGAGTTCACGGCCGAGGACGCGATGGTGATCGTCGGCACGGTCATCGACGACGCGATGGAGGATCGCCTGCGCGTCACGATGATCGCGACGGGGCTCGGCGGCGCTGCCGTGCAGGTGAAGCGCCCGCCGAAGCTCGAGGTGTTCGAGACGGTGATCGAGCGCACCGGCACGGACAACGTCGGCATGACGGTCACCGAGCACATCGACTATGACAAGCTCGATCAGCCGGCGGTCGTGCGCCGCGGACGCCAGCCGTCTTCGCTCGGCGCCGCGGCCTCGGCGTTCGATCCGTCGGACATCCCGGCGTTCCTGCGCAAGCAGGCGGATTGAAAGGCAATGAGCGCGCGGGGAACGAAGCGCGAGGGAGCGGCGTTGCTGCTTCCCTCGTGCTTCGGGCGGCGCGCCGCCGTCGCATCCCGATGCCTTGTACAACAAGGCTATAATCCTTGATTCACCCGCCGCCATGCTCAAGCAACGCACGCTGAAGACCGCGATCAAGACCACCGGCGTGGGCCTCCACACCGGCGCGCGGGTCGAGCTCAACCTGCGTCCGGCCGCGCCGGACACGGGGATCGTGTTCCATCGGGTTGATCTGCCGAGCGTCGTGTCGATTCCGGCGCAGGCGCAGTACGTGGGCGACACGCGCCTGTCGTCGACGCTTAAGCTCGACGGCGCGACGGTTTCGACGGTCGAGCATCTCATGTCGGCGCTCGCCGGACTCGGCATCGACAACCTGCACGTCGATGTCGCCGGCCCGGAGTTGCCGATCATGGACGGCAGCGCGGGACCGTTCGTGTTCCTGCTGCAGTCCGCGGGCATTGCCGAGCAAGGCGCCGACAAGCGCTACCTTCGCATCGAGCAGCCCGTGGAAGTGCGCGACGGCGACAAGTGGGCGCGCTTCGAGCCGTTCGCCGGATTCAAGCTGGACTTCACGATCGATTTTCCGCATCCGGTGTTCGGGTCGGAGAACCGCCACGTCGAGGTCGACTTCGCCGAGCACTCGTACATCAAGGAAGTGGCGCGCGCGCGCACGTTCGGCTTCATGCAGGACGTCGAGTCGCTGCGCGAGAAGGGCCTGATCCAGGGTGGCAGCCTCCACAACGCCATCGTGCTCGACGAGACGCGCGTGCTGAACACCGAAGGCCTGCGCTACGACAACGAGTTCGTGAAGCACAAGGTGCTCGACGCGATCGGCGATCTCTATCTGCTCGGCCATCCGCTCGTCGGCAAGTACACGGCGTTCAAGTCGGGTCACGGCCTCAACAACGCGCTCGCGCGCGCGCTCCTCGCGCGGCCCGAGGCCTATCGGCTGGTGACGTTCAGCGCCGACCGCGACGTGCCCCTCGCGTTCCATCACTGGGTTCCGACGGCCGCCTGACCACGTGGTCGTCGTTCGGCTGCTGCTGTTCCTGGCGCTGGCGGCGATCGGCGTGTCGCTCGTGCTCTATCTCGTCAAGCGCGACCGGCGCTACCTGCGCTTCATCGGCCAGGTGTTCGTGTTCACCCTGATCGTGCTCGCCGCGGTGCTGCTGCTCTTCGGGGCCGAGCGCTTGCTCGGCCCCATCCTCGCGCCGATGTTCTGATCAGCGGCCGCGGGCGCGACGGGCCCAGCGCGAGAGCGACCGGCGCAGCGGCCCCTCGGGGAGGCGGCCGGCGAGGTCGAAAATCGGCCCGGCTGCGCTGGCATCCCTTTGATTTGGGGGCTGTTTCACCGTCTTATCGGCGATGCCCCGAACTTGCACGCGCACCCGTATTTCAGTAAAGTCCAAACCCTCGCGCCGCAAGGCGGCGAGTAGGTCCGGTGCACGTTGGCGCAATGTCGCGGCAATGGCGCCGGCGCCCGCAGCAAGCTCCAGGCAGTTCGCGTCCGTTCCGGCGACCCGCACGTGCGGGCCCACCGCGCGTGGCAAGTGCGCCCGGAGTACGCCGGTCAGGCGCGCCTCGAACCGCGCGCGCTCCGACCAGCCGGCCAGCGAGGCGTCGCGCTCGAGCACCTGGGCAAGGGGTAGGGGGCGGGGCAAGGCAACGCTCTCGTGCAGGCCGATCGCAGTGGCACCGAACGCCGCATCGATGCGGGCTCGGCGCCATGTTAGCCGAGAGGATGGCCGGTCGCGGTCCGATCGGTCGCAGGGTGCGCGTTTTGCCGTGCCCTGCATGCAATGCGCTCTCGTGCGATGTCGCGCGAAGGCCGGGACAGGGAGGCAACGACGTGAACATCATCCTGGTGACCGGAGCCCATGCGCGGGCACGAACGCTGACACTGGACTGGCGTCATTGGGCGGGCGGTGGCCTCGCGCTGTTCACGCTCTTCGTCGCATTCACCTTCGGCTTCAATTTCGTGACGCTCAAGTGGGCGGCGGCGGTGCAGCATCCCTGGCTGCAGGCGATCGT
>Ga0070661_100000437_pt1 | contig 31910 bp, 30 predicted proteins | sample KBSC43metaG_FD_64663 | JGI IMG/M metagenome (GOLD analysis project Ga0070661, IMG submission 64663) | Corn rhizosphere microbial communities from Kellogg Biological Station, Michigan, USA - KBS C4-3 metaG | ecosystem: Host-associated > Plants > Roots > Rhizosphere > Soil ... | reverse complement strand
GCGGCGCCAGAGCACGTTGACCGGCTTGAGGCCAGCGACCGTTCGGACCATCACCTCGCCGTTCTCGACGACGAGGTCTTCGCCTTCGAGCAGCATGAAGCCCAGATAGCGGGCGATGTAAGCGTGCTCGAAATAGGTCTCGTTATGCTGTCCCGGCGTCAGGATGCCGACGCGTCCGTCATTGCGGCGAGCCTCGCCGTTCAGCGTGTCGCGGAAGTCCCGGAAGAATCCCGCAAGGCGATGAACGTGCATGCGCGCATAGATATCGGACAGCGCGCGGGTCGTGGCGACACGGTTTTCGAGGGCGAAGCCGGCGCCAGAGGGAGCTTGGGTGCGATCGCCGAGGACCCACCATCCGCCATCGGGTCCGCGACCGAGTTCGAAAGCGCAGAAATGGAGGTAGTGGCCGCTGACGGGTTTGACGCCGACGACCGGTCGGAGGAATTCCGGATTTTGCGCGACGAGCTCAGGCGGCAGTACGCCGCGCGCAATGAGATGATTGTCGCCGTAGATATCGGCGAGGAGACGCTCGAGGAGTTCGGCGCGCTGGACCAGGCCGTGGCAGATCAGCATCCAGTCGGCTTCATCGATGATGAGCGGCACGTGGGCGAGTGGCCAGGCTCGCTCCTTGCCGCTCGCTCCGTCGTATTTGCGGTAGAAGACTCCGGCATCGCGCAGGTATTGGTCGGCACGGTCGAAGCGGGCGCTGAGGCCATCAGGGCCGAGGTCATCGAACCCGGCGAGCAGCTCGCTCCAGCCGGGCCGGATATTGCCGGCGGGATCGATCATCTCGTCGGGAATACCGGGGAGCAGCCGATATGTTTCGGCCAGCCCCGGACGGTTCGGGCGCTTGGGAAGCTGACGCTGATTGCGCTTGTCCATCAGGCGATAAGGGCTAGCGGTTATGCCGCTGGGGCGAAAGTGCGCTGCAGCCGAATGGTCAAGATTTTCACGGGGATGGGCGCCTCAAATCCAGGGTCAGCGGGAATTCGCCGGGGATTTCTTCCGGCGGCGGCGTAAACGGGCCCGGCGTGTGACCATTGGCGACGAAGCGCGCCAGCCGGCGAGCTTCGGCTTCGTTCGCGTTGACGGGGAAGGTCTCGTAGTTGCGGCCGCCTGGATGGGCGCTGTGATAGACGCAGCCGCCGACCGCGCGCCCGGTCCAGGTGTCGTAGATGTCGAATGTCAGCGGCGCGTTCACCGGCAGCACGGGGTGCATGCCGGAGGCGGGCTGCCAGGCTTTGAAGCGGACACCCGCGACCGACGTCCCCGCCACGCTTGTCGGGGCAAGGGGAACGCGGCGGCGATTGCAGGTCACGAGGTAGCGGTCGGGGCCGGCTCCCTCGAGCTTCACCTGCAGCCGTTCGACCGAGCTGTCCACGAAACGGACGGTGCCACCGATCGCGCCCTGTTCGCCCATCACGTGCCAGGGCTCGAGCGCCTGGTTCAGAGTCAGCGTCATCCCCTCGTACTGGACCTCGCCGGAGAACGGGAAGCGGAACTCGAGCTGGGCGGCAAACCACTCGGGATCAATCGCGAAGCCGTGCGCCTTGAGGTCGTCGAGGACATCGAGGAAATCGGCCCAGACAAAATGCGGCAGCATGAAGCGATCGTGGAGCGTTGTTCCCCAGCGCGTGAACTTGCCATCGAGCGGTGAGGTCCAGAAGCGAGCGATGAGCGCGCGGACGAGCAATTGCTGCGCGAGGTTCATCCGCGCGTTGGGTGGCATCTCGAAGCCGCGGAACTCGACGAGGCCGAGCCGGCCCGTCGGGCCATCAGGGGAGTAGAGCTTGTCGATGCAGATTTCGCTGCGATGGGTGTTGCCGGTGACATCGACGAGCAGGTTGCGGAACAGCCTATCGACGAGCCACGGAGCCGGCGGGACCCCGCTCCCCGGAGCGGGTATCTGCGCGAGCGCGATTTCGAGCTCGTAGAGGCTGTCGTGTCGTGCCTCGTCCATACGCGGCGCCTGCGAGGTCGGGCCGATAAAGAGCCCGGAGAAGAGATAAGACAGCGACGGATGGTGCTGCCAATGCAGCACGAGGCTCTTGAGCAGGTCGGGCCGACGGAGGAACGGGGAGTCCGCCGGCGTGGCACCGCCGACCACGACGTGATTGCCGCCGCCGGTGCCGACAAGCTTGCCGTCGATCATGAATTTGTCGGCGCCAAGCCGAGACTGCCGGGCTTGTTCGTAGACGATTTCAGTGGTGGCGACCGCTTGGCTCCAGGATGAGGCTGGATGGATATTGACCTCGATGACGCCGGGATCGGGCGCGACGCGAATGACATTGAGGCGCGGATCGAAGGGCGGTGGGTAACCTTCGATTTGGATGGGCAGGCCTATCGCTTTGGCGGCGTTCTCCGCTGCGACGACCAGGTCGAGATAGTCCTCAAGCTCGGCAACGGGCGGGAGGAAGACGCAGAGGTGGCCATCGCGCACTTCCGCGGTGACGGCAGTTCGGACGCTCCCCTCGATCTCGGAGATCACCTGCTCGGTGCGATCCTGCTGGTTGCCGGCGTCGGGGACGAAGGTGGCAGTGGGCTGGAGCTTCGATCTTAGAATTTCCGCCGCCCGTGGCAGATCGCCGACCGGCTGCATCGGGTCTCGCGGAACAACGTGAGGGTAAGCAGTCGCGCTCAGGTGGTTGAGCGAGTTCAGGGGCAGGCGGTATCCGACGGGTGAATCTCCGGGCGCGAGATAGAGCTTGCCGCGCCGCGTCTTCCATTTCTCGCTGACCCATCGCGACTGGGATGCGATTGCGTTCCAGTGTTGCACCGGCAGGACATAGCCGGTGGGTGTCGTGAGACCGTGCTCGAAGACCTTGGCCATGCGCGAGCGCGCTTCCGGGTCAGCGAGCTCTGGGTTGGAGGGGTCCACGTTTGCCGGCAGCTTCGCTTCTTTCAGCAGCCATTCGCCCGGGTCCTCGTACGCAGCGTCGACGGTGTCACCGCTGAGCCCGAGATTTTCGGCAAACGTCTTGAGGAATTTTCCCGCGTCTGCTTCCGTGGCGGCGGTTGCCTGAGACTCTTGCGCAACCAGCGCCTCGTCGCGCCACACCGGCTCTCCGTCCCTGCGCCAGAAGAGAGAGAAGGTCCAGCGCGGGAGTGTTTCGCCCGGATACCATTTGCCCTGGCCATAGTGGAGGAAGCCACCGGGCGCGATCTTATCGCGAAGGCGACGGATCAGCGCGTCGGCTCTGGCGCGCTTTGTAGGGCCGACGGCGTCGGCGTTCCATTCGCCGCTCTCGAAATCGTCGATCGAAACAAAGGTCGGCTCCCCGCCCATGGTGAGACGAACGTCGTTCTTCTTAAGCACCTCGTCCACGCGATGACCGAGGTCGTTCAGCCGAGCCCAGCTTTCGTCGGAGAAGGGCTTGGTGATGCGCGGGTGCTCTGCGACGCGCGTTACCTTCATATCGAAGTCGAACGCGGTCTGCACCGGGCCCGCTGCCGAGAAGCTGCCGCTGATGGGAGCGGCATTTCGATAATGAGGGGTCGCGGCGAGTGGGATGTGGCTTTCGCCGGTCAACAGGCCAGAGGTCGGATCGAGGCCGATCCAGCCTGCGCCGGGCAGGTAGACCTCGCACCAGGCGTGAAGGTCGGTGAAGTCGTGGTCGGTTCCGGCGGGACCATCGAGCGAGACCAGGTCCGGCTTGAGCTGGATCAAATAACCCGACACGAAACGAGCTGCGAAACCGAAATGACGCAGCGCCTGGACGAGCAGCCAGCCGGAATCGCGGCAAGAGCCCTGGGCACGCGCGAGGGTCTCCTCGGGTTCGAAGACGCCCGTCTCGAGACGGACGATGTAGCCCACGGCTTGCTGGACCCTCGCGTTGAGCTGCGTGACGAAGTCGACCGTGTTGCGCGGCGTGCGATCGACTCTATCAAGGAACGCCGTCAGCAATGGTCCGGCCGGTTCGGGCCGCATGTAGATCGAAAGGTCGTCGCGTAGTGTTTCGTGATATTGGAACGGCCAGGTCTCGGCCTCCGGTTCGACGAAGAAGTCGAACGGATTGTAGATCGTCATGTCGGCGACGAGGTCGACTTCGATCCTGAGCTCTGTCACCGGCTCGGGGAAGACGTGCCGGCTCAGCCAGTTGCCGTAGGGGTCCTGCTGCAGGTTGACGAAGTGCTTTTCGGGGAAGACCTTGAGGGAGTGACTCAGCACTTTGGTCTTTGAATGCGGGGCCGGCTTCAGCCGGATGATCTGCGGCGCCAGGACGACCGGGCGATCATACTTGTAGTGCGTGAGATGGTAGATCGCGGCTTTGATCGACAAAGTCGTCGCTCGTTTCAGTTTGCCAGTCAGCTTCCCGTCCCGACCTTAGCGGGGGTTCGCGCCTGCGGCCACCGCCTTGATGGCAGGGCTGGGGCTTGCAAATCGGGGATCGGATCGTCAAGTGACATTTATGGGCAATCCTCTGACCGCGGTAATGCGCGTCATCGGGCGAGCGATCGCGACCGTGATCGTTGTCGTCTGGCTGGTTTTCGAGGTGCTTCTTCTGCCGCTGGTCCGGCCCGTCGTCCATTGGCTGGGGCGCCTTGCGCTGTTCGAGAAGCTGGGAGCGGTGATCGGCAGCCTGCCTCCCTACGCCGTGCTGGTCCTTCTCGCGATCCCGTTCGTTCTGGTCGAGCCGCTCAAGGCGATTGGGCTCTACTGGATAGCGACCGGGCTTATCGTTCGCGGCCTCGCCTTGTTTGTGTTTGCGCACCTCGTGAGCCTGCTGACGCTGGACCGCATCTATCACGCGGGGCACACGCAACTCATGCAGATCGGCTGGTTCGCGCGTCTGATGACGTGGCTCATCAGCCTACGGGATCGTGCGTTCGCCATGGCGCGGTCGACGCCAGCTTGGCGCTGGTCGGCCGAGACGGTCGCGAAGTTGCGCACCTGGGTCAGAACGCTGATTGAGCCCGCAGGCCGCTCCTAGCACCACACCAGAGGGTGCTTGGCGGCGGCTGGGAGCCGCGCTAGGCTTGATCCTTCGAGGCCGCCAGCGTCAAAAACGGCGGCCATCACAGGGAGATGCGCTATGAGATCCATCCTCAGGACGGGCATCGCGCTGGTCGCCATGACATCGATGAATGCCATTGCGCTCGCGCAGGACATGCCCACAAAGGTCGGGCCGGGCGAGGGCCAGCTCAATATCGTTGCGTGGGCCGGCTACATCGAAAACGGCTCAGACGATCCGAACTATGACTGGGTCACCGACTTCACCAAGGCCACCGGCTGTCAGGTGAACGTCAAGGTTGCCGCGACCTCCGACGAAATGGTGACGCTGATGAACCAGGGCGGGTTTGACCTCGTCACCGCGTCCGGCGACGCGTCGCTACGGCTCGTTGCGGGCAAGAAGGTCGTTCCGGTCAACACCGACCTCATTCCGAGCTGGAAGACCGTCGATGAGCGGCTGCAGAACGGGCCATGGTTCACTGTCGACGGCAAGCATTATGGCGTGCCCTATCAGTGGGGCCCGAACGTGCTGATGTACAACACCAAGGTGTTCCCGACGGCACCGACCAGCTGGAACGTCGTCTTCGAGAAGATGGATCTGCCCGACGGCAAATCCAATGCCGGCCGCGTGCAGGCCTATGCCGGTCCGATCTACGTGGCTGACGCGGCGCTCTACCTCAAGGCGCACAAGCCCGAGCTCGGCATCAAGGATCCCTACGAGCTCAACGAGGCGCAATACACCGCGGCTATTGATCTCCTGAAAGGCCAGCGTTCGCTGATCGGCCGCTACTGGCAGGATGCGACGGTGCAGACCGACGACTTCAAGAGCGAAGGCGTGGTTGCTTCGAGCAGTTGGCCCTATCAGGTGAACACGCTGGTGGCGGCGGGCGCGCCGGTCGCCTCTACCTTCCCGTCAGAAGGCGCGACCGGCTGGGCCGACACCACGATGCTGGCAGCCGGTGCCGCGCATCCCAATTGCGCGTATCTCTGGCTCGAACATTCGCTGCAGCCGGCCGTCCAAGCAGGTGTCGCCGCGTGGTTCGGCTCGGTGCCGGCGGTGCCGGCAGCGTGCAAGGGCAGTCCACTGCTGACCGATACGGGTTGCGCCACCAACGGCTTCGATAATTTCGACAAGATCGCGTTCTGGAAGACGCCGACGCAGAAATGTGCGTCCGAGAACGACCAGTGCGTGCCCTATAGCCGGTGGGTCTCGGACTATATCGGCGTGATGGGCGGGCAGTAGGACTCGACAGAGCGCGGCCCTCGTGGCCGCGCTCTCTCCGTCGGGGGCAGCCATGACTGCAGCAGTCAGACTGGACCAGGTCTCGCGTCATTTCGGCCTGATCAAGGCGATGGACGCAGTCGATCTCGAGGTCGAGCCGGGGGAGTTCTTCGCCATGCTTGGCCCCTCGGGGTCGGGCAAGACGACCTGCTTGCGGTTGATCGCGGGGTTCGAGCAACCGACCTCCGGGCACGTCGAAATCTTCGGCGACAAAGTCGAGGGCGTGCCGCCCTACCGGCGGAGCGTCAACACGGTGTTCCAGGACTACGCGCTGTTCCCGCATATGAACGTGCTCGACAATGTCGCCTTCCCACTGATGATCCGGAAGGTCGGCAAGGCGGACCGTCACAAGCAGGCGGAGGCGGCGCTCGAGATGGTCAAGCTCGGCGGCTATGGCAAGCGCAAGCCGGGGCAGCTTTCGGGCGGACAGCGGCAGCGCGTAGCGCTGGCGCGAGCAATCATCAACCGGCCCAAGGTGCTGCTCCTCGACGAACCGCTCGGGGCGCTCGATCTCAAGCTGCGCGAAGCGATGCAGGAGGAGCTCAAGGCGCTGCAGAAGGCCCTGGGCATCACTTTTATCTTCGTGACGCACGACCAGGGCGAGGCGCTGAGCATGGCCGATCGCGTCGCGGTGTTCAACGAGGGCCGCGTGCAGCAGATTGGCACGCCCGAAGACATTTATCGGCGGCCGCAGTCTCGGTTCGTGGCTGACTTTGTTGGATCGTCCAATGTGCTGCCGCCGGACATTGTCGAGCCCATCACGGGTGAGCGCCGGTGGGCGAGCCTGCGGCCCGAGTCGGTACGCGTCGCATCGGCCAAAGGCGCCAATGAGCCGATGATGGGCGTCGTGCTCGGCAAGTCGTATCTGGGCGCGGTGGTGCGCCTCCATGTCCGCGTGAGCGGAACGGAATTGCACGCAATCGTGCCGTCTACCGACACTACACCGGCGGAAGGCGAGCGCGTCGCGGTGAGCTTTGCGCGTGATGCGCTCCACCTGATGGAACCGGCATGAGTGTCGATGCGGCAATCCTGCCCGGACGCGGCGGCTTGTTCGGGTCGCTGAGCGACCTCTTCTGGCGGCGGCCACGGTTTCTGCTCGTACTGATGCTGCTGCCGGCCGCGTTATGGCTCGGAATCGTCTATGTCGGGTCGCTGCTGGCCCTGCTGCTGCAGAGCTTTTTCCATATCGACGATTTTTCCGGGCTGATCGTCCACGACTTCACGCTCGCAACCTATGCTGAGCTATTCAAGCCGCAGAACGCCGATGTCATCATCCGCACCGTGCTGATGGCAGCCGCAGTGACGCTCGCGTCGGCCGTCATCGCTTTTCCGATCGGCTACCTCGCGGCCCGCTACCTCCGGGGCGGCTGGAGAGCGGTGTTCTATCTCGCTGTCACTCTGCCGCTCTGGTCGAGCTACCTGGTCAAGGTCTATGCGTGGAAGCTGATCCTCGCCAAGGAGGGCATCCTCAACTGGGTGTTCGCGCAGCTTCACCTGACTCCGGTGCTCGACGCGATCCTGTCGATCCCGGTGATCGGCGGCAACTCGCTCAGCTTTTCGTTCATCGGGACGTTCCTGGTGTTCACCTATATCTGGCTGCCCTACATGATCCTGCCGATCCAGGCGTCGGTGGAGCGCGTACCGTCCAATCTCATCGACGCGGCCGGCGATCTCGGCGCTCACCCCGGGGCGATCTTCCGCCACGTGATCTTTCCGCTGGCGCTGCCGGGGATCGTGGCGGGCTCGATCTTCACATTCTCGCTGACGCTGGGCGACTACATCATTCCGCAGATCATCGGGAATGGCCGGCTGTTCATCGGGCAGGTCGTCTACACGCAGCAGGGCACGGCCGGAAATATTCCGCTGGCGGCAGCTTTCACGGTCGTGCCGATCGTCATCATGGGGCTCTATCTGTGGGGCGCGCGGAAGCTCGGAGCATTCGATGCGCTATGACGGTCACCAGGCAGGTTGGGGATTGCGCGTGGCGGCCGGGCTCGGCCTCGCGTTCCTCATCATCCCCATCCTCATCATCTTCGCCTACGCCTTCAGTAGCGAGGAGAAGAGTTTCGTCTGGCCGCCGCCGGGTCTCACCTTCAAATGGTTCGGTGTGGCGCTCGGCCGTCAGGACATCTGGCCCGCGCTGGCGCTCTCGGTCGAGGTCGCTGCGATTTCGACGGCGCTAGCGCTGATCCTGGGGACGCTCTGCGCAGCCGCGGTGTCGGGCAGCCGCTTCTTCGGGCGCGAGACCATCACGCTGCTGGTGATCCTGCCTATCGCGCTGCCGGGGATCATCACGGGCATTTCGCTGCGCGCTGCGTTCAGCCTGCTCGATATTCCCTTCAGCTTCTGGACCATCGTGCTCGGTCACGCGACGTTCTGCATCGTGGTCGTCTATAACAATGCGGTCGCGCGGCTGAGGCGCACATCGGGCTCGCTCGTCGAGGCGGCGATGGATTTGGGGGCGGACGGTTTCCAGACGTTCCGGCACGTGATCCTGCCCAATATCGGCACGGCTCTCGTGGCCGGCGGCATGCTGGCCTTCGCGTTGAGCTTCGACGAGGTGATCGTCACGACCTTCACGGCCGGCCAGCAGCAGACGCTGCCGCTGTGGATGCTCGAGGAGCTGATCAAGCCGCGCCAGAGGCCGGTGACCAACGTCGTCGCGATGGCCGTGGTGCTGGTGACGTTCCTGCCGATCCTTGCGGCGTACTATCTGACGCGTGACGGCGACAATGTTTCGGGAATGGGCAAATAGGAGCGGGCGATGGACAATGAGCTTTTCATTGGCGGTGATTTCCAGCGCGGGGGCGGCGAGCCGGAGCAGGTGGTCAACCCGCGCAATGGCAGTTTGATCGAGGCCATTCCAGAGGCGAGCGTCGGGCAGGTCGATGCGGCGGTGGCTGCCGCGGTAAAAGCGTTTGCGACCTGGTCGCGCACTACCCCGGCGCAGCGCTCCAATTATCTCCTCAAAATCGCAGCCGCGATTGAGGCGGACGCGAACGGCTTTGCGGCGCTCGAGGCGCTCAACTGCGGCAAGCCCATCAATGCTGTGCTCAATGACGAAATTCCGGCCATCGCCGATTGCTGGCGGTTCTTTGCGGGCGCCGTGCGCACCATGCACGGCATGGCGGCGGGCGAATATCTTCCCGGTTACACCTCGATGGTGCGGCGCGATCCGATCGGTGTCGTGGGATCGATCGCGCCCTGGAACTATCCGCTGATGATGATGGCGTGGAAACTCGCGCCGGCGTTGGCGGGCGGCAACACGGTTGTCTTCAAGCCATCCGAGCAGACACCGCTCACGGCGTTGAAGCTTGCGAAGGTGTTCGCCGACATCCTGCCAGAGGGTGTGGTGAACATCGTGCTTGGGCGTGGTGCAAGCGTCGGCAATGCGCTGATCAATCATCCGCGGATCAACATGCTGTCGCTGACGGGCGACATCGGCACAGGGCGGAAGATTCTGGAGGCGGCGAGCAAGTCGCTGAAGCGCACGCATCTCGAACTCGGCGGGAAGGCGCCGGTCATCGTCTATGACGATGCGGATATCGAGGCGGTGGTCGGCGGGCTTAAGGCGTTCGGCTATTACAACGCCGGCCAGGACTGCACGGCGGCTTGCCGCGTCTATGCGGGGCCCAAGGTCTACGACCGGCTCGTTGCCGATCTCAGCAGCGCGGCGTCGTCGATCAAGTACAACCAGCAGGACGATACACAGAACGAAATCGGGCCGCTGATCAGCCGCCGGCAGCACGATCGCGTGCGCGACTTCGTCGACCGTGCGGCGGCGCTGCCGCATATCAAGATCACCGCCGGTGGCCACTCGGTGGGTGGCAACGGCTTCTACTACGAGCCGACGGTCGTCGCCGGTGCCACGCAGGAGGACGAGATCGTCCGCAAGGAGGTGTTCGGGCCGGTAGTATCGGTGACGCGCTTCTCAGACCCGGAGCAAGCGATCGCCTGGGCGAATGATTCCGACTATGGGCTCGCCTCGTCCGTATGGACCAAGGATATCGACAAGGCGATGCGGACGGCCGCGCGGCTACAATATGGCGCGACGTGGATCAACACGCACTTCATGCTGGTCAGCGAGATGCCGCATGGCGGGCTGAAGCAATCAGGCTACGGCAAGGACCTCTCGGCCTATGCGCTCGAGGATTATACCGTCGTGCGCCACGTTATGATCAATCACGGCTGATCAGTCGCGCAGGATCGGTGTGTCCTTGCGCGAGCCCCATTCGGCCCATGCCCCGTCGTAGAGCGACAGGTTCTTTGCGCCCGCGAGCTTGAGCGCGAGCATGTCGACCGCCGCGGTTACGCCGGACCCGCAGCTGGTGATAAGCGGGCGGTCGAGGTCGACGCCGGCTTTGTCGAAGATCGCGCGGAGCTCGGGGACCGGTTTGAGCTTGCCGTCCGGCCCAACGAGATCGGCCGAGGGAACGCTGACCGAACCCGGCATGTGGCCGTTGACCACGCCCGGGCGCGGCTCGGGATCGCGGCCGATGAAGCGACCGTTGGGCCGCGCATCGACGACCATGATCTTGTCGTCGAGGGCCCGACGCATCTGGGCGAGATCCTTCACCAGCTCGGGATGAAAATTGGGCGTGAAAGTCCGCGGTACGGGCCGGACCTCGCCGGACTCGAGCGGGCGCCGCTCGACGCGCCATTTCGGGCCGCCGCCTTCGAGAATGCGAATGTAGGTGGCGCCCATGGTCAGGAATTCCCACCAGACGCGGGGGGCGGAGAACAGACCGGCTTCGTCGTAGAGCACGATGGTCATGCCGTCGCCGACGCCCAGCGCCCCGACCGCGCGCCCAAACTCCTCAGGCTTCAGCAGCATGTGCGGCAGTCCGGTGGTTTTGTCCGCAACGCCATCGATGTCGAAGAACACGGCGCCCGGGATGTGGGACGTCAGGTATTCCTCGTGCGGACGGCGGTTGGCCGCGGGGAGGAACCAGCTGCAATCGAGGAGCGCGAGGTCGGGATCGCGGAGGTGCTCGGCGAGCCAATCGGTCGAAACGAACATCTCGGTCATGCCACGAACCTAGCGGAGGCGATGCGCCGGCGCCAAGCCTCAGTTGTCGAGAATGAGGATATCGCGACGCTCGATGGCGACCTGCACCTTGTCGTTGTAGGTCGGCGGCGCACTGTGCTGGTCGTTGAAGATGTCGAGGTCGATGGCGTTCTCGCCCAGATCGACCGTGAGCCGCACGACCGCACCGAGGAAGGCCACGCCCGACACGCGCCCGTCGAGTGTAATGTCGTGCGCCGCCCCGTTGGCGAGCGACACGGCCTCGGGCCGGAGGGTCAAGGCGACGCTGTCGCCATTCCTCACTCCAGCGGGCAGGCGGTCGAGGGTGAGAGACTGCCCGTCGATCGTGACCGTCCGCGATGCGGCATCGGTGACTTTTGCCCCCAGGGTATTGAGCGTGCCGACGAAGGTTGCCGCAAAGCGCGAGGCCGGACGATTGTAGATCTCAAAAGGCGTGCCGAACTGCTCGACCTTACCGGCATTCATGACGACGATGCGGTCGGAGATCGACAGCGCCTCTTCCTGGTCGTGGGTCACGAACACGGTGGTGATCCCCAGCTCGCGCTGGATCTGGCGAATTTCCTGGCGGAGGCTGACGCGGATCTTGGCATCGAGCGCCGACAGCGGCTCGTCGAGGAGCAGCATGCCGGGGCGCGGGGCGATGGCCCGCGCCAGCGCCACGCGCTGCTGCTGGCCGCCCGACAGCTCGAAGGGAAAGCGCTTGCCGAGGGATGGCAGGCTGATGAGCTTCAGCATCTCTTCGACGCGCGCTTCGCGCTCGGCCTTGGGCATGCCCGCAATCTTGAGCCCGAAGCCGATATTGTCGGCGACGTTCATGTTCGGAAACAGCGCGTAGGCCTGGAACACCATTCCGATCTTGCGCTGGTTGGGCGGCAGGTCAGTCACGTCATTGCCGTCGACAATGATCTGGCCAGTCGTGGGGCGCTCGAAGCCCGCGATCATACGGAGGATCGTGGTCTTGCCGCAGCCGGAGGGGCCGAGCAGGGAGACGAATTCGCCCTTGTTGAACGCAAGGTCGACGCCCTTGACCACTAGGTTGTCCTTGAAGGTCTTGGTGATGTTCTCGATCCGGAGGAAGGGCTCGCTCATCTCAGGTGTTCCGAACTGCGGTCCTGGGGGCGAAGCGGGCGAGCAGCTGGATCATGCCCATCGCGCCCCAGGTGATGACGAAGGAAATGACGGCAAGTGCCGCCGGCTCGTAGGTCTTGTTGATGCCGATGCGCTGGAGGTACGGGCCGAAGGCGGGGCGCCCGAGCAGGCTCGCCATGGTGAATTCGCCGACGACGATCGCGAAGGTGAGGAAGGCGCCGGACAACACTGCGATCAGGATGTTCGGGAAGATCACGCGCGCGATGATGGTCCATTGGCGGGCGCCCATGATCGTTGCCGCTTCGGTCAGGGTCTGGACGTCAATCGTGCGAAGGCCGGTATCGACCGCGCGATACATGTAGGGCAGACCGAGGGCGGCGTAGCTCAAGATCAGCAGGATGTCGGTGCCGATTGCGCTGCCGGTGAGCGGGATGATCGAGCTCGTATTGTACATCTTGATGTAGCCGTAGACCAAGATGATCGGCGGAATGATCAACGGCAGCAGCGTGACGAATTCGACGAAGGGCCGCAGCTGCGGCAGGCGGAGCCGAACGAGGTAGGCGGCAGGCACGGTGATGATGATGCTCACCACCATCGTGAATAGGCTGATGATGATCGAATAAGTAAAGGTGCGGTGAAAATCGGGATCGAAGATCACCGAGGCATAGGCGTCGAGCGAAAGCGCATCGCGCCGCATCTTCAGCGAGAACACGACGGTCGCGATCAGTGGGACAAGGAAATACAGCGCGCCCACAACGAAGGTCAGCCAGCCCCAACCACGAAGCATGGGTTTGAGGGGCCTGAGCACTGGACTCAGATATTCGGTCGCAAGCGCGTAAAGGGCCGCAAGGACCAGTGCCGCCGGCACCTCGTAGATCAGCGCCCGGGCGATGCCGAGAAGATGGGTGAGCGTGAAGGCCCCGAGCAGTTGGATCGCGATGATGATCACAAGCAACAGACCGAGGCCGAACAACGCGCGAAGAAAGTTCGAGATTAGCGTCCTGCTCACTTGAGCCACCGCTCGGCGCGGGTGCGGACGATCAGGTAGATGACGTTGGCGAGGCCGGTGATGAGGATCATGCCAAGCGCGAGGGCGGCGCCGAGTCCGGGGTTGTGCAGCACGTCGCCGCTGATCTGCGTGTAAAGCAGGATGGGGACGATGTTCAGCGACGAGCCGGTCAGCGCATAGGCGGTGGCGATTGCGCCGAAGGCGTTGGCGAAAAGCAGCGACAGTGTGCCGAGCAGGTTCGGCCAAAGCACCGGCAGTCCGACATAGCGCCAGAATTGGGCGGGCGAGGCGCCGAGCGTCTGCGCGGCTTCGGACCATTCGCGCCGCAGGCCATCGACGGCGGGCGCGATGATGAGGATCATCAGCGGGATCTGGAAATAGAGGTAGGTGACCGTGAGGCCCCAGAAGCTCAGCAGGTTGAAGCCCGAGCGGTAGAGGTCGAGGCCCAGGAATTTTAGGATCACGGTGACGAGGCCAAGCCGCCCGAGGCTCGCGACGAACGCGAAGGCGAGGGGGACGCCCGCGAAATTGGAGGCGACGCCGGAGAACGTCATCACCGATGAGCGGAGGCTCGCCGGAAGGCGGCCCCGAATGACGGCGAGCGCGATAACGAGGCCGATAGCGGCGCCGAGGATGGCGGAAGCAAGGGAGACGCGGATCGAGATGAGATACGCCGCGACGATCTGCGCGCGGCCCAGGTCGAGGATGTTCTGGAAGGTGAGGTTGCCGCTGGTGTCGTAGAAGGCGCTGATCGCGAGATTGATCGTGGGGATGATCAAGAACAGGACCGCGAAGGCGATGAAGGGCGCGACGCCCAGATACTGCCCTAGCGATGCAACGAGCAGGCGCGAGGTTCGCCTGCTCGGAGAGACAACGGCCGGCCCGGGCGAACCCGGGTCGGCCATTGGCGCAAGCGTCGTTGCGACGTCAGTTTTGGACATTGGCTCCGACGACGCTGTCCCAGTTGGCGGTGATGGTCGCCTTGGCGGCGTCCTGGGTCGCGACCGAGGGGAACACCGCCTTGGCGTAAAGCGCGGGGTCGGGCAGCTTGGCCACGAGATCCGCCGGCACGACCTTGCGCGTCGTCATGTCGTTGAACAGGATCGGGTGGCAGTAGCCGGCGAGCCACTGGGTCTGGCCTTCGTCCGAGAACAGGAATTCTTCCCAGAGCTTGGCTGCGTTCGGGTGCGGCGCGTAGGCGCTGATTGCCTGCACGTAGACGCCGGCGACAACGGAGTCGGAGGGCACGACCACGTGGGTCTTGGGGTTGCCCTTGAGGCCATCCTGCCAAGCGAGCAAATTGTAGTCCCATGCGGCGATGACCCCGGCCTGTCCGGACGCGAGGGCAGCCTGGCGGGCGTTGATCGGCACGAACAGGCCCTTGGCGTTGAGGTCCTTGAAGAAGGCGAGGCCGGCGTCGGCCGCCTTGGCCTGGTCGCCACCGGCGGCCGCGAGGCCCGCGGCCAGTACACCCATTACGCCGCGAGCATCCTTGCGGGGATCGCCCGTCAACGCGAAGAGCGGCGCGCCGTCCTTGTCAAGGTCGGCCCAGGAGGTCGGGGGGGTGCTGACGAGGTCGTCGTTCACCATGAACGCCATGACGCCGTAGTAGCCGGCAAACCATTTGCCGTCGGGATCCTTGAGCTCGGCGGGGATCTTGTCGAAGCCCGCGACCTTGTACGGCTGGGTCAGGCCCTGCTGCGCGGCCTGCGGGCCGAAGCCGAGACCAACGTCGATGGTGTCGGGTGCCTGCGGGCCGGTGTTGCCCTGGTTGGCCTTGATGGCTTCGAGCTCATCAGCCGAACCGTCTTCCTCGGCGATCGAATTGATGGTGATGCCCGGGTATTTCTTGGTGAACGCATCTTCGGCGCCGCCGTAGTTGCACCAGTCGCGCGGCGAAGCGATGATGGTCAGCATGCCCTCTTTCTTGGCGGCCGCGTAAAGCGCGTCGAGGTCGACCGCATAGGCCGATGCGGTCATGCCGAGGATGGTCGCCACCGATGCCGATGCGGCGAGAACTGTTCTCATAGTCATGGACGTCTCCCTTGGATTAGGCTGTTCTTCTGCTCGAGGAGGAGGATGGAAAGCCGCGGGGTCAGCTATTGGCGGCACGTGACGGCTGCGTGACAGCAACTGCAAGAACCGAGAATTGTCCCCCACCACGGCATGGCGGCATGTCACTTTCGCTGGGCCGCCCGGCGCCTCCTGTCCGATTGTGACAATTGTGACAGTGCGCCATTTGGGCGCGGGAGTCTATCGGGCGGTGGGCGGAATGCGAGGGTTCGGGAACGACTGCACGCGTCTTGCCTTTGTTCCGACGAACGTGCAGGGAATCGTGAAATCCAATCACTGTTCGGCCGTCGTGATGCCGCCGGACGCGGCGAAGGAGAAGTGAGTCATGCCCATTCGAGTGACCGTGTGGGGCGAGAACGTCCACGAGCAGAAAAACAAAGCGGTGGCCGAGAACTACCCCACCGGCATGCATGGGCAGATCGCGGCGCTGCTCAATGAGGATCCGGCGCTCAAGGCGACGACCGTGACGCTGCAGGACGCCGAGCACGGGATGACCGAGCAGAAGCTGAACGAGACGGACGTGCTCACCTGGTGGGGGCACGCAGCGCACGACAAGGTGGACGATGCGATCGTCGAGCGGGTCGCGGCGCGCGTGTGGGAAGGAATGGGCCTGATCGTCCTTCATTCGGGCCATCACTCAAAGATCTTCAAGCGCCTGATGGGGTCGCCGGCCAATCTGCATTGGCGGGAGGCCGGCGAGCGCGAGCGCCTCTGGGTCGTCAATCCCGGGCATCCCATCGCCAGGGGATTGCCCGAATATTTCGAGCTCGAGAATGAAGAGATGTATGGGGAGCCCTTTACGGTGCCCGAACCGCTCGAGACCGTGTTCATCTCGTGGTTCCAGGGCGGCGAGATTTTCCGTTCGGGCCTGACTTACCGGCGCGGAGCCGGCAACATCTTCTACTTCCGTCCCGGTCACGAGACATATCCGACCTATCACGACAAGACGGTCGGACAGGTGCTTCGCAACGCGGTTCACTGGGCCTTCAATGCCGAGCGCCATGCCGAGCTCCTGAAAGCACCCAATCGGCCGGTCGAGGAGGCGATCGAAAAGATCGTCGAGCGCGGGCCCAAGCTCACCAAGGAAATGATGCAGCCGGCCCTCGACTCGGCCGAAAAATCCAAGACCCGCTGAAGTCGGGGGAATTTGTCCGAGATGCGCCTACTTATCCTGGGAACCGGCGGCATGGCCGCCAACCACGCCAAGAACTTCGCGGCAGTGGATGGGGTCGAACTGGTCGCGGGAGTCGATGTCGATCCGGCGCGGCTCGAGGCCTTTCAGACGGCGCACAAGATACCCAACGGCTTTGCCTCGCTCGATGCGGCGATCGCGTGGGGGCAATTCGACGCGGTGGCGAACGTCACGCCGGACTCGATACACCACCCGACCACGCTCGCTGCGCTCAAGGCCGGCAAGCACGTGTTCTGTGAAAAGCCGTTGGCGACCGATGCGGCGAAAGCCTTCGAGATGGCCGACGCGGCCGAGCAGGCGGGCCTCATCAACATGGTCAACCTGACCTATCGCAATGTCGCACAGCTGCAGCGCGCGAGACAGATCGTGCAGTCGGGGCAGATCGGGACGGTCAAGCACGTCGAGGCGAGCTACCTGCAGAGCTGGTTGTCCTCGAAGTTCTGGGGCGACTGGCGAACTGGCAACAACTGGCTCTGGCGGCTGAGCAAGAAGCACGGCTCCAACGGTACGCTGGGCGACATCGGCATCCATATCCTCGATTTCGCATCGTACGGCTCGGGGCTCGACATCGAGCGTATCTTTGCGAGGCTCAAGACCTTCGACAAGGCCCCGGGCAACCGGATGGGGGAGTACGAGCTCGACGCCAACGACAGCTTCGTCATGACCGTCGATTTTTCGAATGGCGCGCTGGGCGTCATTCATTCGTCGCGCTGGGCCAGCGGACACATCAACGAGCTGCGGCTGCGGGTCTATGGCGAGCTCGGCAGCGTCGAGGTCCAGCATCGCCATGATGGCAGCCGGCTCAGGGTCTGCATGGGCGACGATCTCGACACAGCGCTCTGGAAGGACGTCGAGGTGCCGCCGGTGCCGACCAATTACGAGCGGTTCGCCGAGGCCGTCCGTAGCGGCAAGAACCAGCAGCCCGACTTCCGACATGCAGCGGAGCTTCAGAAGGTGCTTGACCTCGCTATGGTGTCGGACGGCCAACACCGCGAAGTGGCGGTGCACCAGCCTCAGTAGGGCTGGGGCGATCTGGCGCCATCCCCACCATTTTCACCAATTTTAAACCCCGTTCTGCGCTTCCTGCGTCAGGTGCAGACGGGAGAATCGGCATGAGCGCTTCGCTCGAGAGCCTGATGCGTCAGTCGATGGCCGAGGCCTCGGCGCCCGCGCGTTTCCCGGGCATCGTATCATTCCTGCTGATCGGAGCCGGCGCGGCGATTGCGTTTACGATCTGGTCGTCTGCCGCCATCTGGGCGCTGCCGGAAGTGCCGCGCTGGCTTGTGTCGGCGGTCTGCTACGGGGCCTTCATCGTGCCGGTCTATCTCCTGCACCGGCGCTTCTCGTTCCAATCGGAGGCGCCTCATGCCCACGCCCTGCCGCGCTACATCGCCGTGCAGCTTGGGAGCCTCGCAATTGCCGCGCTCTTCTCGTTTGTTGCCTATGGCGTGATGGGCCTGCCGACGATGACGGCTGGGCTGCTGGTCATCTGCCTCACCTCCGGGGTCAATTTCCTGGTGCTGCGGCGCTGGGCCTTCCTGATCCGTTAGGCGCCCGGGATGGGAAACTGGCTCGCGAAATTCGACCGCCGGTCCCGGCTGCTCGGCGAATTCAACACGGCTTACTACAACCGGCGCGTCTATGTGCTCGCCCGGCATCTCGCGACCGCCATCAGGGGGCGCGGCCGGGTGCTCGATCTCGGCTGCGGCGACGGGCAATTGGCCCTCGCGCTCATGCGCCTGAGGCCCGATCTCGAGGTTGAAGGCGTCGACATCGTTCCGCGCCCGAAAACGCTGATCCCGGTTCGCCAGTATGACGGCGTCACGCTCCCGTTCGCCGACAAGAGCTTCGACTACGTGACCATCGTCGACGTGCTGCATCACACGACCGATCCGGAGCCGGTGGTGGCAGAGGCCGCTCGCGTGGCGCGGCAGGGCGTCGTGATCAAGGATCATCTGCGCGAAGGCATCCTCGCGCAGCAGACGCTGAGCTTCATGGATTGGTTCGGCAATCTCGGCGACGGCGTGCCGATGCCCTACAATTTCCTGTCGCGGGAAGAATGGGCCCGCGTGTTCGAGAAAACGCATTTGCGGCCGGTGCAGACCAGTGAGCAGCTCGGCATCTATCTGCCGCCCGCCTCATGGCTGTTCGACCGCCACCTGCACTTTGTGTCGCTGCTCGCCCCAGCGGCATAAGCCCTCGGTTTTTGACTGGCGCGACTAGCCGATTTGGATAAGCTCCCGGCGCTTTTGAGGGAGCGGCTTATGCGCAGTGCGTTGATCGTCTGGGGCGGGTGGAGCGGGCACGATCCCGAGGAGTGCGCGGCGATCTATCGCCGGTGGCTCCATGAGGACGGCTTCACGGTCAGGGTCGAGACCAGCCCCGAGGTGTTCCTCGAACCCGAGATCAAGGAGCTGTCGCTGATCGTTCCCTGTACGACGATGGACAAGATTTCGCGCGAGGCGGCCGACAATCTGGCGGCTGCTATCGAAGGCGGCGTCGGCATGGGCGGCCACCACGGAACGATGGGCGACAGCTTCCACGATTCGCCGCTCTATCAATTCGTGACCGGCGGGCAGTGGGTGGCGCACCCCGGCGGGATCATCGACTATCGCGTCGACGTGACCAAGCCCGACGATCCGATCATGCAGGGCATTCCGGCCTCTTTCCCCTATCACTCCGAGCAGTATTATATGCACGTCGATCCGGGCAACGAAGTGCTGGCGACCACCACCTTCACCGGAGAGCACGCGGCCTGGATCGAGGGCGTGGTGATGCCTGTCGTCTGGAAGAAGAGATACGGCAAGGGCCGGGTGTTCTATTCCTCGCTCGGGCACCGGGCGGCGGAATTCGAAAACCCCGAAATGGCGACGATCCTCCGGCGCGGCATCAACTGGGCGGCCCGTGACTAGCGATTCACGTTGAGATCACGTTCGAGGGACGAGACGTGACTTGAAACTCGACTGCAAAGCGTGCCGTTTCTTCGGCACGACTTAGGGGGTCGACATGACAGTCATCGAGCAGGGGGCGCCTGCCGGCTTTCGGCCGGGGGCGCGGAACACCGCGGTAAGCCTCAGTATCGTGGGCGCTCTCATCGGAGCAGCGCTGATTGTGGCTGATATGTTCGCCCACGACGCGGTGGCGCCCTGGGGTCTCGACCGTGAACTCGATGCCGTGCCCCTTTCCCTTCTCGCGGCAGGCGTCGCGTTCATGCTCGTCGGTGGCTTGATCGCGCTGGCGCGTCCGGGGATGGGCGGAACCATCGTGCTTTGCGGGGTGCTGTTCTGGGCCGCCGGCTGCATCACGGGCTACAGCTTCGGCTGGCTGCTGGCGCTGCCGCTCGTGTTGGCGTTCCTCGGGGCGCTGACCGGCATGATCACCAACGATGGTTCTGCAAGCCGGTCCGACAGCCGGCTGATCTTCCGGCAGGATGGCGTGACGCGGCTCACGCATTGGGTCTGGGCGGTCGCAATGTTCTTCCTGCTGCTCTCGGGGCTCGGCATCTTCAACGCCCGCCCCAACCTCTATATCGGCCAGCAATCGGGCTTCGGGTTCCACAATTCGATCGTCGACATCTACGCGGTCAATACGCCGAACGGGCCGCGCGGCCAGACGCACGTGTCGGCACAAGTGTTGGGGCTGCCACTCGAGCAGACCTTCGATACCACCGGTGTTCTGGGCATGAGCGGCCCGACGGCACAGCCCGACTTCACGGCATTTCCGCAATGGGCGACGATTCCGGCACGCTATGATCTGGCGACCTCCCGCGTCGTGCACTTCTTCTTTGCCTGGATCCTCGTTGGAACGCTGTTCCTGTGGCTGGTGAACGCATTGATCACCGGACATCTGTGGCGCGATATCATCGTCAAGCCGCGCGATATACGTGACCTGCCGCGCGACATTGTCGATCATCTCCGGCTGCACTTCCTCCACGGCAAAACCTATTCGCCGTTGCAAAAGCTCGCCTATTTCGGCGTGCTCGTCATAGCGTTTCCGCTGATCATCCTCACGGGCCTGACAATGTCGCCCGGCATGGACACCGCGTGGCCCTGGCTGCTCGAGCTGTTCGGCGGGAGGCAGACGGCGCGGACGATCCACTTCCTCACGATGGCAGCGTTCGTGCTGTTCTTTGTCGTGCACATCATCATGGTGATCCTAGCAAATCCCATCAATGAGCTGCGCTCGATGATCACGGGATATTACCGGACCAACATCAAGGGCGAAGCGAGCGGGGAGAAGCACTGATGGGCAAGCTCATCCTCTCGCGCCGGTCGTTTCTCACCGCGTCGGCCGCCGGTGTGTCGAGCCTCGTGCTGGCGGGATGCGACCAGTTCGATTTCCTGCGCAACAGTGACGATTCCGTGCGCAACTTCGTCGAACGCGCCAATACGCTGACCTATCAGGCACAGCGCATCCTTGCCGGCGAGCAATCGCTGGCGCGCACCTATGACGAGAGCGAGATCCGCCAGCCGCAGCGGCCGAACGGATCGACCGATCCGCAGACCGACGAATATCTCGCGCTCAAGGCCAACAATTTTGCCGACTATCGCTTCCGTGTCGCCGGACTGGTCGAGACCCCGCTCGAATTCAGCCTCGAGCAATTGCGCAACATGCCGGCGCAGAGCCAGGTGACGCGGCATGACTGTGTCGAGGGCTGGAGCTGCATCGCCAAATGGTCCGGCACGCGGCTCGGTCCGATCCTCGACATGGCCAAGCCGAAGCCGACGGCCCGGTTCGTGGTCTATCATTGCTTCGATTCAATGGGCGGTGGGCTGAGCGGGCCGGAGGTCTATTACGAGAGCTCGGACCTGATCGACGCCTACCATCCCCAGACGATCCTCGCTTACGGCCTCAACAACCAGACGCTGCCGGTCAGCAATGGTGCGCCGGTGCGGGTGCGGATCGAGCGGGCACTGGGCTACAAGCAGCCCAAATATGTGCACACGATCGAGCTGGTCGACAGCTTTGCCCCCTTCGGCGCGGGCAATGGCGGCTATTGGGAAGACCATGGCTACGATTGGTATGGCGGGATCTGATCGCCCCGATCGTTAACCTTTTATTAACTTTGCTCGCATGGCGGCGCCCGGGTCTGCTAAGCTCGGATGGGATGAACTTGGCGGGGGGCATCATGCGTGCTTCGTGGAAGACTATTGCAGCAGCGGCCGCGCTGGCCGTTTCGATGGCCGTGCCGGTCGGCGTGCTGGCGCAATCGGCGCCGAGCCTGACGCTGATGGCGCAAGCCGGGGCATTCACCGGCAAGTGGGTCTATCGCAGCTTTTCGATGAGCTCGAAGCCGACCGAGACGCTGTCGAAGCTGGCCCTCGGGCTCAACGAGCTGGTGCTGACCGAGGGCAAGAACGGCGCCCTTACCGGACAGCGGACCGGGTCGGGGGTGAACTACGACCTCGCCGGTGTGGCACGCTATGCGCCCAAGGTCGGCGCGTCGATCTCGCTTCACGGGACCGCGACGATCTCGGGCAAGACCTACAATTTCGACTATTTCGGCTACCTCATGCCCGTCTGGGGCGTCAGCGGCACGCAGCCGGCGACGATCATGGGGACCGTGCTACGTACGGATGCGTCCAATCCAAGCGCTCCGCCGCTGATTGCGTCGTTCTCCGCTACCAAGGAACAGTGACCTCAGCGGCGTTCGAAGCTGAACGCCGCCTAAATTACCGACACCGGGAACGTTCAACCGCCCGCGCGCATTCTTGGCGCGGTTTGGTGGAGCGTCCCATGGTCAAGCTTTCGCTGATTGTCATGTTTGTTCTCTCGCTCGCGACGCTAAGCGTCGCGGCGTCCGCAATTCCCGAGGCAGCAGCGTCGGTGCAGGCCGCCGACAGCGGCCTTTGAGCAAGCCTCTCGGCTATTTCGCCGGCGCCTGTTCCCTGATCGCTACGGTCTCGACGGTCGTCGCGGCCGCGCGGCTCAGCGCCGCCACCGCCCGGTCTGCAAGATCGTTGACGTCCTCGAGCGATAGCGCATCGGCTGAGTAGCCAATCGACAGATCGATGGCGCCGTCCTTTTCGAAACTCACGACGAAGATCGACGGGCCGAACATCGAGACCGACACCGTGCCCGTCGATCCATCGAGCATGAAAGGTCCGTAGCCCGTGCCGTTGAAGCTCGCCTCGCCCGCCGTGGTCATGGCGATCCCGTCGATGCGGCGGCGGTGGGTGAGGGTGGGGATGGTTTCCTTGCGGTACACCTCCCACGTCGCAAGCTTCATGATCGAGGCGGACTGCTGATCGCGCGCGATCGCCGAGATCAGCTTGAAGCTCAAATCCGCCGCCATCGCCCAGAAATCGTCGGAGAGGTCGTGCCGGGTGCGCAGGATATCGATGTAGCAGCCGAAGGCCGAGACCGGCAGCGGTGGCTTCATCATGCGGCGCAGCTCGACGGTCGACAGGATCGTCATTTCGTCGAGCCCGAATTTTTCGCGCGTTGCGGTAAGGAATGCCGCGCCGATCGCACCGTGCATGGTGGTCCGATGCGCGCGGATGGCGGCGCGCAGGGCCTCGCCTTCGTTGGCGCCGATGTGCCGGTCGATGTTGCGGCCGACGCGCTCTGGGTTGGGAACCGGGGTCTTGGGGAAGCGAATGGCCGGCTGGTAGGTCTTGCCGCTGTCGGGCTTCTTGGGCAGCCCGGATTCGAGCGACGGCGGAATGCCGTTCCACACTGGGGCCTGTTTCTCCATCTCGTCCGGGTTGGCGAAATAGCGGAACAGCTGGTCGTTGAGCATGCTGCCGGCCTGCGCGTCCATGATCGCGTGATCGAAGGTTGTGATCAGGTGGTTGAGGTCGGCCCCCTCATGCGCGCGCACCAGGACCACGCGAACGCGCGGATGCTTGCCGCGCCCGATTGGCGTCTTGCCCTCTTTTTCGAGGATGGGCCGCCACGCTTCGGGATCGGGGTCGGTGACGACGCGAATGGGGATCTCGGTCGTGCCGCGCGTATCGAACCAAGGGATCGGGTAGGCGAAGGGCGGCACATTGCTGTAGGCATAGCCTTCATAGCGGATGTGGGACTTGAGGATCGGGTGCTGACGCTGCAGCCAATCGAAAGCGCGGCGGACGAGCTCGGGACTGAGGGGCCCGCGAATATGCGCGGCACCGGTCGCAATCAGGCCGCCCGCAGCATGGAGGTAATGGAACAGGCGTTCCTGCTCGCCAACCCGCCGCGTCTGCACGATTTCCTGGGGGGCTTGCGCCATTTTACCTTGCTCCGGCGAGAAACATTTCAACTTGCCGCGACGTTTGATTATGTAGGATGGTTGTCAGTATGGGGAGTGAGACGATGAACGACGTCGAACAATCGATCATGGGCCATATCCGTGATGTCGCTGCGGGATCGCAGGTCGCGGTGTCCAAGGACACCGGGCTGCTCGATACCGGTTTGCTCGATTCGATCAATCTGGTCGGTCTCATCCAGTTCCTCGAAGACCATTTCTCCATCAGGATCCCCGATAGCGATATCGGCGCCGATCTCTTCGCTTCACCGGCGACCCTCATAGCCTATGTGGAAAAGCGCCTCGGGGGCGGCCACAGGGCCTCGGCCTAGGCAGTTTCCATCAGCTTGCCGCGGAGCACCTTGCCCGCGGCGCTCCTCGGCAACTCGTCGCGGAACTCGACGATGCCGGGAACCTTTTCCGACGACAGCCGCTCGCGGCAGTAGCGGATGAGTGCCTCGGGCGCCGTATCGTCCTTGCGCACGACGACCGCCTTCAGACGCTGCTCGCGGGTGCGCGGATCGGGCACGCCGACGACCGCGACTTCGGCCACCGCGGGATGGGTCAGCAGCAATTCCTCGATCTCGAACGGGTCGACCTTGTGGCCGGCAACCTCGATCAGGAGCTTGAGGCGACCCTTGATAAACAGCAGCCCGTTCTCGTCGATGCCGCCGAGGTCGCCGGTGTAGAAGCGCCCGTTGCGGATGGTGGACGAATTGGTCTCGGCCGCGTCGAGATAGCCCTTGGTGACCCAAGGCGCGCTGACCACCACTTCGCCGAAGCCGGGGCCAAAGGGATTGTCGACCGGCTCGATCCAGATATCGAGGCCCTTGACCGGCGGGCCGACCGAGTCCCAAGGCACGCCGGGCATATCGCCATAGTTGACGGCGATGGCGAGGCACTCGGTGGAGCCGTACCCCTGGGTAATCTCCATGCCGTAGCGCGCCTTGAAATTGCGGAAAGTCTCCTCGCGCATGGCGATCGCGCCGGAGGACGCGGTGCGGAGGCCGCTGAAATCGACGTCCTCCTTGAGGCCGGCCAGCGCGTCGAACATGAAGGGCACGCCCATCAGCATCGTGACGCCATTGTCGGCGATGGCCTGGGCGAAGCGGCCTTTCGAGAGCATGAAGGGCTGGGGGTCGCTCCAGTAAAAGGTCGAAGCGTTGGAGAAGGCCATATACATCGCGCTCAGAAAGCCCATGGCATGGCTGCCGGGCATCATGTTGATCTGAACGTCGGTGGGCCATGTGTGCCCCAGGTCGCGCGTGCGGCGGCCGTCGAAGTCTAGCTCGCCATGGGTGTGCGGCACGACCTTGGGGATGCCGGTCGAGCCCGAGGAGAACATGTAGAGCGCCGGATCGTCGGGGCCGAGCCTGGGAAGCTGGCCCAGGGTATAACGCTCGAGTTCGGCGACCGCATCACGACCGGTGCCGCCCGAGACGAAGAGCGGATATTTTCCGGCTCCGCCGAGATCGGCAATGAGGTTCGCGGCCGTTTCGGCATAGGGCGCGGACGCGATCACGGCGCGGACATGTGCCTTGCTCGCGGTCATGGCCAGTTCGGCCCGAGGCGCCAGGGCGTTGAGCGGGACCGCGACGCCGCCGGCGGCAAAGATAGCATAGGCGAGGATCAGCAGGTCGGGACCATTGACCATCAGCAGTCCGACCGGCGTGCCCTTGGTAATCCCGCGTTCGATCAGGCCGGTCGCGATCCGCCCGGCTTTTTCCGCCACTTCAGGGTAGGAAGTGAAGCTGTCTCCCTTCCGCAAGCCGCTTTCCGGTCGGCCTGAATTGGCGATCTCGAGCAGGGTATCGTAGAGCATCCGGCCATCCTCATTTACGCGCCTGGCTGATTATACCCCGAAAATCGATCAAGGCCACCCGGCTTCTCCGGACCGCGCGCCGACCGATCCTAAATTGTGACCACGTTGTCAGGTCGACTCCCTCCGAGACTAGAGCGGAGTTCTTCACGCCAGTGGTATGCCGCTTCCGCCCTTGCCGGCCTGATAAATCGCCGACAGGTCGGCGTAGAGCGCCGACAGATCGTCCACGCGCACTACGAGAGACTCCTTGGCTCCGCGATCGAGGCCGGCAATCAGGTGCAAAATATCCTGGCTCTTGAAATAGCGGTTGGCGCGGTTGTAGAGGTCGCGACCCGGAGGGACGCTGTCGCGGTCGGGATCGGGGACGGCGTAGACAGCTTTCAGGATTTGGATGTCGTAGGGGATTGCGAAGCTGTCCGCCGAATCCTGGTGGCTGAAGAGATAGTAGAAATTGTCGAAGCCCGACCAGGTGATGCCGCTGAGACAGAGCGAACAGGGTTCGTGCGTTGCGAGGAACAAGCACTCGCCGGGCGCCGGACGACCCGAAGCGGGGAGCTCGTAGAAGCGTTTGATGGCATGCATCTCGCCGTGCCAGAGCGGATTTTCGATTTCGTTGTTGGTCTCGGCGATGATGGTGCTGAGGTCCGACTTGCGCAAAATCGCAGCCCCGAAAAGCTTATTCCCGCGCTCGACACCGTTCCGCGTCTTCGGTGCGATCTCGAACTCAATGACATCGAGCAGCCGGTTGATAAGGGCCTCCGTCTCCATCAGCGATTGAATACGATCAGGGCGCTGCCGTCGGCGCCGTAGAGGGTAAGGGCGTTGGTCTCGACCTTCCAGCTTGCCGCTGCCGCGAGCGCGGCAAAGTACGAGGCTTCGACCGCATCGCGATCGGTACCGCAGGATTTCTTGGTGACCGCGAGGGTGCCCAATCGCATTGTGTCGTTCTGGAGCTCGGCAACGGCGAACCAGGAATTGCATCCACCGGTCCCGCCCGCCCGCAGATTCGCGTCGATGGTGAGCGTGGGAGCGAAGCGGGAGGGGATCGTGACGTCACCAATCTGGACGGCGGTCCACATGGGGCCGATGGCGTCGGGCTCGGTTGCGGGCGGGGTCTCAGCGCTGGACGAGTCATGCGGTTTTGCGGCCGGAGCGGCCACCATGCTGGTGGTGATGAGAACAGGAGCGACCGGAGCGAGGGGATCGACCGCGTAGGGCTCGAAATTGCGGAACATCAGCGCCTTGCCCGAGCTGATGGTCGCGATCAGGGCATAGCTGTGATCGGGGATGATGATCGCATCTTCGAAGGTGAGGCTGAAATTGAGGGGTACCTGACCCGCCCCGATCGGCGCCTGCACGTCGAGACGCGGCGGAGCGCTCGGCAGGGACTGGTCGATCAGCTGGATGCGCAAATTGGCGTCGGCGGGAAGCGAGGCCTTCTCCCGATAGGTGACCTGGCCGGGAAGGCTCACTTTTGCCGCGAGGACGGGCGAGGCCGCGAGGGCGAGACACAATGCAATCGCCACTAACCGCACGCCCGCCTCCATTTTGCCGCGCCGAGACTGAGGACCGATTGTGGAGGAAATAATACGGCGGTCAGCGCTCGACCTGCCAAGGCACGGCAAAATGATGCTCCTCGAGATTGCTGCCGTCGCCGGCACGGTCGACGCAGAGGAAATCGGCCTCGGGGCCGATCGGGGTGAGGACACCATGCCAGGTGTTCATCGCGATATTCACGCCTTGGCCGGGGCCGGTCAAAAACGCGCGAGGCGTGCCCGGATGGCCCGCGATGTCGGATGCGACGACGACGAGGAACGGATTTTGCGAGAGCGGATAGAAGGCCTGGCTACCCAGCGGGTGCCGCTCGACCATCATGAGGGCGAAGGGCAGGGCGAAGCCCTTCGAGTGCAGCAACGAGATCACCGGGCGCGCCCTCGACCCCGCGAGCTCGATATTGGCGAGGTCGTGGTAGCGCTCGCATTTGCCGGCGTTGATCGGATAATGCGTGGCGCCCTCCGCCTCGATCACTTGGCCGAAGGGCGCGAAGGCCTCGCGGGTCAGCGGTTCCGTGTGGATGGTCCCCATGGCCCGCTCCGTCACGCCCGCAGTTTCGGGTGGCGGTTGACGTCCTTGTAGAGCAAATAGCGGAAGCGCGCGGGACCTGCGTAGCAGGCCTGCGGACAGAAGGCGCGCAGCCACATGAAATCGCCGGCCTCGACCTCGACCCAGTCGCGATTGAGCCGATAGACCGCCTTGCCTTCGAGCACATAGAGGCCGTGCTCCATGACGTGCGTTTCTTCAAACGGGATCACCGCGCCGGGCTGGAGCGTCACGATATTGACGTGCATGTCGTGCCGCACATCGCTTGGGTCGACGAAGCGCGTCGTGCCCCAGGTGTTGCCGGTACCGGGCATCCAGATGATCGGCTCGTCCTGCTCGTTGGCGACGAAGGCCGGAGGGATGGCGATGCCATCGACGACCTCGTACATCTTGCGGATCCAGTGGAAGCGGAGTGGCGTCTTGCCCTTGTTGGTGAGCTTCCATTGCGCACCGGGCGGCAGATAGGCGTAGCCGCCGGGACGCAATGAATGAGATTTTCGATCGATGGTGAGGCTGGCGTTGCCGGCCACCACGAAGAGCACGCCTTGGGCACTCGGATCAGGCTCGGGATTGCTGCTGCCGCCGCCGGGAAAAACCTCCACGATGTATTGGGCGAAGGTTTCGGAAAAGCCACTGAGGGGACGCGCTAGGATCCAGGCGCGTGTATCGGTCCAGTGGGGCAAATAGCTCGTGACGATATCCCGCATCACACCGCCTGGGATCAGGGCATAGGCTTCCGTGAAGACCGCGCGCTGGGTGTGTAGCGCGGTCTGCGGCGGCAGGCCGGCAGGGGGACTCGCGTAGTTATTGGGCGTCGCCATGGTCCGAACAAGCGGTTGAGGTCGCCATGCTTAGACCAGAAGTGAGCCCCGGACAAAGGGGCATCGTGGCTGAATCAAGAGCTCGCTGTGACCCCCCCGTCGGTCGCAGCGCTCCCGTCCGGTAACGCGAAGAACTGACGCGTGTCACACCGTTGTTGTGGACAGACGTTCCAATCGCCGGACGTCGCGCGTCGATGCAAAATGGAGCCGCGCGACAAAAGTTCCCCTCATTTAATGTAATCACTCAGGGAAAGTCGGGGTGACATCCGAGGGCAGGTCTGGCTCTCTTCTGGCATTTATTACGCGCTGCGTTTGCGGCTCAAACTGTTGCGGGGTTATCATGATCGAACCGTGGGAGCTCTTGCTCCATCACAGCTATTCCGGCACGCCCGGAGTCATCTTCGACGACTCGCCCAAGCGGCGCAATCACGGCAGGGCGGTAGGGCTCAATCCGGCGGATTATCAGGCTGACGGCCTCAGCAGCGGGAGCGGGGCGATCCGGTTCCATAACAACGGCATGGTCCGGGTCGTCCCGTCGGAAGTCTGGGATGGATTGTCGGTCGTGCGCTGCGAGATCGTGTGCTGGTGCGATGCCGGCGGAGGCGGGGTGCTGGTTGACGGCGGGAGCTTCAAGTTCTGGCTCCTGGATGGCGCCCCCAGTTTCCAGTACGAGCTGGCCAACACCGGCAGCGGCAAGGCATTCGGGCCCGTTTCGAGCGATGGCACCCCACCCGTGCCACTCAATCAATGGGTGACGATGAGCTTTTTCTTCGACGGGATCATAGGGAATTCGTCCTACAGCCTGGGCTCGACGCCGTTGACGCAGTTCGACAGCGGACAGCCGGCCCCGCTGGCGGCGACAAACAAGATCGTCGTCGGCAACGGTCTTGATGGGCGCGACCCCTTCCGGGGCCTGATCGACGACATCAAGATCTGGCGCCTCGATCCCAAATGGGTCGACAAAACCTTCACTCATCGTCCGGTCGACCCGCGCGTGCGCGATTGCTGGGACAAGTGGAGCGACGGGCTGGGCAAGGCGCTGGCGGCCGATACGGAGTGCGCGGTGCAGGTGGCGACGCTCATCCGCAATGCGGTCAATAGTCTGATCCGCAAAGCAGCGAGCCCCGCCACGAAAGCGACATGGGAGGCTGCGGTCGAGACCTATCGCAAGCATTGGGAGGGCGGTGATCTCAACGGCGTCGCCGACGCGCTCAACAGCGTGATCGCGGCGATCGGGACCGATCTTCAGCTGACCACCGATCCGGCGATTGTCGCGTTGATGCGCGACCCGTGTGTGCAGCGACTGATCGGACATGTGCCGAGCCTCGACTGCGATCCGCAGTTTACCGGCATCTGGGCCAAGACTGCCAAGACCGCGGAGGCCCTGTCATGAGCGCCGAAGATCTCGCCAAACGGTTCGCGCCGATCCTCTTCCTGCATCCAATGGAGAAGTTCGTTCCGGTCGATGCCAAGCGCTTCTTGGAAAATGCCAATCTCTGGCTCGATACCGGCGCCCAACCCGACAGCAAGGCGCAATGGGGTGTCGCCGGTGCAGCGGCGGGCACCCGTTCGCCGACCGTCGCAGCGGGCGGACTTTCGGGCGTCAAGACCGAACCGGGCAAGGTGATCGACGACGCGACACTGCTCGGGACCTTGGGGACGGAGGTGTTCCTCGAGCTCGGCGGGTGGAAAGACGCGTCGGAGACGTCCGAGCCAAAGGTGACCGCGACCTCGACCAATCTTTATGTCGACCGCAAGTCCATCGAGGATATGTACACCAAGCCCGGCGTGCTCAAGGACAGCAAGTTCCGCTATCATGTGGAGCTGATCGAGGGCGCCCAATTCACCAGGCAGCTCGGCATGATCGCCGCTCCTGACATGACGATGCTGAAGCTGCCTGACCATCCGGCGCTACTGCTCTTCTATTTCTTCTTTCCGGCGCACCAGCAATCGGTGAGCAGCTCGATCTGCAACGACATCAAGGCCAAGGAGGCGGCGTGCCACGCCGGCGACTGGCAATGCATGGCGATTCTGCTGCAAGGGGACCCCAACGGCGACGCGCGCAACTACAAGCCGATGTTTGTGGGAACGACCGGGTTTGTCGCGTTTCCCCAAGGAACGACGAGCACCAGGCTGGGCTACGGTTTCGATGCCGAGGACGGATACCCCGCGATGGGCGTCGCCCGATGGCGGCCCGCCACCGGCCCATCTGCCAGCCTGCCGGCGCTCGAAGGGTCGAGCGACCACGCGCACCTGTTCGTCGCTTTGGGGACGCACAGCCTCTATACGGCCCCCGGTACCTATGACGTGCTCCCCTACAATGACGGGCCGGAATGGTGCGGCACCTTCGACAACTCGACCGTGATGCCGGAGGGCTGGGGACAGCCCGACAATACCGGCGACCTGTTCAAGGGGATGGGTGCGTTTCTCGCCAAGGTGATGGGCGGCTTTCTTGCCGGCGGTCCCCTGGGCGAGATTGCGGGCGTCGTGGCCGCTGCGGCGGAGGGATATTATCCCAAGCCCGAAGGTATCGGTGTGGTGGGGACAGGCGACACGCCCGATCCGGACCAGGTGCCCACGGCAGGGGCGGGGATGACGATCCGTCCCAGGGGCGTCAACGTGGCCGGCGTCCCCAGCATGCTCCAGGATTGGAACGTGCAGCGGAATGAGACGATCGGCCAGCGCCACTACGACTATGTCGTCAACCGTGACACGCAACGTTTCTGGCCCAATTTCGATGGCGAGCTTGGATATCAGGGCCGCTGGGGCCAACGTGTCACTTCAGATTTCCTGCCGCGGCGGGCGGGCCCGAAATTCCCGAATTACTTCAAGATGTTCATGATGGGGCTCGCCGCGGGCGACAAGGACCATCTGTTCGACAAGCTCTAGAACGGCGCTCCGGCGCTACGCGGTTCCCGCCGGGTCGTGCCAATTTGCTTCAAATGCCGCGTTCGGCCTTAGCCCTTCGCTCGCGCTCGCACGCGACGATAGGGCATGAGTATTATCTCGATCGGCCTTTCGGGCATGCTCGCGGCGCAGGCACAGGTGCAGGCGTCGGCGGCCAACATCGTCCACGCCAACAGCGAGGGACGTATCCCGGTCGCCGGTTCGCCGCAGCCCGACGATGTGTACCAGCCCGTGGATGTGGTGACGTTCGACGTGGGCAAGGGCGGCAAGCCGGCCAGCATCGGCTATTCCTATGTGCCGCGGTCGGGTGGATTTTCGGTGGTGCACGACCCGGACTCGCCGGTGGCCAATGCCAGCGGCGATGTCGCAACGCCGAATGTCGATCTCGC
>Ga0070661_100000433_pt1 | contig 32012 bp, 24 predicted proteins | sample KBSC43metaG_FD_64663 | JGI IMG/M metagenome (GOLD analysis project Ga0070661, IMG submission 64663) | Corn rhizosphere microbial communities from Kellogg Biological Station, Michigan, USA - KBS C4-3 metaG | ecosystem: Host-associated > Plants > Roots > Rhizosphere > Soil ... | reverse complement strand
TGCAAGCTGGGGGCGGCCGGCGGCGCGCAGGCGCAAGGCGGAGACTTGATGGTGCAGGCCCCAGACCGGCACCCACAGATCGGCGGACGGCGGGTTGTTTGTCAGATGTCGGATGGCGCGCAGCGTGCTCCAGCCGGCGCTTGCGGTGAAGGCATGGCCGAGGTCGGCGTGGTCGAGGCGAAGGAGATCGTAACCGGCAGCGGCGCGGGATTCCTCGGCCTGCATCCAGGTATTGCCGCCGGTGGCAAGGACGGGTGCGCCGGTCATCGCAGCGAAGATTTCTCGAACCGCCTCACGGGCGGACGAGCGGGCGCGGTAGGGGACGCCATCGAGCAGTTGTATGATGCGAATCTCCGCGTCGGCTTGCGGTTTTCCGAGTAGAAGCGCGGTCGCGCCCTCCGAGGGAACGAAGCCCTGCCGAAACCAGCCAGCGGCGGCGTAGGCCTCGAGGGCGGAGACATCGAGTTCCTCGGCGCCAATCACGAGCACATGGTCCGCCGTGCCGAGTTCCAGCCAGACCGAGGCCACGTGCAGGGCGGTGGTCCAGGCGGTGTCGTCGCCGACCGCGGCGTAGGCGGCGCCGCTCGCGCCGACGAGGTTCGCGACATGGCTCAGCGAGGAATTGTAAACCGTCTCGGGAAAGAGCGCCGGGCTGGCGAAGGAGGGGCCGTTCTCGATGACGGGTTGGAAGAACAGGCGCGAAAAATGGCACGGACCGGTGAAGAACGCGCCGACGATGCCGAGGCGGCCGGGGGTGTGACCGGTCAGGGCCTGGCGCGCGGCGGCGGCCATCATCAGCGAGATGCGGCTGGCGCGGCGCAGGCGGGGTTCCCGGCTGAATGCGTGCAGGAATTCGTCGGCGACGGAGCGAACGGGAAACGATTTTGCCGGCGAGCGCAGGGAGGCGAGTTCGTTCGTGGTGGCTTGCGCCTCGGGCGCGAGGCCGGGCCAGCCTAGGCCGGCGGGCGTGACGGCGCCCGTTCCGAGGATCGTCAGCTCGTTCATGGCGTGGTGAAAATGAGCGCGGCGTTCGAGCCGCCGAAGCCGAGATTCGTGCTCGCGACGCAATGCGGAGCGGAGGGGAAGTTTGCTTCGTTTCGCAGGGCCGATTCGGCGCCGGGCAGGGGATTTTCCAGGCCGAGCTGAGGCGGCAGTTTTCCGGTGCGCAGCGTTTGCAACGCGAAGATGGCTTCGATTGCGCCGGCGGCGCCGAGAGTGTGGCCGATGGCGGCTTTCGTGGAGCGAAGTTGCGGACGACCGAGGCCGAGTGCGTCGCCGAAGATGCGTTCGTAGCCGCGCCACTCGGCGGGATCGTTCGCGGGAGTGGCCGTGCCGTGGACGTTGACGTAATCGATGTCGGCGGGCGTGAGGCCGGCGCGGATGCAGGCGGATTCCATCGCCGCGACGAGGGCGTCGCCGTCGGGCGCGGGCTGGGTGAGGTGGTGGTTGTCCGTCGAATGCCCGTAGCCGGCGACGACGGCGAGCGGTGTCGCACCGCGCCGGGCGGCGTGGGTTTCCGTTTCGAGCACGAGGCAGGCGGCGCCTTCCCCGAGCAGGAGCCCGGAGCGATGCAGGTCGAACGGCCGGCATTCCGAGGTCGTCTGAGCCTGGAGGCAGTCGAAGCCGGCGAAGACGAGTTCGCTGAGGGCTTCGAAACCGCCGGCGAGCATCACGTCCGCGCGGCCGCATTGGAGCCAGTCGAGGGCGTGGCCGATGGCGTTGCCGCCGCTCGCGCAGGAATTCGCAATGAGGAACGTCGGTCCGGCGCGGAAGCCGAGCGCGGCCTGCGCATCGAGCAACTGCTGCTGCGGATGGTAGCGGGCGATGCGCGCGAAACGCGCCCGATGCGTGCGAAGCAGCGCGCGCAGGAATTCCTCGCCGAAGGCCATGCCGCCCGCCGTCGTGCTGAAGCTGAGCGGAAGGCCGTCCGTGGCGGTGAGCCCGGCCATGTGCAGTGCCTCCGTCATGGCGGGAATGAGCAGCCGCGCGGCGCGCGGGAGGCGTTTGTCGATCGGAAGGGGCGCGGGCAGGGCGCATTCGCCGGCGCGGTGGCAGCGATATCCAGACGTATCGAAAAGCTCGACGTTGCCGAAGCCGTGGTCGCCGCGAAGCAGCCGCTCCCAGGTCGAGGGCGCGTCGGAACCAAGCGGCGTAATGCAACCGAGGCCGGTGACGACGACGCGAGGGTGGCTGGCATTCATGCGCGGCGGCCTCCCGTCGTGATGAGAGCGTCCTCGGCGGGAAGCACGCAGGCGTAGGATTCGTCGCGGAGCCGGTGGAGGAGCCGGTCGAGGGTGGACGCGCCGGCGGCGGGGCCGAGTTCGTGAAGCAGGATGATCGCGCCGGGCGCGCAGGTCCGCATGATTTTTCCGACCACCTCGGCGGGCGCCTGGGGGCGGGTGTCGAAGCCGCGCGCCGACCAGCCGATGCGGCGCAATCCGCGTTTTTGCAGGGCCGGGCCGACGAAGACATTGGCCATGCCGACTGGCGGACGGAAGAAGCGCGGCGGCGGAGCGCCGGCGGCGAGAATTGCGTCGCTGGCGCGGTCGATTTCCCGGGCGACGCGGGCCGGACCGGCGGTCCAGAAGGTTGCGGCGGCGTGGCGGGAGGTGTGGTTGCCGAGCGTGTGCCCGGCCTCGACGATGGCGCGCACGAGCGCCGGATGGCGCGCCGTGCGTTCGCCGATCAGGAAAAACGTGGCGCGGACATCGTGCTCGCGCAGGACGCGCAGCATTTCCGGCGTCGAGTCGGGATGCGGGCCGTCGTCGATCGTCAGCCACACCTGCTTTCCGGCCGACTGAAAGCGCTTCACGATCGGGCCGGTGAGCGCGTGATTAGGAATTGCCGCCGTGGCGCAGAAGGTCGCGTGCGTGAGGGCGGCCAGGATGAACGCGGCGAGGAATTTTCCGGTCACCGCGAGCGCGGCCGCGCCGAGAAGGCCTCCGGTCAGCAGCCACCGCAACGCGTGGGCGGAAAAAAAATATTCGGTGGCGGCGCGCGACATCACGAGGCGGAGGGAAGGGTGGCATCGTCGGGCCGGCCATGCACGCTCTGAAAATACGTCTCCACGCGGGCGAGAAACGCGGCGGTGGCCTCGTCCTCACGGGGCGTGAATTCCTCGCCGAGATGGAAGCGATACCGCAGGGGGAGCGGGCACCCGAGGTCGATGATCGGGCTGCCTTTGCGTAGGAATCGTCCGTTGTCCGACTCGATGTGGACGGTGACCACGGGCGCATGGGCGCGGGCGGCGACGAGGGCGAAGCCTGGTTTGAAGCGGCGCAGCGGGCCGACGGCCGAGCGTGTGCCCTCCGGAAAGACGAGCAGATTTTCGCCCGTGCGCAACCGCCGGCAGCATTCCTGCACGAGGCGGTGGGGCCGGTCCGTCGTCACGTAACCGGCCGCGCGCACGCTCGGGCCGAGCAGGGGATTGCGAAAGATGCCGGCCTTGATGATGCCGAAAACCGGGTGGGCGAAGGAAAAGAGAAAAATCGCATCGAGGAACGTCGGATGGTTCGCGGCGATGACGACGCCGCGCCGCTTCCGCAACGTCTCGATGCCTTGCAGATCGAGTTCCAGCGCACCGCCGAGCCGCAGGCCATTCACGAAGCCGCGCGCCATTTCCGAGATCGCCCGGCCAACGCAGCGTTGCCGACGGATCTGCGACCAGCCGAGCGCGGTGGTCGCGTGCGCGAGGAGCATGCAAAGCACGAGACCGCACCCGACGTAGAGGTAGCCGCCGACAAAGACCAGGCGGCGAAACGCGGCCCTCATGGAGCGGAGGGCGAACGGCTGAGCATCAATTCCCCCTCGGCCGCGACGGATCCCTCCACCTCCGCCCGCACCTCGAAGCGAAGCAACGGGCCAAGCGCCCCGGCGGAACGCGCCGCGAGCTGGATCGCTTCGTTCGGGCGCACCGTGCGGAAAAATTTCATCTGGCGAATGCTGGTGAGCAGAAAATGCGCGCCCGGTTCCGCGGCTGCGGCGACGAGGCCGGAAAGCTGCGCGAGCGCCTCGGTGAGGATGACGCCGGGCACGATGGGATCGCCGGGAAAATGGCCGGCAAAAAATGTCTCTGTTTCGGGGAAGGTTTTCAACCCGCGCGCCGCGACGCCGGGCTCCATCGCGACGAGTTCATCGACGAAGCGAAACGGCGGACGGTGCGGCAGTCCGCGTAGGACGGCATCCATCGCCGCAGCGTCCGGGCTCAATACCACAGGCCGTAGGGGCCCCAGGCGTTCCAATCGAGCGCGTCCTGCTGATTCATCGCGGCGGTCATTTCCTGCTCCTCGGCGACGTTCTGGGTCGCCTGCAATTTCTTGTAGGCGTCGTATTCGGCCTGCGTGCCGACGTAGAGGAAGTCGCGCTTCGGATCGGCATAGGCGTAGATCACTTTCCCGTTCACCGTGCGGCGCTGCATCTTGTAGGGCTTCAGGCTCTGGAAGATGGCGATCTGCTTCGGTGTGGCCGGGGTGCGCGAGCGGAAGCCGGCCGCCGAGAGCAGCGATTCCTTTTGATGCGCTTCCATGCTTGCGCAACCGGTGATAGCGACGCAGAGCGCGGTGGCGAGGAGGACGAAGACCGAGGGGAGGGTTTTACGAAGCAGTTTCATGGACGGGATGGGTTGAAATTGCGGGCCGGCGGAGGGAACTCCCTCCAGCCCGGAGCGTTGATTTTGCCCCAGCATCCGTCAACGCCAAACTCATTCGCGCGGCGCGGCGGAAAACGCTCGCCGGGCGGGGGCGTCCCCGGCCACTAATGCATAGGTCATGCGCATCGTGTTCGCCTCCCTTGGGTCGCTCGGCGACCTGCACCCTCTCCTCGCGCTGGCGCGAGCGGCGGGCGAACGCGGGCACGAGACGGTGATCGCCGCGTCGAAGGATTATCGCGCCTACGTGGGTTCGCTGGGATTCGAGTTCCAGCCGATCCGGCCGGACTTCACATTCGACACGGCGCTGGTCGGGCATTTGTTCCATCCACGACGCGGTCCCGAGCGGTTGATGCGCGAACAGATCTTCCCGAGCGTGCGCGAGACGTATGCCGATTTGCTCGCGGCGGCGCGCGGGGCGGACTTTCTCGTCGTCGGCGAGTTGCTCTACGTCGCGCCGCTCGTCGCGGCAAAGCTCGGCATTCCCTGGGCGAACGCGATCCTCGCGCCGACGTCGTTTCTCTCCGCGTGCGACCCCTGCGTGCTCGCGCCCGCGCCGGCGCTGTATGCGCTGCGGCATCTCGGCGCCTGGACGCATCGTGCGATCTTTGCGCTTGGCCGCGTGGTGACGAGCCGCTGGAGCGCGCCGTTGCAGGCCTTCCGGCGCGAACTGGGATTCTCCGGCGGGCCGAGCCCGGTGTTCGACGGCAAGCATTCGCCAATGCTCGTCCTCGCCTTGTTTCCGCGCTTCCTCGCCGCGCCGCAACCCGACTGGCCGCCGCACGTTGTGCAAACCGGCTTCCCGTTTTTTGCGCAGCCGGCGCGTCCCGAGGCGTCGCGGCGGCTCGAGGCGTTTCTGGCGGCGGGCGCGCCGCCCGTGGTGTTCACGCTCGGCTCATCGGTCGTGCATATCGCGGAAAATTTCTACCGGGCCGCGGCGGAGGCGGCGCGCCAGCTGGGGCGTCGGGCGATTCTTCTCGTGGGCAAAAATTCAGCCCCCGGGGAACTGCCGGACTCGGTGCTCGCCCTCGATTACGTTCCGCTGGAGACCGTGTTGCCGCATGCGTCGGCGGTCGTGCATCAAGGCGGCATCGGCACGTGCGCGGAGGCGTTGCGGGCCGGCATTCCCTCGCTGGTGGTGCCGTTTGGCTTCGACCAGCCCGACAACGGGGAACGCCTGCGCCGGCTCGGCGTCGCGCGGGTGCTGCGGCGCGAACACGTCACCGCCGCGACGCTCGTCGCAAACTTGCGCGCGTTGCTGGGCGATCCGGCGGTGTCGGCGCGGGCTCATGAGCTGGCAGATTGCATCCATCCCGCGGAAGACCTGTCGCGTTCGCTCGACGCGATCGAACGCGCCGCCGGCGACCGCGGAAAAATCGCGATGGCGCTCGCCGACGGCATGCGGCAAACGTAACGCCCGCATGCCCGCCGCTCCCTCGTCCGTCCCGCTCGATTCCGAAGCCAAGGTGCGCATCCAGCCTGAGTCGCTGCGTCGCGCGCTGCGGATTTTCCGGTATCTCGCACCCTATCGGATTCGCTTCGTTGGAGCAGTGATCGCGCTGCTCGTTTCGACGGCCATCGGATTGTCGTTTCCCTATCTCACCGGCCTGCTGCTCGACGCGTCGATGGCCAAAGGCGCCGTGGCCGCGGATTGGCGGCACAGCATCGATGCCATCGCGCTGGTGCTGCTTTGCACGCTGGCGACACAGGCGTTGTTTTCCTTTTTCTCGACCTACTGGTTCTACGGTTGCGGCGAGAGCGCGACGGTGGATTTGCGCCGGGCAACCTTCGCGCGGCTGATCGGGCTCTCGATGACGTTTTACGCGCAGCGGCGGGTGGGGGAACTGTCGAGCCGCCTGACCTCGGACCTCACGCTCATCCAGGACACGATGACGATGACCGTCGCGCAGTTTCTCCGCCAATGCCTGCTCATGACGGGCGGCATCGCCATGGTTGCCTTCACGTCGCTGCGACTCACCGGTCTGATGATCTCGACGTTCCCTGTGCTGATTCTCGTCGCGATTCTTTTCGGCAAACGCATTCGCGTTTACGCCCGCGAGGCGCAGGACCGGCTGGCGGACGGCGGCACGGTCGTCGAGGAATCGCTACAGGGCATCGCCAACGTGAAGGCCTTCGGCAACGAGCGCTTCGAGCTGCGGCGCTACGCGGATTGCCTGCAAAGTTTTCTGCGTGTGATCCTGAAGACCGCGCGGCTGCGCGCGTCGATGGTGTCGTTCATCATCTTCGGCATCTTCGGCTCCATCGTGCTCGTCTTCTGGTATGGCGCGCATCTCATGCAGACCGGCGCGCTGAGCTTCGGCGAACTCACGCGGTTCATTCTCTACACGACGTTCGTGGGCGGATCGGTGGCGTCGTTTGCGGATGTGTTCAGCCAGGTGCAGAAAACGCTCGGCGCGACGGAACGCGTGCGCGAGCTGCTCGACGAAGCGCCGGAAATTCGCGCCGAGGATCCGCCGGAGCCGGTGAGTGCCACGCGCTGGCGCGGCGACGTGCGCTTCGAGGACGTGTCGTTCCGTTATCCCTCGCGCCGGCAGACGCCCGTGCTGCGCGATCTCACGCTGCACGCGAGCCCCGGCGAAAAGATCGCGCTCGTGGGGCCAAGCGGCGCGGGCAAATCGACCATCGTGTCGCTGCTGCTGCGTTTCTACGAACCGGACGCGGGCCGTGTGTTGCTCGACGGACGCGCGGCGACCGATTACTCGCTCGCGGAGGTGCGCGCACAAATGGCGATCGTGCCGCAGGAGGTGCTGCTTTTCGGCGGATCGATCGAGGAGAATATTCGCTATGGCCGGCCCGACGCCTCGGCCGACGAAGTGATCGCGGCGTCGAAACAGGCGGCCTGCCACGAGTTCATCGAGCGCTTTCCCGAGGGCTACGCGACGCTCGTGGGCGAGCGGGGCGTGAAGCTCTCCGGCGGCCAGCGGCAACGCATCGCGATTGCGCGCGCGTTGTTGAAAAATCCCGCGATCCTCATCCTCGACGAGGCGACGAGCGCGCTCGACTCCGAGAGCGAGCACCTCATCCAGCAAGCGCTCGGCGTGCTGCTCGAAGGGCGGACGGCATTCATCATCGCGCACCGGCTTTCGACGATTCGCCGCGCGGATCGGATCTACGTGATCGAGGACGGCAACGTGCTCGAGTCCGGCACGCACGAGGAATTGATCGCGACGGACGACGGCCGCTACCGCCGGCTCGCGGAAATGCAGTTCGTGAACGCGGAATAGCGCACCGTCGAATTATCGAGCCCTTCGGCATCTCGGACCACGAAAAGCCGCTGCCGCGGAACAAGCCTGGCCCTTACCGTCGCAAGAGTCAGCGACCGCCGGTGGCACCGCTCGTTCCCCCGGAGGAGCCGGTCGCGCCGCTCGTGCCGGAGGAGGTCCCTCCACTCGACGTTGCCCCGCCGGTGGTGTCGGAGGTGCTAGTGCCCGTGGTCGTCCCACTCGGATTTCCATTCTCCGAAGGGGCGGTAAAGGTGCCGCCCGTCGGAGTGCCATTCATGGACGGCGAAATGGTGTTCGGATTACCCGTCGTGGTGCCGTTTGTCGTCGTGGTGCCATTCGTGGTGCCGCTCGTGGTGGTTCCAGTGGTGGTTCCAGTGGTGGTTCCAGTGGCAGTGGTTTGTCCGGCATTCGTCGTCTCTCCGGCGGTGATGGAGGCGGCGGGCGTGGCCATGCGCACATCGCCGGGGCCGGGATTGACGCCGATTTGCGGAACGAAAACGCCGGCTGAGGGCGTGGCTATTGGCGAGGGGCTGGGCGTTACCGTTGAAGAGGCACCGGTCTGGGCAAAAGCCGCGATGGGGAATGCCCCGGTGGTAAGTAAGACGGTAAGGGTGCGGGAGATTTTTGCATTCATATGTCCGAAGATCGAATTCCCTCCCGCGCGTTGCGTCAGGGAATCGGAGTGGCGGGGAATCAGGTGATTCGAAGCCTCCCCCCGTTTTTTTTCGTCGCGGAGGCCGAGCGGTCCCTTTAACTTCAGCGCCTTATGAAGAAGCTCCTTGGTGCACTCGTCGCGGTGGGATGTCTGGTCGGATTGGGGGCTTGTTCGAGCCTCCCCTCCGGTCAACCGGCGGAAGATGCGCCCGTTTACGGCAGCTCGACTCCCCGCTAACCGCGTGCGATCCGGCCCGGCGAGAGCTGGGAATTTCGGTTGACGATGCCCTTTCCACGATGGGATAAGCCCGCATGCGTATCCGTGGCAGCGTGATTCTTGTTCTTGGATGGATTCTGATGGCGGCGTGGCCCGCGAAGGCGGCGGCTCCGTCGCTCCAGATTACCGCGGTTCCCAAGGTCGACGAAGACAAGCGAAAGTCGATCGGCGGAGCGAGCGAGGTGGCCGTTGGCATCCTGAACGGCTTCTACCGCGTCATGGTGAAGAACACCTCGTTCATGGAGGACACTCCGGCGCTCACGGCAAAATACCGCGTCTTTGTGCTGCGGGACGACGGCAAAAAGAACCTGCGCGAGGTCAAACCGCAGCGGATCCAGGGTGAGGCGGCTCTCCCCGCAATCAAAGCCAGCGCGACGGGCACCTTCGACACCTCCAGCGTCAAGCTGAGCAAGACCAGCCTCGACCCGAGCTATTACTACTCGAACCACCAGCGTCAAACGAGCAAGGACACCCTCGACGGCATCTGGCTGCGCCTTTACGACGGCGACAAGATGGTCGCCGAGTTCATGTCGTCGTCGAAACTCGCGACGTTCGGGCCGTTCTAGACCGCCACCGGTTCCGCGGGCGTGCCGACGCTGTGGATCGTGGCGTCTGCAGGCAGGATCACGCGATCGCAGAAATCGCCGAAGCCCTCGCCCTCCTCGCGCTCGAGTGCGTAGCGCTTGATGAAGGGCGCGATCAACGCCACGCCGTCGTCGAGCGTGATGCTGGGCGAGACAAGGCGGTTGAGCCTCGTGCCGTTGTAGCTGGCGCCGAGGTAGAGCGCGTATTTGCCCGGGGCGCGGCCGGAGAAGCCGATTTCGGCAAGATACGGGCGGGCGCAGCCGTTCGGACAACCGGTGATGCGCAAACTGATGGCGTCGTCCGCGAGGCCGGCCTCGTCGAGGATCGTCTCGAATTTCTCGATGAGGGCGGGCAATGCGCGCTCGCTCTCGGCCAGGGCGAGGCCGCAGGTGGGCAGCGCGACGCAGGAGAGGGCGTTGCGACGCAGGCCGGAGCGTCGATTTTCCTTGTCGAGGCCATGCTTCGCGAGGATCGCGTCGATCTTCGGGCGCTGCTCGGTGGTGACGCCGGAGATGCTGAGATTCTGCGAGGGCGTGAGGCGGAAGTCGCCGGTGTGCATCTCCGCGATCTCGCGCAACGCCGTCTTCATCGGCCAGCCGTCCACGTCCTTGATGCGGCCACTGAGGATGTGCAAGCCGTAGAACCACGTGCCGTCGGCGCACTCGTGCCAGCCGAGCGGATCCTCGATCGTCGTGAAGTTGAACGCGCGCGCCGGGGCGAAGGTGATGCCCGAGCGCCGCTCGACCTCGGCCTTGAACCACGCGATGCCGCGGTCCTCGATCGTGTATTTCAGGCGGGCGTGGCGGCGGTTCGTGCGATCGCCGTAGTCGCGCTGCGTGGTGAGCACGGCCTCGCCGATAGTGTTCACCTGGTCGGGGGCGATGAAGCCGAGGACGTCCGCCAGGCGCGGGAAGGTCTCCACGTTGCCGTGGTTCATGCCCATGCCGCCGCCCGCGATCACGTTGTAGCCGAGCAGCGTGTCGCCCTCGACGACGGCGATGAAGCCGAGGTCCTGCGAGAAGATGTCCACGTCGTTCGACGGGGGAATCGCGAAGCCCGTCTTGAACTTGCGCGGCAGATACGTCGTGCCATACATCGGCTCGCTCTCGGGTTCGCCGCCGGCGACGAGTTCCTCGTCGAGCCAGATTTCGTGATAGGCGCGGGTCTTCGGCAGCGCGTATTCGCTCCAGGCGCGCGCGTGTTGGTAAACCTGCTCGAGCACAGGGCTGCGCTCCGGATTCTGCGGCGCCACCACGTTGCGGTTCACGTCGCCGCAGGCCGCGATGGAGTCGAGCAGCACCTGGTGCATCTCCTGCACGACCGGCTTCACGTTGCCCTTGAGGATGCCGTGGAACTGGAACGTCTGCCGCGTGGTGATGCGGAGCGATGGCGACGCCATCCGCGTGGCGATATCGTCGAGCACGATCCACTGCGCCGGCGTGGCCTTCCCGCCGGGCAGGCGGACGCGGAGCATGAACCCGAACGCCTTCTCCTTGCCCTCCTTCTTGCGGATGTTCCGCACGTCGCGGTCGTCCTGAATGTAGAGCCCGTGGAATTTGAGGAGCTGGTTGCTGTCCTCGGAAATGCCGCCCGTCGAGGTGTCGGCGATGTCTTGCTGGATCGGGCCGCGCAACAGATGCGAAGCGGCCTTGATGCCCTCGTTGGCGACGAGCGGCTTTTCGGCGGGTGCGGGTTCGGAACTCATGAAAAAATGGAAAGTAAAGGTAACGCGGCTTCGCCGGGCGATCAATGCCCCGGCCGGGTGGCGCCGGATCCCGGGCAATCTCCGAAGGGTAGCGCCCCGCCGGAATGCCGCCAGCCGTTCCCGCCATTATGACAAGGAAAGCCGAGCCGGACACTCTGCACGGGAATCCCGCTCCCGCCAATTGGATTTTTCTCTCCGCGCGACGTGCGCCGTTACGGCCGGGTCGTCTCTGGAATGATGTCGATCGGAATGAGCGCCCCCTCGGTTTGGATCCAATTCTGCGGATGGCAGTCTCGAATAATGAGGCCGGTCGCCGGGTGGACGTAGTCCAGGGTGGTCGATCCATCCCGAAGAAGCGTGAAGCCGAGACGTTTGATGAAATTGTCCGCTTCCTGCGACGACGGGTGAGGGCCCTTGAAATATTGCATGCTCGTTACGATAGAGAATTTTCCATCGTTCGTCTGGATGCAGTCCTCGAAATGGATATCCACGACCGGGACCATTGCGGTCAGCAGTCGGCAGCGTTCCAGATAGAGAAAAGGCGTGTGCTCCCAGCGGCCGAATTTTCCGGCAAAGGTGACCTTGACGACGCGTCCCTCCCGCGACCGGATGTCGAAAAACACGCGGTGTTCCGCCCCGCCCTTCGCGGAGGGGCTGCGCTCGGCAATCTCCAGCGTCCTTTCCGGAAAGCCCAGTCCCTTGGATCGGGCGAAGGCAAAAAGCGACCTCGCCTCATCCTCTTCGACCGCGAGTCGGTCTAAATCTGAACCAAACGTCCGCTGACCGGTGACACGTAGATGTCCGGCTCGCGCTGCGAATTCGAGCCACTCATCGAGGGCTTGTTGTGCAGCCAATCCTGGGCTCGTTCCTCCGGCGACATCGCCTGGGAAGCCTCCTTCGCGGCCTCGTAAATCCCCGACAGGCTCGCGAACGGGTTCATCTGGCATGGCATCTCTTCCGGCACGGTTTTAAGGTAGGTGAATTCTGAATGATTGCGAGAGCTTTTCAGAAGGGAGCAGTCCGATTTTTAGAGAACTCCTTGCCGAACAGAATGTCGATTATGAGCACGCCGTGAATCCATATCCAGCCATCCATTCAAATCGCGGGCTGCGGTCAAGCCGACTATCCGGACTTCGCTACCGCGGAGGTGGAGCGCTTCTCATTTTTTGCGGGAGCCTTGCCGGGCTTCCCTTCCAACACAAACCGCTCGAACCACGTCCGTCCGTTGAATTCGAGGGCGCGTTTGAGGCCTTCGTCGAGGCGGGTTTCCAACGCTTCGTAGGCGGCGCGGGCTTCGCGGTGTTTGGCGGCGGAGAGTTTGCAGGGCTCGATGATGCCCATGTCGTCCTTCGGGCGCGGGAGGCCGCAGAGGTTCGCCATGATTCCGTCGATGACTTCGTCGGCGAGCAGCATGTCGGTGCCGGCGTCGCTGTGGCGGAGGTTGTTTGCCTTCACCCGGCCGCTGGGCGTCTGCGTGAGGAGCCATTTGGCGAGGCGGATCGTGCCGAGGTATTCGCGGCGGGTCGCGGCGTGCCGTTCCAGCCATTGCCAGGCGGCTTTGGCATCCGCGCAGGACGTGGCGAGGAGGAGCAGCGTGCGGGGAGCGGTTTCTTCGAGGCCCTCGAGCACGGGGGATTCCGGCAGGGTGGCGACGGTTTTGAAACGTTCGATGGCGGTGGCCGTGACGCCTTTGAGGCCGAGGCGTTCGAGGGTTTGCACCCAGGCATTCACGTCGGGGGTGCCTTTGGTTTGCTCGAGCAGGCCCATGCCGAGGAGCTTCACCGCCATGGCGAGGCCGGCGCGGATCATTTCCACGCTGCGGGTGCCGAAGAATTTCGCCGAGAGCTCGGCGGTCATAACCGTGAGGTCTTCCTGCCATTTCGCGACGTCGGCGTGATGGGTCCGTTTCGCCGCGGCAATGGCGGCGGTGAACGGGTCGCGGTCGTCGGTGGTGGCGAGCAGCATTCGGCTAGATATCGACGAATTCGTCCTCGGAGACGATGGGCTCCGGCTGATGCGAGGCGGCGACGCGCTGGAGCTCGTTGAGGATGTCGCGGGCGAAGCGGCCGTCCTCGTCCTTCGTGCTTTCGAGCGTGGTCTGGAAGTGGGCGCGCATGGTCGTGCGGGCGCGGGGCTGGAGTTCGAAGGCGATCTCCCAGAGCTGCTGCCAGCTGTCGCGGGCGAAGGGCGACGTGGCGGCCTGGGTAAGGAGTTGCTCGCGGCCGTTCTGGCCGATGCCGAGGAAGTAGAGCGCGTCGACGGCGTATTCCTTCGTGAGCAAGGTGCGCATCATTTCCTTCGCGCGGACTTCGTCGGAGGTGCCGAACATCATTGGGCAGAGGAAGTCTTCGATGTCCTGCCGGCGGATGAGGTAGTCCTCGGCGCAGGGGACTTTCGCGAGCTGACTCCAGTTCGACCCGATGCGCTCGAAGGCGGCGAGCATCTGCTCGGGCGTGGCGAAGAGATGCACCATCGAGACCTTGGTGATGTCGGCCTCGAGGGCGAGGGCGAGAATGTCGTCGGCGGGCAATTCCCCGACGATCACGGCAAGCTGGGTGTCGTCGGTGTCCTTCGCCAGGGCGAGGAGGCTGTGTTCGCCGGCGGAGACGCCGCTCGCGAGGGCGGCGCGCACGAGCGCGGTGTGGGGATTCTCAATCGTTGTCGTCATCGTGGTCCTCTTCGTTGTCGTCCGATTCGGACTCGTTGGTTTCGGCCGCGGCGGCTTCCGCCTGCGCCGTTTGGAATTGTTCGCGCGAGTTGAGAATGACGGCATTCCACATCGCCTGCGGCTGGGTGTCCCAGAGGCCGTCCCACGCGGATTTCGCGGAGGCGGCGACGCGCACCATCTTGTGGGTCTTGAGACTCTCCAGCACGGTCGTCGCGCAGGGCGCGGAGGCGATGAGGCCCTCCAGCTTGGCCTTCTTTTCGAAGAGCAGGCGGCGATGGAAGGCGAGGCCGATATAGACCTGGAACTCCTTCGGGCTCTGCGCGAGGGCGTCGATCTGGCCGAGGAGCGCATCGCCCTGGCTGATCAATTCGCGCTCGGCCTCGAGCCGGCCCTTGCTCCGGCGATAGACGGACTGGACCTGTTCGTTGAATTCTTCCTGAACGCTGGCGGTGAGGTGGGGCATGAAATTTTTTCGCTCAGCACTTGGCGAAGTAATCCGCGACGAGCTCGGCGGCCGTGTCGCGCACGGAGGTGACGGGCTTTTTGCTCCAGGTGGCGTCGTATTCCCGGCGGGCCTTCGCATCGCCGATCACTTCGTAGGCGGCCTGGATGCGGTGAAAGACTTCGGCGGAGCCGCCGCGGTCGGGGTGATGCGCGCCGGCGAGGCGGCGATAGGCGGATTTGATCTCTTCCTGGGTCGCGTCGAATTTCAGGCCCAGGGATTGATAATGCTGCATGCGGGGGCGCTACCATGGGGCCGTTTTGCGAAATAGCAACCTGTCGCGCGGGAAATCGTCTCCGGCGGACGGCGTTCGTCGCGGCGAAGGAGGATTTGTCCCAAAAAACTGGCGGAGCGGACGGTTTGGGCGGAGATTCGGCGCTCGCTGCTTTCGCCCATGAAAATTTTTCCTGCCGTTTCTTTCGTTGTTGGTTGCCTGGCCTGCGTCGCCGGGGCGTTTGCCCAGTCGGATCTCGAGATCACTTACGCGGATAGCTTTGGCTCCGCCGGCAGCGGGACGGGGCAGTTCAACTTTCCGTTCGCGGTGGCGGTGAATGGCTCTGGGCGGGTGTTCGTGAGCGATTTTTCCAACAACCGCATGCAGCAGTTCAGCTCGAGCGGCGGGTTCAAGAGCACGTGGGGTTCATTTGGGATCCTGCCGGGACAATTCAACGGGCCGGGCGGCGTGGCGGTGCGGCAGAGCAACGGCCAGGTTTACGTGGTGGATATCAGCAACAATCGAGTGGAGCGGTTCGACCGGAACGGGAATTTTCTTTCGATGTGGGGCACGACGGGCACCGGCAACGGGCAGTTTCGTGGGCCGACGGGCATCGCGATCAATCAAAGCAACGGGCAGGTGTATGTGACGGAGCAGCAGGGCAATCGCGTGCAGCGGTTCGATGCGGCGGGGACGTATCTCGGGCAGTGGGGCAGCGCGGGCTCGGGCAAGGGGCAGTTCAATGCGCCGGACGGTATCGCGGTGAATTCGACCACGGGGCAGGTGTATGTCTCGGAGTTCGTGGGCGACCGGGTGCAGCGATTCGACGCGGGCGGGAGTTATCAAACGAAGTGGGGCCGCGCGGGCAGCGGGGAGGGGAAATTCGTGAATCCCGTGGGCATGGAGGTGGACGACGAGGGAAATGTCTATGTGGCCGACGCGGGGAATGATCGCGTGCAGGTCTTCAACTTGAGCGGGGGATTCCTCACGTCGTTCGGCAGCTCGGGCTCCGGCAGCGGAAAGTTCAGCCGGCCCTACGCGGTCGCGTTTGACGGGGGCGGCAACGTTTACGTGGTCGATAACGGCAACAATCGCGTGGAGCGCTGGCAGGTCGCGGTGGCGGATCCTTCGCCGGCGATCACAATCTCGGGTCCGAAACAACGCACGACCAGCGCGGTGCGGACGAATATCCACGGCACGGTGACGCTGGGTTCCAGCGGTGCGGGCATTTCATCGATCACGATCAAGGCGCCGGCAAAGACCTATCAGCTCAAGGGCGCGACGACGTGGAAGGCAAAGATCCGGCTGAAGCGCGGGAAGAATCGGATTAAGGTCACCGCGACCGATTCGGCGGGGAACACGTCGGACGCCGCAGTGGTCGTGATCACGCGGCAGTAGGCGCGCGCGGGGATCAACCGCTGAAGGGCGTCTCGGGCAGGCCGGCGACGCCGGGGCGGCAGCGGAAGAGGCTGCCGGCGATGGGTTGCACAGCGATCTGGGCGGCGGTGAGGCATTCGCGCGCCGTGGTGATGTAGAGGTCGCCGTAGTCGGTGCCGCCGAAGGTGCAGCAGGTGCCGCGGGTGGCGGGAAAGGTGACGGTGCGCTCGAGTTTGCCGTCGGGATCGAGGCGGAGGATGCGGCCGTAATTCACGAGGGCGCTCCAGACGTGGCCTTCGGCATCGACGGTGAGGCCGTCGGGCAGGCCGTCGGCGGCGGGTTCGACCTCGTAGAACGTGCGGCGGTTCGCGATGTCGCCGGTGGCGGGATCGAAGTCGTAGGCGAAGACCGCGTGGCGCAGCGTGTCCGTGTAATACATCGTGCGGCCGTCGGGACTCCAGCCGGTGCCGTTCGAGATGGTGACGCCGGAAATCATTTTTTCGCAACGGCCGGGACCCTCATAGCGATAGAGGCCGGCCTCGGGTGCGCCGATGCGGACTTCGTTCATCGTGCCGGCCCAGTAGCGGCCCTGACGGTCGCATTTGCCGTCGTTGAAGCGATTCTCGGGCTGGTCGGCCTCGACGGCGTCGAGGATGTCGGCGTGGCCGGTGGCGGGATCGAACGTCGCGAAATTTTTGCGGAGCGTGGCGACGAGGCCGCCGGCGGCGCGGCGGGCGATGGACGTGACTTTGCCGCCGAGGGTGAAGGTTTTGTTTTCCTGCGTCGCGGGATCGAAGCGGTGGATTTCGCCGCGGTCGATATCGACCCAATAGAGGACGTGCTCGCGTTCGTCCCAGAGCGGGGATTCGCCGAGGATGGAGTCGTGCGGGTAGGCGAGTTCGGCGGCGAGCGTGGGGACGTCGGGCAGGGCGCGGGGATCGTATTTCATGCTTTCGGAACGGGCTTGTGGTGGGCGCAGCTGAGGGCGTGGCCGTGGCCCTCGGGATGGCCGGCGCGGATGCTGAGGATGCCGCCCGCGCAGATGAGCAGCGTGCCGACGACGGCGATCCAATCGGGCACGTTGCCGAAGAAGATCCAGCCGAGCAGGCCGGAGAAGATGACGACGGTGTAATTGAAGGGCGAGATGCTCGCGGCGCTGGCGTGGCGGTAGGCGAGGATGATGAGGTATTGCGTGAGCGCCATCGTGAGACCGACGGCGACGAGGAGCTGCCATTGGTGCGGCGTGGGCGGGGTCCACGAAAAGACGCAGATGGGCGCGAGCAGCAGCGAGGAGACGCCGAAGTTGTAAACGAGGATGCGTGTGGGCGGCTCGGTGGCGGAGAGTTTGTTTGTCGCGACGAGGGCGAGTGCGGAAAAGACGGCGGCGGCGAGCGCGATGAGTGCGGCGGGATCGCGGAACATCGCAGCGCTGGGTTTGATGATGAGCACGATGCCGACAAGGCCGATGAAGAGGCTGGCCCAGACGAGCGGCTGCACGGTTTTGCGGAACCACACGAAGACGACGAGCGGGATGAAGAGCGGCGCGGCGTTCGAGAGCAGTACGGCATCCATGAGCGGGATGGATTTTACCGCGATGAAAAACAGGAGCTGGCAAATGGAGCCGGTGACGCTGCGGAAGATGTGCAACCCGAGGTGATCCGTGCGCAGCGAGCCGATGCCCTGGCGCGCAACGACCGGCAGAAAGACGGCGAAGCTGATGCCGTATTGGAGAAAGAGAAGCTGGAGCGCGGGCACTCCGGCCGCAGCCTTGCCGAAGGCGCTCATCACCGCCGCGCAGAAAAATGCCGCGACAATGAGCGTGATGCCGAGCCCAAGATTTTCCCGCGGCGCGGGCCCGGCGATGCTGGCGGTGGCGGCCATGCGGATGGGTTTCGTCGGCCGTCGCGGGCAAGGCAAGTTTTCTCGCATAAGCCGCGTGCATTTTTCCGTGCGCGCGGCTACGACGGGTGCCTATGAAGCTCGACGGCAAGGTGGCACTCGTGACGGGAAGCGGACAAGGCATCGGCCAGGCGATCGCAATTCGCCTCGCGCAGGACGGAGCGGACATCATCGTGGATGACCGCAAGATCGGCGAAAGCGCGCAGGAAACGGCGGACGCGATCACGAAGCTCGGCCGTCGCGTGCATCTTTTTCAAGGCGACCTGGCGAACCCCGACGACAACCGCCGACTCGTCACCGAGGGCGTGGCCGCGCTCGGCAAGATCGACATTCTCGTGAACAACGCCGGCGTCGAGAAGCGCGCGGATTTCTGGGACGTCACCGAGGCCGACTTCGACTTCGTGCTCAACATCAACCTGCGCGGCACGTTTTTCGTCACGCAGGATTTCGTCCGTCACCTGCTCGACACGAAGCGCCCGGGCCGCGTGATCAACATCAGCTCCGTTCACGAAGAGCTGCCGTTCCCGCATTTCTCGACCTATTGCGCGAGCAAGGGCGGCCTGAAAATGCTCTGCCGCGATCTGGCCGTGGAACTTGGGCCCTACGGCATCACGATCAACAACATCGCACCCGGCGCCATCGAAACGCCGATCAACGCAAAGCTCATGAGTGATCCCTCGCTGATGAAGGCGCTCGTCACGCAAATCCCGCTCGGCCGCCTCGGCCAGCCCGGCGACGTGAGCGGACTGGCGGCCTTCCTCGCCTCGGACGAAGCGGCCTACGTGACGGGCTCGACGTTCTTCGTCGATGGCGGCCTGCTGTGGAATTACCACGAACAATAGACCGCTGAGGCCCGCGGGATAACGCGTGCCTTCCTCCGCACCTCCCCCTCATGGAAACGAATCAGCTTCCCGCCGAGATCATCCGGCTGCTCGAGGACGGGCGGCGCGAACGCTTCTGGAAATTGTGGGGGCCCTATCTCTCCGAGCGGCAATGGGGGACCGTGCGCGAGGATTATTCCGCCGACGGTGACGTGTGGAATGCCTTCCCGCACGACGCGGCGCGCAGCCGCGCCTATCGCTGGGGCGAGGATGGCCTGCTGGGATTCACGGACCGCTTCGGCCGACTCTGCTTCGCGCTCGCGCTGTGGAACGAGCACGACGCGATCCTCAAGGAACGCCTGTTCGGGCTCACCGGGCCGCAGGGAAATCACGGCGAGGACGTCAAGGAACTCTACTACTACCTCGACTCGACGCCGACGCATTCCTACGCGAAGGCGCTCTACAAATACCCGCAGGCCGCGTTCCCCTACGGGCCGTTGATCACGGAGAATGCACGCCGCAGCCGCACCGAGCGCGAGTATGAGCTGATCGACACGGGCGTCTTCGAAGGCAACCGGTATTTCGACGTCTTCGCCGAATACGCGAAGGCCGGCATCGAGGACATTCTCATCCGTATCACGATCGCGAACCGCGGTCCCGAGGAGGCCGCGATCCAGGTGTTGCCGACGCTCTGGTATCGGAACACGTGGGCCTGGGGCGCGATCCACGAGGAATGCACGACGCGGCCGGAGATCCGGGTCGATGGTCCGGGACGCTTGATCGCAAGTCACGCGGTGATGGGCGACTACGTGCTCGATGTCGAGGGAGCGCCCGCCTTCCTCTTCACGGAGAACGAGACGAACGCTGAACGGCTCTTTGGCGGCAAGAATACGCACCCCTACGTGAAGGATGCGTTCCACGATGCCATCGTTCACGGCGACAGCTCGCGCGTGAATCCCGCGCAGACCGGCACGAAAGCGGCCGCGCATTTTGCATTGCACGTGCCCGCCGGCGGCGAGGTGACGCTGCGTCTGCGCCTGCGGGCGGCCGCCGAGGCGGACAAGGAAGCACCGCCGTTCGACGCGAGCTTCGACGACATTTTTGCGCGGCGGATTCAGGAGGCCGACGAGTTTTACGCCGGGCAGATCGAGGGCTCGCCGAACGTCGAGGAACGCCGCGTCGCGCGACAGGCCTACGCCGGCCTGCTGTGGTCGAAGCAATTCTACAACCTCGTGCAGCCCGAGTGGATGGCCGGCGATTCCACGCAGCCGCCTCCGCCGCCGGCGCACGCGCTCCGCAACGCGGATTGGATGAATCTCTTCAACCGCGACGTGATCTCGATGCCCGACAAGTGGGAGTATCCCTACTACTGCTCGTGGGATCTCGCGTTTCACACCGTCTCGCTCACGCGCGTCGATCCGTTCCTCGCCAAGAGCCAGCTCGCGCTGTTTTTGCGCGAATGGTATATGCACCCGAACGGCCAGATTCCCGCCTACGAGTGGAATTTTTCGGACGTGAATCCGCCCGTGCATGCGTGGGCTGCGTGGCGCGTTTATCGGCTGCCATGGGACACGCAGGAGGATGGCTTCCGCTTCCTCGAGACCGTTTTTCAAAAGCTGCTGCTCAACTTCACCTGGTGGGTGAACCGCAAGGATCTCGACGGCAACAATCTCTTCGCCGGCGGGTTCCTCGGACTCGACAATATCGGGGTGTTCGACCGGTCGAAGCCGCTGCCGACCGGCGGCACGCTCAAGCAGGCGGACGGCACGGCATGGATGGCGTTCTATTGCGTGCAAATGCTCTCGATCGCGCTGGAGCTCGCGCAGAAGGATGACGTGTATGAGGACATGGCGTCGAAGTTCTTCGAGCATTTCGTGCGCATCGTCCATGCGATCAACGAGCTCGGCGGCACCGGCCTTTGGAACGAAGAGGACGGCTTCTACTACGACATGCTCGAGGTCGATGGTCGGAACGATCCGCTGCGCATTCGCTCCATCGTCGGCTTCATGCCGCTGCTGGCGGCGACGATCATTCCGAACACGTATTCCGAACGCCTGCCGGAATTCAGCGGGCGCGTGCAGTGGTTCGTGAAGAACCACGAAGTGCTCGTGCATCACCTCGTGGAAAACAACGCTGGCGAGACGCACGGCATGCGGCTGCTCGCGATCACGACCCGCGCGCACCTTCAGCGCATCCTCTGCTACATGTTCGACGAGGAGGAATTCCTGTCGCCGTTCGGAATTCGGTCCGTCTCGAAGCACCACGAAAAGCAGCCCTACACGTATTGGGCGCACGGCGTGGCGTATTCCGTCGATTACGAGCCGGGCGAGGGAACGTCGGGCATGTTCGGCGGAAATTCCAACTGGCGCGGCCCCGTCTGGCTGCCGATCAATTACCTGCTCGTCGAGGCGCTGCGCACCTACCACCGGTTCTACGGCGATTCGTTCCTCGTCGAATTTCCGACCCGTTCTGGCAACATGATCACCCTCGGCGAAGCTGCCCGCTTGCTCTCGCAGCGCCTAATCTCGCTCTTCGTGCCCGACGAAAACGGCAACCGCCCCTGCCACGGCGGCGAGCCTCGGTATGCGGCGGATCCCCATTGGAAGGACCTCCTGCTCTTCAACGAATATTTCCACGCGGAAACCGGCCGCGGCTGCGGCGCCAGTCATCAAACCGGCTGGACCGCGCTCATCACCGATCTGCTGAATCTCCGCGCCCACTGGGACATCGCCGAAACTCCGGCTGCGGCGCGGTAGCGGCCTCGATCCCGGTTTTGGGCCGGGCTCCGCGGTCAGCCATTGTCGGTGATCTTAATCACGCGGGCGGCGTCGAGGATTTGCTTGCCGCCGCCAAAGGTCTTGATGAGGAGCACGCTGCCGAACGCCGTGATGCCGCTCACGTCCTTGATCGTCTCGGTCTGGCCCGAGTTGAGGTAGAGGATCGCGACCGACGTTTTGTTCATGGCCTCGAAGGCAGTCGCATAACCGAAGGCGAGGGCCTTGGCATCGGGGTTCGCGGGCGGTTCCGCGCCGGCGACCAGCGGGAGGAGGACGGCGGCGGCGAGAGCGAGCGAGGGAGCATTCATGGATGATTCCTCAACGCCGCGGCGCGAAATCTATTCATCGGAAGCCGTATGGGGTTTATTCCGACATGGCGATGGCGGACGGGAAACAATTTTGTTAACCCAGCCCCACACCATGGACATCGCACCCGTCGAGAAGTTTGCCATCATTGGAATCGGCTGTCGGATGCCCCCAAACGCCTCCTCGCTCGCGAGTTTCTGGCGATTTCTCCTGCGCGGCGGCAATGCGCTGCGACCTCACCGCAAGGATCGCTGGGACTGGCGGCAGTTCTACGACGAGGACCCGCAACGCCCGGGGAAAACCTACGCTCCGAAGGCCGCCACGCTGGACGCCGACGTGCAGCAATTCGATCCCCTCGCATTTGGAATGTCGCCGCGCGAGGCGGCGTCGCTCGATCCGCAGCAGCGGCTTTTGCTCGAGGTGACGTGGGAGGCGTTCGAGGACGCCGGCCTGCCGCTCGAGCGCATGTCGGGCTCGGCCACCGGCGTCTTCGTCGGCGGATTCTGTCTCGACCATCTCGTGCTGCAGGCGCAACCCTCGAATCGCCATCTCATCAACGCGCACTCGGCGGGCGGCGTGATGATGACCGTGCTCTCGAACCGCCTTTCGCACGCCTTCAACCTCAAGGGCCCGAGCCTCACGCTCGACACGGCCTGCTCGTCGTCGCTCGTCGCGCTGCATTACGCCTGCCAGAGCCTGCGGCTGCGCGAATGCGATGTGGCGCTGACTGGCGGCGTCAACGTGATGATGCGGCCGGAGTTTCCGATCATCATGAGTAAGGGGCACTTCCTCTCGGCTCATGGCGAGTGCCACACGTTCGACGAGACCGCGGCCGGCTACGCGCGCGGCGAGGGCTCCGGCGTGCTGGTGCTCAAGCGGCTGGACGATGCGCTGGCCGCGGGAGACAGCATTCATGCGGTCGTGCGGGCGTCGGGTGTGAATCAGGATGGTCACACCGACGGCATCTCGCTGCCGAACAGCGAGGCGCAGGAGACGCTCGTGCGGCGCGTGTATGCCGCGTCGGGCGTGCCATTCGCGGAGGTCGATTACGTCGAGGCGCACGGGACCGGGACGCAGGCCGGCGACACCGCGGAACTCGGCGCGTTGAATCGCAACTTTGCCGCGGGCCGCACCGACAAGCTCGTCGTCGGCTCGGTCAAATCGAACATCGGCCACCTCGAGGCTGCGGCGGGCGTTGCGGGCGTGCTCAAGGCCATCGGCGTGCTCAAGCACCGGCAGGTGCCGAAGAACCTGCACTTCAAAACGCCGAACCCAAAAATTCCGTTCGACGAGTATTGCTTCGACGTGGCGCGGGAGACGCGAAAGCTCCCGACCGCGGAGGAAAAGCCGACGCTCTACGCCGCGATCAATTCCTTCGGCTACGGTGGCACGAATGCGCACGTCCTGATCGAATCGGCGCCGGCGATGGAAACGCCATCGGCGCGCGACGACGGCGCGAAGCGGTTGATTCCATTCTCCGCGTGCAGTGAGGACGCGCTGCGCGATCTCGCGGGCAAGTTTGCATTCCTGCTCGGGCAGGGATTGCCGGGCTCGCTGGCGGACCTCGCCTACACGGCGGCGTTTCGGCGCAGTCATTTGCCCGTGCGGTTGACGGCCTTCGCGGGGAATCTCGATGAACTGCGCGATCAGCTGATCGCCGCCTCGACCGGACAGCCGCACGAGAGCGTGGCGACAAGCGGCAAGGGCGGCCCCGCGAAGCCGCCGCTCGTGTTTGTCTATACCGGCATGGGCCCGCAGTGGTGGGGCATGGGACGCGAACTCATTCGCGATGAGCCGATCGTCGCGGCGGCCATCGACGAGATCGACGGGCATTTCCGCGCGCTTGCGGGATGGTCGCTCAAGGAGGCGATGCTCGCCGGGGAATCCGCGTCGCGCATGGCGCACACCGAGGTCGCGCAGCCGGCGAATTTCGCGCTGCAGGTCGCGCTCACCCGGCTCTGGGCGGCGCACGACATTCGGCCCGCGGCGGTCGTCGGGCACAGCGTCGGCGAGGTGACGGCGGCCTACGTGGCCGGGGTTTACACGCTCGAGGAGGCGGTGGCCGTGAGCTACCACCGCAGTCGCCTGCAGCAAACGGCCGCCGGACTGGGCGCGATGCTCGCCGTAGGGCTGGCCGAGGACGAGGCGCTGCGGGAAATTGCCGGGTTGCCCGCGGTATCGGTCGCCGCGATCAACAGCTTCAACGCCGTCACGCTCTCCGGCGACAAGGCGCAGCTCGAGCAGGTCGCGACGGCGCTCGAGGCGCGCGGCGTGTTCCAGAAATTTCTGCGCGTCGAGGTGGCCTACCACAGCCCGCAAATGGATCCGCTGCGCGAGGAATTGCTCGCCGCGCTGGCGGGCCTCGCGCCGCAGCCGGCGACGTTGCCGCTCTACTCGACGGCGCATGGAAAAATCGTGCCCGGCGAAACGTGGGACGCGGAATACTGGTGGCACAATGTCCGCCAGTCGGTGCGTTTTGCGGACGCGACGCGACAACTCATCGAAGATGGCTTTTCGGCCTTCGTCGAGGTTGGACCGCATCCCGTGCTCGGCAATTCGATCAAGGAATGTGCCGCCACGCTCGAGCGCAAGGTGACGTGCTTCACGTCGCTGCGACGGGCGGAGCCGGAACGCCCGCGGTTCCTGCTCACGCTCGGCGAGCTTTACTGCGCGGGCGTCGATCCCGATTGGTCCGCGCTCGCGCCGACGACGGGCCGCTTCGTGCCGGGGCCGCAGTATCCCTGGCAGCGGCAGACGCATTGGGTGGAGTCCGACCGCTCGCGAATGGAGCGGCTCGGCCTGCCGGGGCCGGTGTATTTGAACCGCACGGTGCTTGCGCCGAATCCGACGTGGGAGGTCGAGATCAACCGCAATTACTTCCCGTTTCTGTTCGATCACGGCGTGCAGGACCAGACCGTGTTTGCTGGGCTCGGCTATATCGAGGCGGGGCTCTCGCTCAGCCGGCAGGTGCAGGGGACGCCGGCGATCGTGCTCGAAAACGTAAGCTTTGAGCACGTCCTCATCGTGGATTCCGCCAGTCTCCAATACCTGGTCACGGCATTCGATCCGGAGGGCGGCCGCTTCGTTGTTTCCAGCCGGGTGGAAGGCGTGGAAGGGAGCTTTCAGCGGCATTGCACCGGGCGAATGCTGTCGCAATCGGAGCCGCGCGCGGAACGATTGGATATCGCCGCGTTCAAGGCGGAATGTTCCGACGTGGTGGATGTCGATGCGTTTCACGATCATCTCGTTCGCTGCGAGCTGCATTACGGTCCCGCGTTTCGGCCGATTACCGAGGTGTGGACGGGCGAAAATTGTTATCTGCTCAGGATCGACGCCAGCATCTCCGCGGCCGAGGAGGCGCATCTGCTGCATCCCACGCTGTTTGATGCGGCGATCCGGGGCGTGATTTATTGCGCGAGCGGCGAGCGGTTGTTCGTGCCGTTTTCGTTCGAGCAATTCCAATATTTTTCCCGCCCGGAATCCGCGGAATGCTACGCCTTTGGCCGTTTGCTGAGCGAGAGCGAGACGATGCTCGTCGGCGACGTTTGGCTGATGGATGCCGACGGCAACGTGCATGCCCACGTCCGGCACATGACCTTGCAGGCAATCGACATGAAGGCGGCCGGCAAGGAGGCCCCGCTTTTCCACCGGCCGGAATGGAAGCCGGCTCCGCTGAACGAGACGCCGGAAACGCTGAATGGAGCGGACGTGCTGATTCTCGCTCCGCAGGAAAGCGAACTTGCGGCGAGCCTGCCCGGTGCCGCGTTTTTGCGATTGGATGCGACGCCCAACGGATTTGGAAAAAACGAAATGGTGCAAAGCCTCTCTTCGGCGCAATGCGCCGGGCGAAATCGACTGATCGTGATTCCGGGCGAAGGCGACGCGTTGCTCGAAAGTGAATGCTTGATCGGAATCCTGCAGGCCGTGGCGGAGGTGCATCCGGGCGGCGCGGAGGTGACGCTGATCACCCGCGGGGCGAAAGCGCTCGAGAGCGAGTCGCTGCATCTTTCGGCATTTGCGTTGAGCGGCGTGGCCTTCGTGGCACAAAACGAATTTCCTGCGCTGACGTGTCGCTCCATCGATCTGCCTCCGGACAGGGCGGACGATTCGACGCTCGTCGTGGCCGAACTCGCGGCGCGCAGCCTTGGCGATGTGGCGTATCGGGACGGCCGGCGTTTCGAGAGCGTGCTTAGCCCATTTCGGGAGGACGCGGCCGGGAAAAAAGTTGTCACGCGATCCGTGGAGGAGGCCGTCGAGGTGGCGTTGGAAGTGAAGGGAAAGTTGGAGTCGTTGCATTTCCGAGCCGCGGAACGGATCGATCCCGGCGCCGGCGAGATCGAGGTGCGCGTTCATCGCGCCGCGCTAAACCACAAGGATCTGCTCAAGATCGAGGGGCGGCTGCAGCCCGGGGAGATCGAGCACACGTTCAGCGGTGCGGCGGTCGGCGAGGAATGCGCGGGCGTGGTCGTGCGCTGCGGTTCGGGCACCGCGTTCGCGCCGGGGGATCGCGTTGTCGCGGTGGGCGCGAGAGGGTTTCGCAGCTACGCCACGGTGCCCGGGAATTTTGCGGTGAGGATCCCGGAAGGGCTTGGAATGGACGCGGCGGCAATTCCGGTGGTCTATCTCACGGCTTATTACGGGCTCGTCGAGGTTGCTCGGCTCCAGCCGGGCGAACGGGTGCTCGTCCACCATGCGACGGGCGGACTCGGCCTGGCGGCCATCGCGATTGCGCGCTGGATCGGCGCGGAAATTTTTGCCACGGCGGGCTCCGACGAGAAGCGGCAGTTCCTGCGGGATCGCGGGATTGCGCAGGTGTTTTCCTCCCGCGGTCTGGACTTCGGCCAGCGCATTCACGAGGCGACCAGGGGAGAGGGGATCGACGTGGTGATTGGCGCCCAGACCGGGCAGGCAATGCACGTCGGCCTGGGCACGCTGCGGACGGGCGGACGATATATCGAGGTCGGAAAGAAGGACATCGCCGAGGATAACAGCCTGCCGCTTCACGCCTTCCATCGGAACCTGATCTTTGCGTCGGTCGATATGGACCGCCTTGCGAAGGAACGGCCGTCGCTGGTGGCGCAGCTTCTACAGACGGTCTTTGCGCATTTCGAGAAAGGCGATTTTTCTCTCGATCCGGTGCGGATATTTCCCGCGCGGGAGATTCGTGAGGCTTTTGCCGAGATGGCGCGCAGCGCGCACATTGGAAAACTGCTCGTCGATTTTTCGAGCGGCGACGTCGAGGTGCCCGAGTCGCCGGGGATCGTGCCTGTCGTGAAACGGGATGGATGCTACCTCGTCACGGGCGGCACGTCCGGGTTCGGCCTGGCGACGGGGCGATGGCTCGCGGAGCAGGGGGCGGGCAGGGTCGTGCTGGCGAGCCGGTCCGGCGGCAAGGCGCCCGGAATTGCGGAAACGATCCGGGCGATGGAAGCCGCGGGCGCGGAGGTCGAGGTGCGGGCGGCGGACGTGACCGATCCCGCGCAGGTGACGGCTTTGATCGCGGAATGTGAGGCCGGGCCGTTCGTGCTCCGCGGCGTCGTGCATGGCGCGATGGTGCTGGACGATGCGATGATGGCGGATTTGACGGCGGAGCGCTTCCGCCGGGTCTTTCTTCCGAAGGCGGTGGGCGCCATACATCTCGCGGAGGCGCTCGCCGGACACGCGGACCTGGATTTTCTGGTTTTCTATTCGTCGGTCTCGGCGCTGATCGGGAATCGCGGACAGACGAGCTACGTCGCCGCGAATGGTCTGCTCGACGGGCTGGCGCACCTGCTGCGGGCACGCGGGCTCCCGGCGATCTCGATCAATTGGGGCGCGCTGGCCGAGACGGGAGTGATCGCCCGGGACGAGCGGCTGGGCTCGGTTCTCGCGTCGTCGGGCATCACCGGACTCGGGAATCGGCCGGCGTTTGCCGCGCTCGAGCGCGCAATTCGTTCGGGGGAGCCGCAGCTCGGGGTGTTTCTCGTCGATTGGGAAAAATGGCATGCCGCGAATCCCGGGTTGGCGGATGATCCGCGGTTCCGCGCCCTGCGCGGTTCGTCGGTGGATGGCGGAAACGACGCGGCTTCCGCGATCCGGCAGGCGTTGGCCGATTCCTCGCGGGAGCAGCGGCTGCGGGCGCTCGAAGATTGCCTGCAGGACGTGCTCGCAAATACCCTGAAAATGACGAAGGATACCGTCCCCGTGGACCGCAAACTCAACGAAATGGGCGTGGACTCGCTTTTGGTGCTCGAGCTCAGCCTCGGGATCAGCGAGCGAATCGGGGTGAGTTTTTCCGCCATGGAATTTCTCAAGGGCCCCAATCTCCAGCAGCTCGCTGCGATGGCGGAAGGCCGGTTGTGGAAGAACGGGAAGTAATCCATCCAAGCTTCAAATTCGTAACGCAACTCTCACGTGGAAAAAGCACTCGCCGGCATCGACAGCCTCGTTTCCTTCACGAACACGTCGGGCATCCAGGGACGCGGAACTCTCGTTCACATTTCGCGCTCGGTGGCGGTGTTCGAGGTTTACAATCCCTATTCGCTCGTCCAGCTCAGCGAGGTGCTCCAGGAAATCGCGGTGATGCGCGGCGAGCGCGTGATCTATCGCGGCCGTGGCGTGGTCACGAGCCTCGTCGCCACGGGATTGATGGTGATCGCATCGGTCACGTTGATCGATTCGTGGAGCAATCTCGACCATCTCGAGCCGGGGCCGGGCCTGAGCAATGAGGTCGAAAAATTCATTCACGATTGGGAGGACGGCCGCGACATTTCCGAGAGCTACCAGCTCGCCGTGAACAAATTTTCCAACTTCCTCGCGGCGACCAGCCGTTGGATCGAGGAGGCGGAGACGGCCATTGTCGGCGATATCGAGACGAACCGCGAAAAGGCGCTGCGCTTCCGCGAATCGCTCGAGCGCCCCGTGGCCAGCAAGCTCGGAGAGCTGCTCAACAATTTTCAGGCGGCTGCGCTCCAGGTGCCTGAGGAGGACGCGACGACCTACAAATCGTTCGCCCAGCGCGAAATTCATCCCTACATGCTTTGCGCGCCGTTCGTCTGGCGCACATTTTACAAGCCGCTCGGTTACGCGGGCGACTACGAGATGGTGAACATGATGTTGAAGGAATCGCCTTCCGTCGGGACGACCACCTACGCCCGCATCTTCCACGACCTCACGTCCAGCGTCGCCGCCTGCGTGGCGCACCGCAATCGCGTCACCATCATGGAACGCATCCTCGCGGAGGAGGCGGAGCGCGTGACGGACGAGGAGCAGCGAATCTTTACGGCGCTCACGGTCGCGTGCGGACCAGCGGTGGAAATCCAGCGTTTCATTCGCAATCACGAGGTCGCGAACCAGTGCGCGCTGCACTTGATGGACTTCAACGAAGAGACGCTTGCCTACACGAAGAAGCGCACGGCCGACATCATGGCCGAGACCGGGCGCAAGCCGGCCATCAAGTTCATCCAGAAGTCGGTGGACGATTTGCTCAAGAACATTCACCTCGAGAGCGAGGGCTTTCTGCCGACTTACGACATGATTTATTGCGCGGGGTTGTTCGACTATTTCCCGGACAACGTCTGCCGGAACCTGCTGCAGCTCTACTACAAGTGGGTGCGACCGGGCGGCCTCCTGCTCACGACCAACGTGCATCCCAACAATCCCGAACGCCCGCTCATGGAGCACCTGCTCGAGTGGTATCTCATCTACCGCGACGAGGCGCACCTTGCTTCCCTCGCGCCGAAGGGAACCGACGGGGAGGTTTTTGCCGACGAAACGGGGGTCAACGTCTTCCTGACCATTCGCAAAACCGAATGAACGCCGCTGCCGAGAACGAGCCGTTGACGGCAGCTTACCGCGAGCACAACGCCCGGTTGCTCACGCGCAGCGTCATCGTCGCGAACATCATTGGCATGATCGGCATGCCCTCCGGCGCGATGCTGGATTATTTTCTCTATCCGAAGAACTTTCTCGAATTTCTCGGCATTCGGCTGGGCGACGCGCTTGTCCTGCTGGCGGTGATCGGCATCCTGGTTGCCGGGAATCGACAGCCGCGATTGATGAAGGCGAAGGCATTCGGGGTCATCTCCGCCTTGTCGATCACCACGGCCATCAGCCTGATGATTTATCAAACCGAGGGCGCCATGTCGCCTTACTTCGCGGGCTTGAACCTGGTGTTGATGACCTTCGCGAGCCTGGTGCCCTGGTCGGTCGTCCAGACCGCGATCATGTGCGTGGGTTCGCTGCTGGTCTATGTCACGGCATGCGTGGCGAATCCCTCCGTCACCAACGCGTCCTTCCTTCCCTACTTCGGGTTCAACACGTCCTTCATCTTCATCGCGACGATCGTCTGTCTCGGGACCACGATTTTCCTGTCGCGCATCCGCTTCGAGGACTTTCGTCTGCGGCATCAGCTCGACTCGCAGAATCGCGAACTGCAGGACCTCGACCGTCTGAAGACGCAGTTCTTTTCGAATGTCAGCCACGAGCTGCGCACGCCGCTCACGCTCATCCTCGGCCCGGTGGAAACGCTCCTCACCCGCGGCGAGCAGCTCGACGCAAAAATGCACGAGGGGCTAATCCTCATTCATCGCAACAGCCTCCGCTTGCTGAAGCTGATCAACGATCTCCTCGATCTCACGCGGCTGGATCTCGGCGGCGAGGTGCTTCGCAAGAAGGCGTTTCCCGTTGGACCGTGGCTGAAGGGCGTTGTCGAATCGGTGCGCCACCTCGGCCTTTCCAAGCAATTGCGACTCAAGGTGGAGGATGGTGACCCCAAGGTGGAGGCCCTGGCCGATCCCGCGCGGTTGGAAAAGGTCCTGCTCAATCTGCTGACCAACGCGATCAAATACACGCCCGCCGGCGGCGCGATCACCGTTCGCTGGCGCGGGGCGCCGACCGGTGTCGAGATCGAAGTCGAGGATACCGGTGTGGGGATTCCGCCGCAGGATCTGAAGAAGGTCTTCGATCGGTTTCACCAGGTGCAGAGCAACGCCGGCAATCAGCTGCAGGGCGTCGGCATCGGGCTGGCGCTGGCCAAGGAACTCGTGGAGCAGCACGGCGGGAAGCTGGAGGTGGAAAGCGTGGTCGGCGAGGGTTCCGTGTTTCGCGTTTTGCTGCCGGCGAATCCAGCGGAAGTTGCGGCGCCAGCCATCGCCGATGCCCCGGAAGTTGCCGTCGAATCGAGCGAGCCCTTCGAAAAAGCCTTTCGCTCGGCGGATCGCACGCTGCGCACCTACGGCGACCCCGCGGCCGATGAAAATCTTCCCGTTGTGGGTCACGGGCCGGAGGTCGTGCTGGTCGCCGATGACGAGAACGACATGCGGCAGTTCATCGTCTCGCTGCTGGCCGAGGAACATCGCGTCGTGCAGACGCGTCACGGCGGCAACGTCGCCGAGCTTGTCGCCGAGCATTCTCCCGCATTGGTGCTGCTCGATTGGATGATGCCCGGCAAGAGCGGGCTGGACGTTTGCCGCGAGCTGCGCGCCGACGAAGCCCACCGCGACCTCAAGATCGTGTTGCTCACCGCGCGCATCGACGAAAAGTCGAAATTGGACGCATTGAAGGCGGGCGCCGACGATTTTCTCACCAAGCCTTTCAGCAGCATCGAGGTCAAAACCCGCGTTGCGAATTTGCTCCGCGCGGCTCGGCTCCAAAAGGATCTCCGCGTCCGCAATGGCGAACTCGTGACCATGTTGGACAAGCTTCAGCGCACCGAGATGATGCTCGTCCAGAGCGAAAAGATGAACGCCATTGGCTCGCTCTCGGCCGGCCTGCTGCACGAGATCAATAACCCGCTCAACTACACGATGACCGCGATGTCCATCGTGCAGCAGCAACGCGAGACGCTCACGCCGGACATGCAGGAACTCGTCGCGGACATCGAGGAGGGGATGACCCGCGTGCGCGATGTCATCACGAACCTCAAGGACTTCGCCTATCCCGAGAAGCCCGGCCAGCTGTCCACCTTCCCGCTTGCCGACGCCCTGCGCGACGCCCGCAAGATGACGGCCCGCGAACTCGACGGCATCCGCATCGAGGGCGAACTGCCCGCCGACCTCGTCGTCAAGGGGCAGAAAACCCAGCTCACGCATCTGTTCATCAATCTCCTGAGCAACGCCGCCCGCGCGCTCCAGAAATCTCCGAACGGCGGGCCAAAGATCATCAGCGTGCACGCCACCGTCGCCGAGGAACTCGCCACCATCGAGGTCGCCGACAACGGGCCGGGCATTCCACCGGAAATCATCAACCGCGTGTTCGAGCCCTTTTTCACGACGCAGGACGTGGGCCAGGGGATGGGCATGGGCCTCAGCGTCTGCCACACCGTCATGGAATCGCACGGCGGGGGCATTCGCGTCGGG
>Ga0070661_100000421_pt1 | contig 32488 bp, 26 predicted proteins | sample KBSC43metaG_FD_64663 | JGI IMG/M metagenome (GOLD analysis project Ga0070661, IMG submission 64663) | Corn rhizosphere microbial communities from Kellogg Biological Station, Michigan, USA - KBS C4-3 metaG | ecosystem: Host-associated > Plants > Roots > Rhizosphere > Soil ... | reverse complement strand
TGAACGATGCGGTGTGCGGGCTGCTGCTGCAATGCAGAGACCACGTCGAGTTGCTGTTGCGAGAAGCCGAAAGCGGCGAAGAGCTGACCGAGGCAGCGCGCCAGCACGGCGACACGCTCACGGAGCGCCTGTTGCAGCTGCATGGGCCCGGCCGCGGGACACTGGCCCCGCTGGCCCCAGACACCGCCGAACCATTGCGCTGCGGCGGTTCTCCGGTGGACAACGACGGCTGGCACATCTCGCTGCGCTTTGATCCGGGGGTGCTGCGCAATGGCTTGGACCCGATGTCGTTCATCCGCTATCTCGGCACCTTCGGTCGCATTGCACGCATCGTCACCGTGCTCGACGGGATGCCCAGGTTGGCCGATCTCGACGCCGAAGGCTGTCATCTCGGCTTTGAAATCCAGTTCGTGAGCGATTGCGACAAACAGGCGATCGAGGCCGCGTTCGAGTTCGTGCGCGATGACTGCCAGCTGCGCATTCTCCCGCCGGGCAGTCGAGTGCACGACTATGTTCGCCTGCTGGACGAACTGCCCGGCAACAAGCTGCGCCTCGGTGAGTTGCTGGTCGCCTGTGGTGCGGTCACGCAGCGCGAACTCGATGCAGCGCTGCAAGAACAACAGCGCGTCGATCTCGGCCCGCCGCTGGGCCAGGTGCTCGTCGGCGACAAGGTGGTCCGTCCCGAGGTGGTCAATGCCGCGCTGAACAAGCAGAACGAGATGCGGGCGCGCCAGCCCCAAGACGGCGTGTTCATCCGGGTGCATGCCGACAAGCTGGACGCGCTGATCAACCAGGTGGGCGAACTGGTGATTGCCGGCGCCGGTGTCGGCCTGCTCGCGCAGCGCAACAAGGACAGCGCGCTGCAGGAGGCGATGTCGTCGTTGTCCCGCCTGGTCGAAGAGGTCCGCGACGGGGCGATGCGCCTGCGCATGGTGGAGATCGGAGAGACGTTCAACCGCTTTCGCCGCGTGGTGCGCGATGTGTCGAAGGATCTGGGCAAGAACGTGGAACTGGTCATCACGGGCGCGGAGACCGAGCTCGACAAGTCGGTCGTCGAGCGGCTGGGAGACCCGTTGACCCATCTCGTGCGCAATGCCATGGACCATGGCATCGAGCCGGCCGATGTGCGGGCAAGCCGGGGCAAGCCGATGCAGGCGACGCTGGAACTCGCTGCTTGCCACGAGGCCGGGCACATCGTCGTCGAGGTGCGCGACGATGGCGGCGGCCTGGACCGGGAACGCATTCTTGCCAAGGCCGTCGAGCGGAACCTGATCGAGGCCGAGACCCAGGCGCAACTTCCTGACGCGGAAGTGTGGAATTTGATTTTCGAACCCGGTTTCTCCACGGCCAGCCAGGTCAGCAACCTGTCGGGCCGGGGCGTCGGCATGGACGTGGTCAAGCGCGGCATTGAAGCACTGCGCGGCAGCGTCGAGATCGACAGCGTGGCAGGGCGCGGCACGACGATCCGCATTCGCCTGCCCCTCACGCTGGCCATCATCGAAGGCTTCCTGATGCGGGTGGCCGACGTGCACCTCGTGGTGCCGCTCGACATGGTGCTGGAGTGCGTCGAGATCGGCGCCGCGCTCCCGCCTGGGCAGGACTACTTCGATCTGCGCGGCGAGGTGTTGCCCCTGTTGCGGTTGCGCGAGCACTTTGGGCTGCAGGGAGAGCCCGGGCGGCGCCAGAACGTCGTGATCGTCAACACCGCTGGGCGAAAGGCCGGACTCGTGGTCGATGAACTCAAGGGCCAGTTCCAGGCAGTGATCAAACCTCTCGGCGAACTGTTCGCCCGCGTGCACGGCTTGGCTGGCTCCACGATCCTCGGCTCGGGCGAAGTGGCCCTCGTGATCGACGTCCCGGGCCTGCTCGAAAGCGCCCAGAGGGCTTACCGCAAGGGCGGGCCTGCTGCCCGTCTTTCGACAAGCATGACAGCCGGCCTGATCGGCTGAGAACCGGACGAGCGATCGTCCAGAAGACAACGAAGGGAATCGACATGGGAAAACAACTTGGCGTTGCCTCCAAGCTGGCACTTGGTTTCGGCACCATCGTGCTGTTGCTTGTCGCGACGATCGCGCTCGCGTTGGCCAACATGGCCACGATGAATGACAAGACGCTGGAAATCACCGATGACCGCTACCCCAAGCTCGATGCGGCCGGGAACATCCAGGTGGCCCTGCTCGACATCGGGCGCTCCACGCGCAACATGCTGCTCGTCGGCTCGGCGGAGGAAATCGAAGCCAACCGGTCCAAGATACAAAAGCTGCGAGGAGTCGTCAGCGACAACATCGCCATGCTGGACAAGACCATCAACACGCCCAAAGGGCGCGAGCTGTTCAGCGCGATGCGCAAGGCCTACGAGGACTCCAGCCCCAAGTACGATCACTTTTTCGGGCTGATCAAGAACGACAAGCCCAAGGCCTTGGAATTCATGATGAAGGACCTTTCGGTCGCCAACACCGCCATGGTCAACGCGCTGGATGAGTTTCAGAACCTCGTGGGCGGGCAGATGAAGGCCGCGGGCGACGAGGCGGGAGAAAAGTATCGCTCCGCGCGCACCTGGATGCTGGGCATCGGCCTGAGTTCCGTGCTGATCGCGATCGGACTGGCATTCCTCATCACCCGCGGCCTGCTCAAGCAGCTCGGCGGCGAGCCGGCATATGCGGCGGAGGTGGTGGCCCAGGTGGCCGCAGGCGACCTCACCGTGGACGTGCAGATCAGGAACGGTGACACGACCAGCATGCTGTCGGCCGTCCGGGAGATGACGATCAAGCTGGCGAAGACCATCGGTGACGTGCGCGGCGCGGCGGATTCGCTGAGCTCGGCTTCGGAAGAGGTGAGCGCTACCGCGCAATCCCTGAGCCAGGGCGCGAGTGAGCAATCGGCCAGCGTCGAAGAAACCTCGGCATCCGTGGAGCAGATGAGTTCGTCGATCACGCAGAACACCGAGAACGCCCGGGTGACCGACGGCATGGCGGCCAAGGCCGCGAAGGAAGCCGCCGAGGGCGGCGAAGCGGTGAAGCAGACGGTGGCGGCGATGAAGACGATCGCGGGCAAGATCAGCATCATCGACGACATCGCCTACCAGACGAACCTCCTGGCGCTGAACGCCGCCATCGAGGCAGCCCGGGCCGGTGAGCACGGCAAGGGGTTCGCCGTCGTCGCGGCCGAAGTGCGCAAGCTCGCCGAACGCAGCCAGGTGGCGGCGCAGGAAATCGGCGAGCTCGCTGGCGGCTCCGTCGAGATGGCCGAGCGAGCGGGCAAGCTGCTGGATGACATGGTGCCGAGCATCCAGAAGACCTCGGACCTGGTGCAGGAGATCACGGCCGCCTCGCAGGAGCAGTCGAGTGGCGTGAGTCAGATCAACGAAGCGATGAACCAACTCTCGCAAGTCACGCAGACGAATTCCAGCGCCAGCGAGGAGCTGGCCGCCACGGCAGAAGAAATGAGCGGTCAGGCCCAGCAGCTGCAGGAGCTGATGGAATTCTTCAAGCTGGAGTCGCGGCCTGGCCCTCGGCGAACGGTGGCACCTTCCGCATCGCAAGGCAGCGCTCGGCCGCAGGCCGCGGCGCGCAAGTCAGCTTCGCAAGCCGCCCCGCTGTTGACGCCAGCAACCCAGGTGGCGGACGAAGCCAACTTCGTGCGCTTTTGAGGGAGGCCACTTGAACGAGAGCAGCAAGGCCACGAACGCCATCGTCACGGCGCCATCGGCGCCTGCCGCACCGGGCGGGCAGGACCCGGCGCAGTACCTGACCTTCGCACTGGGGGCAGAGGCATATGCCATCGGCATCCTGCACATCAAGGAGATCATCCAGTACGGCACGCCGACCACCGTGCCGATGATGCCGGGCTTCGTGCGCGGCGTGATCAACCTCCGCGGTGCGGTGGTGCCCGTGATCGATCTCGCATCGCGCTTCGGCGGCCCCTTAAGCAAAATCACCCGACGGACGTGCATCGTGATCGTCGAGCTGCATCTGCCCCACGGAGAGACGCGCGTGCTGGGCGCCGTGGTGGATGTGGTGAACGCGGTGCTGGAGATCGCCCCAGGGGACATCGAGCCCGCACCCGGCTTCGGAACGCGCCTCCGCACGGATTTCATCGCCGGCATGGCCAAGGTCGACGGACGCTTTGTCATCCTGCTCGACATCGACCGCGTGCTGTCGATGGACGAGATGGCCGCGCTCTCCGGGGCCGGAGAAGCGGCCGCAGTCTGAACCCCAGGCTGCCGCGGGCCGAGGGGCTCAAGCAAGCCCCCAGCCCTGCTGGGCAAGCCGCAGAGACCTTTCGTTTCGCCTTCCACTCGGATTCCTCAGAACAGCGAATAGCATACCGATCCTCGCTCGCGCACCTGGGTCACATCGCCTCCAGCGTTCCGCCGGGGTGATGGGAGCCACCCGGCCAAGGACGCGGTGGCGATGGAAGCTGTGCGCAACATAAGAAAGAGAACGAGGGATGAAACATGACGATCCGCGTGCTGGTGGCCGATGACCATGCACTGGTGCGCCAAGGTTTGCGCCAGGTGCTGTCGTTCTCGAATGAGCTGAGCCTGGCCGCCGAAGCGAGGAATGCGTGGGAGGTGATCGAGCGTGTCCGCGATGGTGGCCTCGACGTGGTGCTGCTCGACATGAGCATGCCGGGCCCCAGCGGGGTGGAGCTGATACGCCGCCTGCGCGCAGAGGCCCCGCGCGTACCGATCCTGGTGCTGTCCATGCACGCAGAAGCGCAGATCGCTGCGCGTGCCATCAAGGCCGGTGCCCGGGGCTACCTGACAAAGGACAGCGAGCCCGAGCTGCTGATCGACGCCATCCGCCAGGTCGGCCGTGGAGGCAACTTCATCGATCCAGCGCTTGCGACGCAGCTGGTCTTCGAGATGGGCGGCACGACGGACGAGGCGCCGCATGCCAACCTCACCAACCGTGAGTACCAGGTGTTCCTGGCCCTCGTGCAGGGCCGAGGCCAGGTCGAGATCGCCCAGGAGCTCAACCTCTCGCCCAAGACGGTCAGCACACACAAGTTTCGGCTGATGCGAAAGCTCGGCATCGACAGCCTCAGCGAATTGGTGCGCTACGCGATCCGGCATGGGTTGGCGACGTGACGGCCGGCGACGACGCATCGGTCCACCGCGAGGCCTTCAACTGCGCGACCGAGGGCCTGTTCATCATCGGCATGGACGACACCGGCACGCCACGCCTCATCGATGGCAACCCGGCCTGGGAGGCGATGCTTGGAATCAACCTGGCACCCCTGCGAGGCCGCCACCTGGCCGAACTGCCGCCCGGCTGGTCTGATTGCCTGCTGCAGCAACACAGTGCGTGCCTGCGCCGCGCATCTCGCACGGACGAACGATGGCGTGTGCCCACGCCGCAGGGACCGCGATCGGTTCAGCTCACGCTGACGCCCGCGATCGACAAGACAGGGCGGATCCGACGCCTGCATGGCGCGGCACGTGATGTGACTCCAGCACTCTGCCATGCCAGCGAAGCGGTCTGCCTGCTCGACGAGGAAGGTGACCTCTGGTCCCGGCTTGAAGCAGCACGGGACGAAGAGCGGCACCACATCGCACGGGAGCTGCACGATGAGATGGGGCAGCACCTGTCGGCGCTTCGCATGGAAGTCTCGATGCTGCGCATGCGCTGGGGTGGATTGGACCCGGCCCTGGGAGAGAAAACCACCGCTGTCCAGGCCATGGTGGACGGCATCATCCAAGTGACCCGCCATCTCGTGAGCGGCCTGCGCCCGCCTGTGCTGGACCTCGGCATCGTCGCGGCGCTGGAGTCGCTGATCGAGGATTTTCGAGCCTCCTTCGGCCGCGATTGCCACCTGCACATGGACGACGCCTGCAATGGGCTGGACGCCCGGCAAACCGCCATGGTTTTCCGCGCCGTGCAGGAATCCCTGACCAACATCCGCCGGCATGCCCGGGCCCGACGGGTGGACGTGACGCTCAAGCGATTCAATGACGAATTCGTGTTGATCGTGCACGACGATGGTCAGGGCTTTGACCCGGTTTCCCGCCCCACGCATTCACTGGGCCTCGTTGGCATTCAGGAGCGTGCCCAGATGCTGGGCGGGCAGCTCGACTTGCGCAGCACGCCCGGCCTGGGGACAACCCTTTGCATCGCATTTCCTGCATCGACAGTGGCAGTGGCCCCAGGCACCGCGAATCCGGCGCGGTAGCTTCTTCCTGGGCCGGTTCAAGACACCGGGCAAACGGGCACGGACGAAGTACCGGCGTCGCCTTCAAGGCATCGAGCTGACGATCTTTGTCATTTCGGACGCTGAGTAAGCACGCAATGTCTGGCTTCGCACATTGCCGAGCGAGCCGACGCTGAGCAGAGCGGCCATCGCCGCTTCATCGCTGCCTTCGGCAACCACCACGAGATCGTAGTGGCCAGCCGTCCAGTAAATGTTCTTGATGGTCAGGCCCAGCTTTCCGGCCGCCGCCGTGAAAGCCTCGGCACGGTTCGGAGACTCCTTGACCTTTCGGATGCCTTGGTCCGTGAAGTTGAGAAGCGAAATGAACGTGGCCATGATGCAGCCCTCGTCAAATGAAGGTGTTGCCGCCGCGGCTGCGGCTCAACCTTGGGACCTTGGGGATACATGCGCCGCGCCCCCGCCCCGGCAGGCGTTGGCGCGATGGGCGCTCACACCCGTCAAGATCAAAGATAGGCGGCCCGCACACGAAGTCCAAGGGTCAGTTGCGCGGAGCCCACCGTGCGCGCGCGAACCCCAGCCGTTTTCACGCGTAGCTCATCACGTCGTCGAGGGCCCGGCGAGGCTTCTGGGGCAAGTTGCCAACGCTCCCATATCCCACGCACACGAGGATGACCGGCAGTTCGTGGTCGGTCAGGCCGAATTGACGGGAGACCGCCTCGCCGTCGAACCCGCCAAGCGGTGTGGTGGACAGTCCCATGCCCTGCGCGGCAAGCATCAGCGTCATCGCAGCGAGGGAAGCCGAACGGATGGCTTCGTCACGCTGCAGTGGCAGGTTGTCGCGGTAGTCACGCTCTGCCATCGCCACCCAGTCCCGCGCCACGGGGTCAGGCAGGATGGCGGCTTCCACCGCAGGGCGAAGCAGGCGCGGCAGCTCATCGTGCGTGTTCAACCTGCCGCAGATGATGAATGTCACCGCCGCCTCGCCCACCTTCTGTTGCCCGAAGGCGGCCGCTTTCAGGCGGGCCTTGGCCTCGCGCGACCGAACCGCAATGAACCGCCAGTTCTGCAAGTTGTAGGCCGAAGGAGCGCAAGTGGCGAGCCGAACGAGCTCCATGATCTGCTGCTCCGACAGCTCGCGTGCCGGATCGTAGTGGAGTGTTGCAGCGCGGGACTCGATGAGGGAGTGGATGGGATGGAGCATGCCGGGCAGAGGTGAAGGGATGGCGTTGCGGGAACCGCCCCCCGTTGCCCTCGAGGCGACGTGGCGCGGCATCAAACGGCAAGCATCTTACCAATCATCTCGATATCAAGACAACTTCAACCCATCAGTACTGCGCCGCCGCCACAAGTGAAAAACCTCATGGCGCGAGTAAGAGCAAGTATCGACCTCGCCCATAGGTTACCGATGAGACCATCCGTCGATACCTTGGGTTCTAATGAATACTGCAGCGGAGAAAAGCACGTCGAATTGTGCGTATCCGTTGCATTGGTATTCATATATTTCAAGGGAATGGCATGTCAAAAAAAACGTCTTGGAGGACGATTGGTCGCGGTTCATGGTGTGCGTTGCTGGGCGCCATGATGTTTTCCGCATGTGGAGGCAGCGATGCGGAACGCACGTCGACGGAGGCAAGCCAGTCATCCAGCCCCAGCGTAGAGTCCGAGCCGACGGACCGGGCCGCCACGGCGGACGGTGCAGGCTGGTACGCCTGCACCACTGAAGGCAAGACCTGTTCGTTCGTCGGAACACGCATGGTCCGCTACGGCGTTGATGGGAAATATGCCTACAAGAGCGCCACCAAGTCCGTTCCCTGCACCAGCGATGTGTTTGGCGATCCGGCGCCTGGCGTTGCAAAAACGTGCTCGATCTCCAGCACGCCCAGCCCGTACCTGCAGGACGCAGCGCATTACACCTTGACGTTCCGCGATGAATTCAGCGGCACCACCCTCGACGCCAGCAAATGGAACGACCACATCGTCCATGTGCCGGCCTCCGATGCGGATGACTACGGCGTCAGCAACGGTTTCCTCAAAATTTGGCCGCAAGCGGATTCCACCGGGGAATTCAAATCTCGCATCCTGACGACCTATCAAAAATTTTCGCAGGCCTATGGCTACTTCGAAATGGAAGCCAAGCTGCCTGTCGGGCGTGGCCTTTGGCCCGCCTTCTGGCTGCTGAATTCAGACAGCCCGCCCGGGGAACCCGAAATTGACATCATGGAAGCCTATCCGGGCGATGACACCGGCTATTGGGCGGATTCCAACCATCACCCCATCAGGTTCGAAGCCAGTTTCTATGAGAAGGGAAATGGTCAACAGAACAGCACGAACGGAAACAAGCCGCTCGAAACCGTCGATCTGTCGGCCGGCTTCCACAAGTACGCTGTGAAATGGGAACCGAACAAGGTTTCGTATTACTTTGACGGCAAACTCTTTTACAGCGCCGATGTTTCGATGAGCCGGCCGATGTATCTCCTGGTGGACATTCAATACGGCAACAACAACCCGAGCGGCAACGTGGACAGCACGACCCCACTGGGTCCTGACAATTCGCTCCAGGTCAACTACATCCGAGCCTGGCAACTCAAATAAAACCCCCATGACCGGCCACCGTGCCGGTCTTTTTTCATCGGCAACGCACCGACCAAGCGCTGTCCGGCGGCAGCTCTTTCACCTGGTCAGCAAACTCCACATGCAACGGCGGTGCGCCGCGAAACGTGCGCACGGTCAGGTCATGTCCTTGCAGGCGTACGGAGACCCAGTGACCGGCCAGGCACACACGCACCGTGACCTGATCGAGCGCATCTGGCAAGTGTGGGCGCAAGCGCAGCCCGCGGGCCTGCGGATGAATGCCGAGGTAATGGCGTTGCAGCACGTCCCACGCGGCACCCATGGCGCCGAGCGACAGGCCTTCGTCCACCATCGAGCGCTCCTGCAGCGGCGCCTGCACGGCGGCGCGAAAATGCGCCCATGATGCGTCCGGATCCACCGGCGCCAGCGCGCCGGCACAGATGACGTGCGACGCCGCAGTCTCAGGTTGCCGCTGGACGTGATACCGCACCGTGCGCTCGTACCACTCAGCGGCCGGCCGGCATCCCATGTGGGCCATGAGCTCGGCGGCGCCCGCTTCGCCGAGCAGATGCAGCAGGGTGAGGGTGTCCCCGCCGGGCACCACGAGCAGGTTGTCGTCTTCCCATGGCAGGGGCACGCTGCGACTGAGGTCGTGCCAGCGCTCGGGCTCCCCTGGCTGCAATTCGGTGCGCTCGCTCAGCCGCGCCCAGGCGGCTTCATCGATGTGTTCGCGCAGACCGGCGGCGCAGCGCAGCGTCCAGGCGGCCATCAACGAAGCCTCGCCCCGGCTGCCGTCTGCCCAGTGCCGGGCAGCGGCAATGAGCAGTTCCCCGGAACCATGCTCGAGCAATGTTCGATCGTGCGTCGCCAGGTGGTGCGTCCATGCGCCGAAGGGGGCCACGCGCTGCCACGGGGGCTGCGCGTCCAACCTTCGGGCCCGGTGGTGCAGCAGCTCGCGGGCCAGCGCCGGCAGGTGCAAGCTGTAGAACGGCAGCGCCAAGGTTTCGTCCCACTCGTGCCCGGCACCACCCTCTGGTGCGGACCAGGCAGGCAGGCCCACGTCGCGCCCCACCGACAGCGGCGACACGGCCTGCAGCAGGTGGAAGGCGCTGAAACGGCATGCGCGCTCCAGCGACTCGTCGTGCGGCAATGACACCTGCACGCGGGTCCACAGGCTTTGCCATGCGGCCCGATGGCGTTCGAGCTCCTGCTCGAATCCGAGCACCGCGGCCGGCGGGGCGGTGGCATCGACGACCGACATCGCGACGTCAATGCACACGGTGGACTCTGGTGGCAGTTCGACCCGGCGCTGTTGGTAGCTGCGATCCTGGTCGTGCGCCCGTCCGGCCTGCCGGCAGGGCGCCCCGGACGTGCGCAGCGCCACCTCCACGCGCAACACCTGGTCGGCGACAGGGCCTGTGACGCGGGCGGCCAACCCATCGGGCGGGAGCAGATCGTGCACGTCATCTGGTTCGCCGCCATGGGCCCAGGCCGGGTGGACGGCGTGTTTCTGCGCCTGCAGGTCGAGCACCGAACGGACCACGATGGGGCCTGACCAGTTCTGCGGCGTGAGCTCCCAGCGCAGCTGCGCCACGTGGGCGTGCGCCAGGCTCACAAGGCGGATTTCGCGAAAGCGCGTTTGCCGGCCGGTGTCGTCCTGGACCAATGCCTCGCGAACCGCGATGCCTTCGGACAGCGACAGGCGACGCTCGCATTGCAGGAGCTGATCGGGCCGAGGGCGAAACCAGGCGACCTCGCCGTCGTGGCGCCAGCTCAGCGCGAGGCCATTCGGCAGATCGATCAGCCGACCACCGACAAAGAAGCAAGCTGGATCGGACGGGCCTTCATGCGCGAAGGCTTCCTCAGGGTCGACCGCGAGGACGAACAGGACGCCGTTGCCCAATGCGAAGGAGAGGGTCCGCGAATCCGCTGCAGCGCCGTCCAGGGCAAGGGTCACCTCGTCGACATGGGTCACCTCAGCGCTCCGCATGCCGCAGCCAAAGAGAAGGCGCAACGTTGGGGAAGGCGGTAGGGCAAGTGTGCTTGGACAGGCATAGTGCGAACGGAGATGGGGACATGCTGCTCAAGGCAATCCGTGTTCCTGAACGGCCTGCGTTCCGGTAGAAAGCCCTGGGCAGCACGGCGGGGGCCGCAGACAATGGAGAGCATGATGAACATCCCCTCGCCGCACACCGATCCCGCCGCGTTCCTCCGTGCGCTGTACGGCACGGCGGTCTCCCGCGCACTGCCGGCCGACGTCATGGCGGCCCATTTGCCCGCACCGCCCAAGGGCCGAACGCTGGTGCTCGGCGCCGGAAAGGCGGGCGGCGCCATGGCCGAAGCCTTGGACGCGCTGTGGCCCCGCCATGCGCCCCTTTCCGGCCTCGTGGTGACACGCTATGGGCACGTGCCTCCCGCCTACCGGGCCGCTCCCGGGCGCATCGAGGTGGTGGAGGCCGCGCATCCGGTCCCGGATGCTGCCGGCCGGGATGCCGCCATCCGCATCGCCGGGCTGACGCAGGGCCTGACCCCCGACGATCTCGTGCTGTGCCTGATTTCAGGAGGCGGTTCTGCCCTGCTCTCGCTTCCGGCTGCAGGCATCACGCTCGAGGACAAGCAGGCCATCAACCAGGCACTGCTCAAGAGCGGTGCGGCCATCGACGAGATGAACTGCGTGCGCAAGCACCTGTCGGCCATCAAGGGCGGCCGGCTTGCAGCGATGTGCGCACCGGCGCGGGTGGTCACGCTGCTGATCAGCGATGTACCGGGCGACGCACCAGAGGTGATCGCCAGCGGCCCGACCGTGCCGGACTCCACCACCTGTTCCGACGCGCTCACGATCCTCGCCCGCTACGGCATCGACGTCCCTCCGGCGGCGCATGCAGGTCTCGAATCGGGCGCCTTCGAAACCCCGAAGCCCGGCGACCGGTGTTTCCACGGGCATTCGGTCGAGATGATCGCCACGCCTCAGCAGTCGCTGGAGGCGGCGGCAGCCGCGGCGCGCTCGGTGGGGATCGGCGCCCACATCCTGTCCGATGAGATCGAGGGCGAGTCTCGCGAGGTGGGCAAGGTGCATGCTGCGCTTGCCCGCGCGGTGGCACGGCGCCATCAGCCGTTCGCGAAGCCCTGCGTGCTGTTGAGCGGCGGTGAAACCACGGTGACGGTGAAGGCCCGCGGCGGCCGGGGAGGGCGTGCCACCGAATTCCTGCTCGGCTGCGTGCTGGCGTTGCAGGGCGAACCCGGCGTGTTCGTGCTCGCTGCGGACACGGACGGAATCGATGGCATCGAGGACAACGCCGGTGCATTCGCCGGACCTGATACCCTTGCCCGCGCCGCGGCGCTCGGCCTCAAGGCGGACGATCACCTCGATCGCAATGACGCCTACAACTTTTTCAAGCCGCTGGGCGACCTGGTGGTGCCCGGCCCCACCTTCACGAACGTGAACGACTTCCGGGCCTTGCTGATCCTCTGACCCGAGCGATCGAGGGCCCGCGCCACTTGGCGGGCCCTCGATTGCCTCAGTGCAGGATCAGATCGGGAAGCCACATGGAAAACCCCGGGACATAGGTGACCAGCATGAGTGCCAGGATCAGCGCGCCATAGAACGGCCAGATGGTGCGCATCACCGTGCCCACCGACACGCCGCCGATCGCGCAACCGATGAACTGCGTCGTCCCCACGGGCGGAGTGTTCAAGCCCAATGCGCAGTTGATCAACATCACGATGCCGAACTGTTCCGTGCTCATGCCGAACTGCTGGCAGATCGGCAGGAAGATGGGCGTGCAGATCAGGATCGTTGCCGCCATGTCGAGGAAGGTGCCCAGCAGGAACAGGATCACATTGACCGCCAGGAAGATGACCCAAGGGCTCGTGGACAGCTGCGACAGGGCGTTGCCAGTCATCTCTGCCACGCCATACAGGCCGATGAGGTACCCGAACATCGAGGAGATGCCGATCAGCAGCAGCACCACGCCGGTGGTCTTCACCGCCTTGGCGGCGGACCGGACGAACTGCGCGAACGTCAGGGTGCGGTAGGCGATGACGGTCAGTATCAAGGCCCACAGCACGGCCACGGCGGCCGACTCGGTGGCCGTGAACGCGCCCGACAAGATGCCGGCAATGATGATGACGACGACGAACAGGCCCGGCAACGCCAGCGCAAACGACTTTCCGACGATGTTCCAGCCCGGGAAGGAGCCTGAGGGGTAACCGCGCTTGACGGCCACGTAGTAGGCAGCGCCCAGGTTGCAGATCGTCAGCACGATGGCCGGCAGGATGCCTGCGAGGATCAGCGCGGCGATGCTCACCTTGCCGCTGGCGGCCAGCGCAAAGATGATGAGGTTGTGGCTGGTGGGCATCAGCGCGCCGACGAGCGACGCATGGGTGGTCACGTTGACCGCATAGTCGGCGTGGTAACCCTCTTTCTTCATCTGGGGGATCAGCACCGAACCCATGGCCGAGACGTCGGCCACCGGTGAACCGGAGACGCCGCCAAACAAGGTGCAGGCCACGACGTTGCTCATGCCCAGGCCGCCCCGCACGTGCCCCATCAGGCTCTTGGCCAGCCCGATGATGCGGTCGGCAATGCCCCCGTACATCATGATCTCGCCCGCGAAAATGAAGAACGGGATGGCGAGGAACGAGAACGGATTCATCCCGGAAATCATCTGCTGAAAGCCCACCGCGAGCGGAAGGCCCTCATACAGGATGGTGGCGAGCGACGAAAGGCCGATCGAGAATGCCACCGGAACGCCCAGCAGCAGCAAAAGCGTGAAGCTCACGCAAAGTATCGTCAGTGCCATGCCGGCTCCACTTCAATGCCGCGCACGAGCGCGATGATGTGTTCGAGGGAAAAGAGTGCGATGAGGGCGCCAGCCAGCGAGGCCGGCGCATACTTGAACGCCTCGGAAATCCCGAGGGTGGGCAACTTGTAGTCCATCACCGATTCAGCCAGCACACCGCAGTTCCAGGCCATCGTGGCGCCGAACACCAACACGAGGGCATGGATCAGGATCTCGAGCTTGGTGCGCACCCCCTCGGGAACCAGCACCAGGAGCGACTCAAGACCGATGTGGCCGGCGTCGTGCACGCCGACGGCCACACCGAGCATCGTCACGTACAACACGAGCAGCACCGCGCTGCTCTCTGCCCAGGTGGGCGTGCTGTTCATGATGTAGCGGCCGAACACTTGGTACAGCACCGCAATCACCAGCAGCACCATGCCGCACACGCCAATGTTCAAGCAGGTTTTCGCGAGGAAACTGCAGGTTCGCGTGAACAGGTTGGGCAACGTTGCTTGCGTCATGGCAGGAGCCAGGGTTGACGATGCGGCACTCATTTCGTGGCCTGCACCCGGGCGACCATCGCCTTGAGCTTCGGGTCCTGGAGGAACTTGTCATACACAGGCTTCATCGCGTTCTGGAACGATGTCTTGTCCACCTCGACGATCTGCGCACCTGCGGCCTTGACCGTGGCGAGCGACTTCTCTTCGCGTTCGTCCCAGAGCTTGCGCATGTAGACGACCGATTCCTTCGCGGCTTCGCGGAAGATCTGCTGCTCGCCGGGCGTGAGGGTGTCCCACACCCGCTTCGAGAACAACAAGATCTCCGGTGCCATGGAGTGCTCGGTCTTGGAGAAGTACTTCGCCACTTCGAAGTGGCGTGAGCTTTCATAGCTCGGGTAGTTGTTCTCTGCACCATCGACGAGGCCCGTCTTCAGCGCGGTGTACACCTCGCCGAACGGCATCGGCGTGGCGTTGGCGCCCATGGCTTCCAGCAGCGACACCCACAGGTCGCTCTGCTGTACGCGGATCTTCAGGCCCTTGGCATCGGCCAGTGTCCTGACCGGCTTCTTGACGGTGTACAGGGATCGGGCCCCGCTGTCATAAAACGCGAGACCAATGAACCCTTGCGCAGTGCAGGCCTTCAAGATCTCATCTCCGATGGGGCCATCGAGCACCTTGCGCATGTGTTCCTTGCTGGTGAAGAGGAACGGCATCGTCGGCACGATGGTTTCCGGGCAGATATTGTTCATCGGCGCAACGTTCACGCGCGTCATCGCCAGCGCGCCCAGCTTCGTCTGCTCGATCGTGTCCTTCTCGATGCCGAGCGCGGACTTCGCGAACACCTTGATGGTGTGCTTGCCATTCGTGCGCTTCGCGACGATGTCCCCCATGTAGCGCACGGCGAGCACGGTGGGGTAGTCCTCCGGATGGATGTCCGAGGAGCGGAACTCGGTGGCGTGGGCAAGCGCGCCGACACAGGCCATCGCGCCTGCGACGATGCCGGCACGGAGGCGGAAAGTGAGGTGTTTCATGCAGGGACTCCAGTTCAACGTGAGCGGAAAGGAACTTCAGCGATACCGCGCCCACCCGGTTGCGTGACAAACAGCGCGCCATCCAGAACGGCATCGAACCCTTCGACCGGCCGCCCTGGCCGGATCGAGGCGATGAACAAATGCTCGAGGTTCGGGCCGCCGAAGGCGCACATCGACGGCTTCGAAACCGGCACCGGCAGCGACCGATCGAGGCGCCCCGAGGGGGTGAACCGGTGAACCTGGCCGCCGTCGTTCGCGCAGATCCAATAACCCCCTTCTTCATCGAGCGCCGCGCCGTCGGGGCGTCCCGGCAGCGGGTTCATGTCGACGAACACGTCGCGGGGGCCCATCCTCCCGTCCTCGGTCAGGCGTGCACGCCAGATGGTCTGCACAGTCGGGTGCGAGTCGGACCAGTACATGCGGCGCCTGTCGGCTGTGAAGGCCAAGCCGTTGCCGGTGATCAGGCCACGGACAACGGGCTCGCCGATGCCGGCGGGCGTGACGCAGTACAAACTGCCCGCCGCGGCGGCCAGCGACATGTCGCGCACCATGGTGCTGACCCAGTAGCGGCCCTCGCGGTCGCAGCGCCCATCGTTGAAGCGCATCCCCGGCTGTGGGAACACCATCGGGAACATCAGACGTTCCACCGCATTCGGCTCGCCAGGGGGCAGGTCGATTTCGAAGATGCCCGATTCCATCCCCGCGACCAGGCCACCGCCTTCACGCAGCACGATGCTCCCGACCCGCTCACCGGTGGACCAGCTGCGCACTGCACGAGAGGACCAGTCGTACCGGCGGATCTTGCGGCCTTCGATGTCGACCCAGTACAGGGCCTGTTCGGTCACGGACCACAGCGGGCTCTCGCCCACGTCGTCGCGAATGTCGGAGATGGGCAGCATGGTCATTCGAACGGCCCGGTGCGCACGAACGGGCCGCCCTGATAACGAACCGCGGGGTCATTGAAATCCAGCGACAGCTGCCGGGACTCGACCTCGGCCCGGAAGGGTTCCGAGCTGTCCTGCGGCACATAGCCGATGTGGCCTGCCAAGGTGTTGTCCCACCATTTGGTGCGATTGTCGGAAGCGCCGTAGATCACGGAGAAGCCGACCACCGGGGCGGTCAATGACGCCACCACCAACCGCTCGAGGTCGTCGTAGCTCATCCACGTGGCCAGCATTCGGCGGTCTTTCGGGGCGGTGAATGACGAGCCGATTCGCAGGGCGACCGTCTCGATGCCGTGGCGGTCGAAGTAGAAGCGGGCGAGGTTTTCGCCAAAAGCCTTGCTGACGCCGTACAGCCCGTCGGGCCGCACCGGATGGGCCGGCGAGATCACTTCATCCTGTCGGTAAAAGCCGGTGACGTGGTTGGAGCTGGCGAACACGATTCGGCGAACGCCCTGCTTGCGCGCGGCCTCGTACAAGTTGTACGTGCCGATGATGTTGGCTTGCAGGATCGGGTCCCACGGCGCCTCCACGGAGACACCGCCCAGGTGCACGACGGCGCTGACGCCTTCGAGCAGTTGCAGCACCGCTGCGCGATCCTCCAGCTGAGTCACTGACAGTTCTTCACCGGGCGCTGCCATTCCAAGGTCCGCAATGTCGGACAGGCGCAGCACATCGCAGTGCGGTCTCAAGCGGGTCCGCAACTCGCGGCCCAGCCCGCCGGCGGCGCCCGTCAACAGCAGGCGTGGGAAACGGATGGAGCAGTTGGTGGCTGGCATGGATTCTCGGATCAACGGCCTTGAAACGTTGTCCGTTGTCGTACAACACTAAGTTCAATGTCGCCGAGGAGCTCTTTGAAGTCAAGGAAAGCCGCGGTGGTGGTTACCCTGATCGATGCTGACCGCAACGGCGCGGCGGTGCACACTGCGACGGCATCCCGCGCGGGCTTTGCTACAGTTCGACTTGCCAGGGGTCGTCATACAACGACTGTGCCCCTGCTGACGGCGCATCGCATTGAATGGACGAGGACACTGATGAACATGCCAACGCTGGCCCCCCGACGCACGAAGCCCCGCAACCTCGCGTTCGATGTCGTGGATGCGCTGGTGGAACGGGTGCGCGCCGGCACACTTCCCGTGGGAACGAAATTGCCCACGGAAGCGGCGATCATGGATGAATTCGGGGTCAGCCGAACCGTCGTTCGAGAAGCGCTGTCGAAGCTCCAGGCGTCTGGTGTCGTGCAGACGCGCCACGGTGTGGGCACGTTCGTCGTCGGCCTCGGCGACCCCAGCGCCTTTCGCATCGGGCCGGAGCAATTGGCCACCCTGCGCGACGTCATCGCGGTGCTCGAGCTGCGCATTGGCCTGGAGACCGAAGCGGCGGGCCTTGCTGCCCTGCGGCGCACGGATGCGAACCTCACCGTGATGCGCCAGGCGCTCGACGACTTCTCCGCCGCCATCGACGCGGGACTTGACGCCGTCACCGCCGACTTCGCATTCCATTCGGAAATTGCCCGCGCCACCCAGAACCCGCACTTCACGGAACTGATCAGCGCCCTCGGCATGACTGCCATCCCACGGGCCCGACTGGACCCCGCCACACCGGCAAACGGAGACAAGCAAAGCTACCTGCGGCGGGTGAACAGCGAACACGAGAGCATCTACGACGCCATCGCCGCCCAAGACCTCGAAGCCGCCCGCGCTGCGATGCGCACGCACCTTGCCAACAGCCGGGAGCGTCGAAGGAAGATGAGCCCCCCAGTCGGCTGACGCCTCCTGCCCCCGAGGGGCGACCCCGGGTCGGCCGGCAAAGCCGGCCTCGCGGGTGGCTGGATCTGCGGCTTCGCTTCGCTTGCCTGCCTGTCGCATGCGGCTCGGGGCGTTGCTCGCTTTGCTCGCTCGCCCTCTCCACTCGCTTCGGCGTCGGGTGTGGGCATTAGAGCGGTGGGTACCGGCGTTCGCCGGCATGACATGCGGGGGGCCGCAAACACATGCAGGGGACCGCAAACATATGCGGGGGCCGTAAACACATGTGGGGCGGCCCAAACACATGCGGGGGGCCGCAAACAAATGTCACCCCGGCGAAAGCCGGGGCCCACCGGCTCCAGTGAGCCAAAGTTGCGATGCGAAGCGAGCCGAAGAGAACAAGCCCCGCGCTAAGCAAAAACCCAAACAGACAGGGTTCACACCGGTTGCAGTCCGACCACCCACGTTGTACGATGACATACAACACAAGCCGAATGAAGGTCATTCATGAGACCCGCCCCGTATGTCAGCTTCCCGAATCAGCTCCGTGCCGACCTCCTCGGGGGCAAGCAACTCATCGGCTGCTGGTGTTCGCTGGCAAGTCCGATCACCACGGAGGTGCTGGGCGTCGCCGGCTTCGATTGGTTGCTGCTGGACGGTGAACATTCGCCGAACGACGTGATCAGCTTCATTCCCCAGCTGATGGCGTTGAAGGACAGTCGCAGCGCCCCTGTGGTGCGGCCCGCCGCGAACAATCCGGTGGAGATCAAGCGGCTGCTGGACGCGGGTTTCTACAACTTCCTCGTGCCGTTCGTGGAAAGCGTCGAGGAAGCACTCCGGGCCGTGGCCGCCACGCGGTATCCGCCTCAAGGCGTCCGCGGCGTATCGGTTTCGCAGCGCAGCAACCGTTACGGCACGGTGCCAGGGTACTTCAACGGCATCAATGAGCAGATCTGTGTCATCGCCCAGATTGAAAGCCGCGCCGGGTTGGCCGTCGCATCGGACATCGCGGCGGTGGACGGCATCGACTGCCTGTTCATCGGTCCGTCGGATCTGGCGGCCGGCCTCGGTCATCTGGGCAATGCGAATCATCCAGAAGTGCAGGCGGCGATCGCCGGGGTGTTCGCCGCCGCACGCCAGCATGGCAAGCCGATCGGCATCCTCGCACCGCTCGAAGTCGATGCGCGCCGCTACCTCGACATGGGCGCGACCTTCGTCGCAGTGGGGAGCGACCTGGGCATCTTCCGCGGGGCCACGCAGGCCTTGCGCGACAGGTTCCTTCCCTGACCTCCTTCCTCTTTTTTCAGGACAGAGACATGAGCAAGCTGGGTTTCATCGGACTGGGCATCATGGGTGCGCCCATGGCCCGCAATCTCATCCAGGCCGGGCACGAGCTGCATGTGCACACGCGGGGCGCCGTGCCGGCCGATCTGGTCGCGCTCGGGGCAAGCGCTTGTTCAAATGCCACGGAGGTGGCCCGCCGTGCCGACACGATTTTCCTGATGCTGCCCGACACGCCGGATGTCGCCGCCGTGCTCTTCGGTGATCAAGGCGTCGCAGCCGGTCTGTCGGCAGGCAAGACCGTGGTGGACATGAGTTCCATTTCGCCGATGGAAACGAAGGCCTTCGCGAGCAAGATCAACGCCTTGGGCTGTGACTACCTGGACGCGCCGGTGTCCGGCGGCGAAGTGGGGGCCAAGGCAGCCAGCCTGACGATCATGGTCGGCGGCCCTGATGCTGCCTTTGAGCGCGTCAAGCCGCTGTTCGAACTCCTGGGCAAGAACATCACGCTCGTGGGTGCGAACGGCGACGGCCAGACGACGAAGGTGGCCAACCAGATCATCGTGGCACTGAACATTGCCGCGGTGGGCGAGGCCCTCGTTTTTGCCAGCAAGGCCGGGGCGGACCCCGCCAAGGTGCGACAGGCGCTCATGGGTGGGTTTGCCTCGTCGCGCATTCTTGAAGTGCATGGCGAACGGATGATCAAGCGCACGTTCGCGCCGGGCTTTCGAATCCGGTTGCATCAGAAGGATCTGAACCTGGCGCTCGCTGGCGCGCGGGAGCTTGGCGTTGCGCTGCCACAAACGGCCGGCGCGGCCCAGTTGATGCAGACCTGCGCTGCCAACGGCATGAAGGATCTGGACCATTCCGCGCTTGTGCGCGCTCTGGAGTTGATGGCCCACCACCCGGTTGCACCGGACACCCCCTGAGGCGTCGTCGGCCTCGCCTTGACAAGCGCCCTGTCCTGGGGCGTTTGCGTTTTCGCCTTCAAGATGCACGCACGAGCATGAGATCTGCCACATGCCAGCGGGTCTTGTCAGATGGCAGGCTTGCGATTTCTGTGCAGTATTTTGTGTCCGTCGGTACGTTGTTTGGCCCTGGGATCGATGGGCCAGCGCCGTAGCGGATCTGCGGTCACGTGCCGTTCGCATCACCAGCCTGCTGGCCGAACCTGGGCAGGCCGTGACTTCATCGCCAAACCGGAAGCGGCTGTGAAGCCCCCGGTATGCCGTGCTCGATGCACGGCGTTGACCTGACATCCCGTAACACCGGGCTGTCCACCTTCCTGCTCGAATGCGCTTTTCGCGCCCCGCCTCCCGAACTCGATCGGGAGAGACATTCCGCTTGTGTGTGACCGGCAAGCGATGGCGCTTCTTTCCATAAGCAATGCAGGGTTTGTCATGGCTGAAACTTTTTCGAAGGGTGAGCCGGCTCATTGGCGTTCGCGTTGGCATGCGGTCACGGCGGTCGCAGTGTTCACCGCCGCATTGACCGGCTGCGGCGGAAGCGGAGGTGGTGGCAGCGAAGCCGCGTCCGCTGAGGCACCGGCCGCCACCACCGCACCGTCCGCCGATCCGGCCGCACCAGCGCCCGCGCCGGCGTCCCCGTCTCCCACGGCGACCGCCCCCGTGCCTGCCGCGCAGCCCACCACGCAGGCCGACGCGGTGCGTTTGGCCGACCAGGCGTCATTCGGGCCCACCGAAGCACTCGTCGCAACGATCAAGTCCAAGGGCCCCGCGACGTGGGTGGCCGAGCAGATGGCGTTGCCCGCCACTTCACGGTACCGGAGCGGACTGGGCGATGACATTCACAAGTGGACCTCGTCGGAAGACTTCTGCTCAGGCAAAGGCAACACCTGCTGGCGCGACTGGTACTCCACCGAACCCCTCCTCTGGGATTTCTACCGGAACGCGCTTGGGCAGCCCGATCAGCTTCGCCAGCGGGTGGCCCTGGCGCTGCAGGAGATTCTGGTGGTCAGCAGCGTCGAAGTGAGCGGCACTTACGGTTTCCGCAAGTACCACAACGATCTGCTCGACCTCTCGTTCGGCAACTACCGCGATGTGCTCCGCAAGGTGACGCTGTCGCCGCTGATGGGCGATTTCCTGAACAACGCGAACAACGATCGGGCGGCACCGAACGAGAACTACGCACGCGAACTGCTGCAGCTGTTTTCCATTGGCACCTGCGAGCTCGAAGCCGACGGTTCGCTGAAGACGGGCAAGTGCGTGCCGACGTACACGAACGACACGGTGAGGGCGTACGCCTTCGCCCTCACCGGCTGGACCTACCCGGCCGGCGGTGCCACGTCTTACGGCTGCTACCCCTCTGGCGCGAATTGCCGGTACTACGGTGGCGACATGGTCAAGGTCGACAAGTACCACGACACCGAGGCCCGCACGCTGCTCGGCGGGCACACACTTGCGAGCGGCCACAAGGCCGATGCCGCGCTGTCCACGGTGCTCGACAGCCTGATGGCGCATCCGAACATGGCGCCGTTCATCGGCAAGCAGTTGATTCAGCACCTGGTCTCGAGCAACCCGTCGAAGGCCTACGTGGGACGCGTGGCGGCTGCATTCACCGCCGGCAAGTACAAGACGTTCGGCACCGGTCGGCGCGGCGACCTGGCGGCAACGGTGGCGGCCGTGCTGCTTGATGAGGAAGCACGCACCGCAACGCCTGCCGCATCTGCCGGCAAGCTGCGCGCCCCCGCCCTGATGTTCACCGGGGTGCTGCGCGCGCTCAACGGCCAGACCGACGGCGACGCGCTGAGCTGGCAATGGGGCGATCCGCTGCGCCAGCACATGTTCCGCGCGCCATCGGTCTTCAACTACTACTCGCCGGACTACCCCGTGCCGGGAACGCAGCTCGTGGGGCCCACCTTTGGCATCCACAACGCCAATACCGCGCTTGCACGCCTGAACTTCCTGACGTACCTGATCGACTGGGGCGGCTCGGTGGCCGCCACCTCCGCCGCCTCCGACCGGCTCGGCACGTCAGCCAACCTGACGGCATTCACGGCCGACGCCACGTCAGCACCAGCCCTGGTGGACCGCTTTTCCCTGCTGGTTCTCGGCCGGCCGCTGCCGGCGGCATCGCGGGCCGAAGTCATCAAAGCCGTCGAAGCCGCCGGCACCAGCACCACCAGCCGCACCAAGGCGGCGGCCTACCTTGTGTTCGCTTCGCCGCAGTACCACATCCAACGCTGAGGCCCCCTCCATGTCGCATCATCATCACCACGCGTCACCAGCCACCGCGATGAACCGCCGCGAGTGGCTCGTCCGGTCGAGCGCCGGCCTCGCCGGTGCGCTCGGCACCGGGCACCTCGCCAACCTGATGCTGGCGTCCACCGCCTCCGCGCAGTCCACGGGCTACAAGGCGCTTGTCTGCATCTTCCTGTATGGCGGGAACGACGGGCTCAACACCATCGTCCCCACCGACGCAGCCCGCCACAATCAATACAAGGCCGTGCGCGGAAGCCTGCATCTGCCGCTGGCTAAGCTGTTGCCGCTGTCGGGCGTCTCCTACGGACTGCATCCGGCACTGGCAGGCCTGTCTCCCGCGTGGGCAGACGGCAAGCTCGCGCCGGTCTTCAATGTGGGCACGCTGTACAAGCCGCTGACGAAGGCAGAATTCCGAGCCACGCCGGCCAGCTCCGACCTGCTCCCCGACAACCTCTTTTCCCATTCCGACCAGCAAAACCTATGGGAGAACGGCACCACCAATACGCTGACCCGAACCGGTTGGGGCGGTCGCGCCTCGGTGGCATTGAACACGGCGAACCCGGTGATCTCGGTGGGCGGCAGCGCTCGCTTCGGCCTGTCCGAGGCCCAGTCGCCCCTCGTGTTGCCTGAGACGCCCGGAGACGTGTTCGGCTCATACAACCTGCAACCCGCCGACCTCAGCTACGCACCGAACGCCGCGCGCAAGAAGGCCATCGATGCCATGTATGCCGAGCGCCAGCCACTGGACCTGGGCAATGCGTTCACCGCAGCGCAGCGCAATGCGTTCAGCGTGTCGGACCGGCTGGGCGCGCTCGTGAAGGTCAAGCCCGGCAGCGACGCGGCGTTCGCGGCCATCGATGCGGCGTTTGCATCGCTCCGAAAGGCGGATGGCACGTTGACAACCGGCATGGCCAAGCAGCTGTACCAGATCGCGAAGATGGTGTTCCGGCGCGACACCGTGCAGGGCAGCCGGCAGGTGTTTTTCGCGCAGATGGGAGGGTTCGACACCCACGGCAACCAGTTGGTCACGGGCGCTCCCACCGAAGGCGAGCACGCGCGATTGCTCAAGCAGCTCGGCGATGCGCTCGGCGCTTTCTATGCGGCCATGAAGGCCATCGGCATGTCCGAATCGGTCACGGCCTTCACGCAGAGCGATTTCGGGCGGACGTTCACCCCGAACAACAGCACCGGCACCGACCACGCCTGGGGCAACCAGCACCTGGTGGTCGGTGGAGCGGTCAAGGGCGGCACCACCTATGGCACCTACCCAGACCTCACGCTGGGCGGGCCCGACGACGTGGGTGTCGATGCTTGGGAGCGCCAGGGGCGCTGGATTCCCACCACGTCGGTGGATCAGTACGCAGCGACGCTGCTCAGCTGGTTCGGCGTCAACGACACGCAGTTGCTCGGCGTGCTGCCGAACCTGAAAAACTTCTCTTCGAAGAAGCTGGGGTTTGTCTGATTTTTTGCAGCTGCGCGGGGCGTCGCATCGCTCCACGCCTTGTCGTCCTGGCGAAAGCCGGGACCCACTGCTCCCCGTGGGCACCGGCATTCGCCGGTGTGACAGGCGGGCTGGCGATGCCCCAAAGCGCATAGAGAGTTGGGCAAGCGCTGCGAACCAGCAGTCACGGACGCTGCCGCCTGGCAAAAGCAATCCACGCAAAAGCGAGTACTGACAACGGCAATCCGGCCACGAAGCCCAAGGCGCCTGCAGCCGCGCCGTAAAGCAACCAGTGGACCCAGCGGATGTCGGTTTCGCAATGGAACCCGCAGTGAGGGTGGTAGTGCAAGCTCACGAACAGCATCAACAGCGCCAGAACAGCCGTTGCTGCCCCGGTGAGAACCGCGATGCCAACGCCTGCCTCGACAAGCGACTTGATCGGCCCATCCCCAGGGGTACGCTCCATGAATGACCCGGGATGGATGGCTATTCCGCGGCTTCGGACTTGGCCGCGGCGCGAGCTGCCGCAGCGGCACGCAGCGCCTTCAGCTTCTCGCGCGGGTCTTCCTTTGCAGTCGCTTCGTTGAGCTTCATTTCGCCGATGAAGCGGCTGGGCACGCCCTGCACGAATTCGCGGCCTTTCTTGCGCCGGCGCAGCACGTTGACAGCAAGGGTGCGACGCGCGCGGGTGATGCCCACGTACATCAGGCGGCGCTCTTCTTCGAGGCGTTGCGGGGTCATGTCATCGTCTTCGCTGCGAAAGGGCAGCAGGCCTTCGTTCACGCCAGCCAGCACCACATGCGGCCACTCCAGGCCCTTGGATGCATGCAGGGTGGACAAGGTGACCACGTCCTGTTCGTCGCCACGTTCGGCCAGGCTGATGATGACCGAGATGGTCTGGGCCACATCGAGCACGGTCTTGCGTTCCGTCTCGAAGGTGGCGCCGCCGTCGTTTTCGATGTCGCCGCCGCACCGCTTCGCGATCCATTCGACAAAGTCCATGACGTTGGACCAGCGTCCTGCGGCCACCTTTTCGCTGTCGTCACCTTCGTAGAGGTGCTTTTCGTAGTCGATGTCCTTGAGCCAGCCCATGAGCAGCGCCTTGGCATCCTCTGAACCGCTCGTGTGGCGGGCGCGGTATTCGAGGTCGTTCACCATGCGGCCGAATTCGCGCAGCGATGCCACGGCAGCGGGTTTGAGCGACGCGCCCAGACTTTCGGCGAACAATGCCTCGAAGAGGCTGACCTTCCACTTGCCCGCGAACTCGCCGAGACCGGCGAGCGTCTGGTGGCCGATGCCCCGCTTGGGCGTGGTCACCGCACGCAGGAATGCCGGGTCGTCATCGTTGTTGACCAGCAGGCGCAGCCATGCGCACAGGTCCCGTATCTCCGTGCGCTCGAAAAAGCTCTGGCCGCCCGACACCTTGTACGGAATGTTGGCCTTGCGAAACGCCTTTTCGATGACGCGGGCCTGGTGGTTGGCGCGGTACAGCACCGCGAAATCCTTGAACGCGACCTCGCCGCCCTGGCCGCGCAGGCTTTGAATGCGCGCCACGGCGCGTTCGGCCTCGTGTTCCTCGTTGTCGCACTCCACGAGCGCCACGGGTTCGCCATCACCGAAGGCACTCCAGAGCTTCTTCTCGAAGAGCTTGGGATTGTTGCCGATCACATTGTTGGCCGCGCGCAGGATGTGCCCCGTGGAGCGGTAGTTCTGCTCGAGCGGAATCACCTTGAGGTTCGGATACTCCTGCGGCAGGCGGCGCAGGTTCTCGATGGTCGCACCACGCCAGCCGTAGATGCTCTGGTCGTCATCGCCCACCGCCGTGAACATGGCCCGCTCGCCCACCAGCGATTTGAGCAGTTCGTATTGAATCGCGTTGGTGTCCTGGTACTCGTCGACGAGCACGTAGCGCAGCGTGTCCTGCCATTTTCGGCGGCATTCCTCGTCGCGTTGCAGCAGCTTCTGCGGCAGGCTGATGAGGTCGTCGAAATCGACGGCCTGGTAGGCGGCCAGCCGCTCTTCGTAGAGTTTCATCACGCGTGCGGCCACGCGCTCGTCGTCATCGAGCGCCGCGGCCTCGGCCTGGTCGCTGTCGAGGCCCTGGTTTTTCCACAGGCTGATCGTCCATTGCCAACGGCGCGCCAGGTTGGCGTCGGTGGTGCCACCAGCATCTTTCAGGATGCCGACCACGTCGTCGCTGTCGAGGATGCTGAACTGATCCTTCAGCCCGAGGCGGGCGCCTTCAGCGCGCAACAGACGCACGCCGAGCGAATGGAACGTGCTGATCACGAGGTTTTTCGCGGCCTTGCCGCCGATCAGGTCCTTCGCGCGCTCGCGCATTTCCTGCGCGGCTTTGTTCGTGAAGGTGATGGCAGCGATCTGCCCCGGGGCGTAGCCCGCCTGCAGCAACCGCCCGATCTTGTGCGTGATCACCCGCGTCTTGCCGGAGCCGGCCCCGGCGAGCACGAGACAAGGGCCGTCGAGGTGATGCACGGCGGCCATTTGGGCGTCGTTCAGGGAAGGGGCTTCGGACATGAGCGGTGCACAGAAGGGCGAACACGGGATGGGCGGGGCATCATAGCGAGCCCTCGGGATCACCCGGTGTCTCACTGTGTGCTAGCGTCCCCGCCCATGCCGATCCATCCTCGACGTCGTCATCTCTTGGGCCTCGTTCTGGCCGCGGGTGCCCCGCCGGCTTTCGCCCGCGGCATCGGCTTGTTCGGATCTCGCGAGCCGTGTTTCGGGTTGGGCGTGGCGTCGGGATGCCCTCGCCCCGATCGCCTCGTCATCTGGACGCGGCTCGATCCCGATGCCTGGCCCGAGCGGAACGTGTCCGTGAAGTGGGAGGTGAGCGCCGACGACCGCTTCGACCGGGTCGTGCAGTCCGGCACCGCCCGCGCCGAGGCCTCGTGGGGACACAGCGTGCATGTGCAGGTCACCGGCCTCGAACCGGCGCGCTGGTACTGGTACCGTTTCACCGCCATGGGGCAGGTCTCACCCATCGGCCGCACCCGCACGGCGCCCGCCGCCGGCAACCTGGACCCCGTTTCGTTCGCGATCGCATCGTGCCAGCGCTTTGATCAGGGCCACTACGCCGCCTGGCGCCACTTGGCAGACGAGTCGCCGGATGTGGTGCTGTTCCTTGGCGACTACATCTACGAATACGCGCCGGTGCCCGGCAGCGTGAGGCTGCATGAAGGACTGACCGACACGCGCACCCTGGCCCAGTACCGCGCCCGCTACGCGCAGTACAAGCGCGACCCGGACCTGCAGCGCGCACATGCAAGTGCCCCTTGGATCGTCACGTGGGATGACCACGAAGTCCAGAACGATTACGCCGGGGAGACATCCCGATTCATGAGCCCGGCCTTCCTCAGCCGCCGTGCGTGGGCCTACCAGGCATGGTGGGAGAACATGCCACTGCCACCTTCGACACGCCCCCGCGGCCCCAATCTTCAGGTGTTCGACCGCTTCAGCTGGGGCGCACTCGCCCGCTTCAACGTGCTGGACGACCGCCAGTACCGCGATGCACAGGCCTGCCCGCCACCAGGGCAGACCGGGGGCAACGTCGTCAATGTCGATGAATGCCCCGAACTGCTGCAACCCACGCGCACGCTTCTCGGGGCCGGTCAGGAGCGCTGGCTGACCGAGGGCTTGTCGGCCGGCGACGTGCGCTGGAACTTCATTGCGCAGCAGACGCTGATGTCACCCCTCACCTGGCGCGAAGATCGAAATCGCGTATCGACCGACGGCTGGTCCGGCTATCCCGGCGCCCGCGCCCGTGTGCTGGAAACACTTGCAACGCGCCGCGTGCCCAATCCAGTGGTGCTCAGCGGCGATGTGCATATGCACGTCGTCTCCGACCTCCGACAACGTCCAGACGGTCCGGCCATCGCCACCGAATTCTGCGGCACCTCCATGACAAGCCGGGGCAAGCCACAGGCAGCCCTCGATGCCGCACTGGCGTGGAACCCGCACATTCACTATGGACGCAGCGATGTGCGCGGCTACGTCGCCTTTCGCCTGACGCCGCACCGGCTCGACGCCCGACTGCGCGTGATCAGCAACGCGGCGGACCCGGCCGCCACGGTTAAGACCGCTGCCACGTTCCACGTCGAGTCGGGCCGCCCTGGGGCACTGCGCGGATAGTCCGTCGGTGCCGTTCCGTCGGATGTGACGGGCGTCAGTATGGCGAACACAGGCAGTGAGCCAGCGAAGCGAACGGATTGGTGCCGTCGGCGAGCCGCACGAGCCAGGCCAGTTCATCGTGTGCCTGGCGCGCCGCCTCAGGCGGACGCAACCCCGGCATGCGCGCCTCGAACTGTTCCGCCGCCGCCTCAGCCGCCGCGCCCCCGAACAGGCTCACGAACCGGTCCAGACGGCTGCGTTCGGGTTCGATGTACACGACCCTCGGCGTACCCTCCAGTTTGGCGTGCTTCGCCGCCGCCTTGAGCGCCGCATCGAATCCGCCGAGCGTGTCGACCAGGCCGTGTTCGCGCGCCTGCGCGCCTGTCCACACGCGCCCCTGAGCCACCTTGTCTATAACATCCGGCGTGGTCTTGCGGGCCTTCGCCGCCAGCACCGTGAACTGGCTGTAGGTGTGGTTGACGTACGCCTGCATCACACCGGCAAAGCGCGGATCGAGCGGGCGGCGGGCATCGCCCGCGCCCACGAGCCAGGTCGTCTGCACGCCGTCCGTGTGAACGCCGAGCTTGTCGAGCGCCTTGTCGGCGCGGGGCAGCAGCGCGAACACGCCGATCGAGCCGGTCACGGTGGCGGGGTCGGCGATCACCTCGTCGGCCGCCATCGAGATCCAGTACCCACCCGACGCTGCCACATCCCCCATCGACACGACCACCGGCTTGCCGGCACCGCGTGTCAGCTCGAGTTCCCGGCGAATCAACTCGGATCCGAACGGACTGCCACCGGGCGAGTTCACGCGCAGCACCACGGCCTTGACCCTGTCGTCCAGGCGAGCCTGGCGGATGAGGTCGGCCGTGGACAAGCCTCCCACGGAGCCCGCCGGCGCCGTGCCGTCGACGATGGCCCCTTCGGCCACGACGACACCGATCGCAGGGCCCACCAGCGCAGGCACCTGGCGCGCCAGGTAGGCGTCGAACGAAACCTGCCGGAACGTCTTGCCGTCCGCGGTGGCCGCTCCCGCCTTGATCAGCTGCTCTCGCACCTCGTCGAGGGTCTTCAGTCCGTCGACCAGCTTGTGATCGAGCGCCAGCTTGGCCGCGTCACCGTCGGCTGCGGCGAGGTGCTTCGGCAGATCGCCAATCAATGCATCGACGGCACCGGCAGGCAGGCGCCGCGCCTTCTCGACATCTTGGGTGTAGGTGGCCCACAAGCCGCCATACAGCGCCTTGCTGGCCTCGGTGGATTCCGGCGACGGGCCGTCGGCGATGTAGCCTTCGGCCGCATCCTTGAAGCTGCCGACCCGCACCAGATTGACCGTCACGCCGATGCGATCGAGCGCCTCGCGGTAGTAATTGCGATAGCCGCCGTACCCTTGGACGAACACCACACCCATCGGATGCAACAACAGCTCGTCTGCATGTGCGGCCAGGAAATACTGCCGCTGGTCAAAGCTGCCACCCCAGGCAATCACCTTCTTGCCCGTGGCGCGGAAGCGGTCGATGGCCGCGACCGCTTCGTGCAGCGCCGGCAGGCCGGCGCCGGTGAAGTCGTCGAGCAAGAGCAACACGTTGTGGATCTGAGGATCCTTGGCAGCAGCATCGAGCACCGTGCGGACGTCCCGCAGCTGCGTATCCACGGCGACCGGGCTCCCCCCGAACTGGGCCAGTGCGGCGTCCCGGGCTCTCATCGACCGTTGCTCCACGAGCTTGCCGCGCAATTGGAGCACCAGGGTGGTCTTCTCCGCGATGGGTGCGGCGCCTCCCCGAAACATTGCGACGGCGACCACGACGAGCAGCAGCAGGAACAACACGTTCAACAAGAAGCGACGGGTACCGTCGATGACCGACCAAAGGCGGCCGATCAACCGGCCGGTGGCCGCAAGGCGGGGGAAGGGCATGGAAAGCTCCGGTTGGGCAATGGGTAAAGCGGCGACCGCCACTGTAAAGCGTCGGCCCTGGCTTTGGCCAACGCAAGCTTTGGTTCACTCGTCCCATGGTGCTCAGCGCCATGTCAAAGGGTCCACCCGGTACAGTGCGGCCAGTTCACGGTAAAGCGCTGGCTCCTCGGCTTCGAGCTGCGCCGGTTGCTCGAAAAACACCTCGGTGGCCACGGCGAAGAACTCGGCGGCATTCGTCGCCCCATAAGCGTTCAACAGGGATGGTTGGCCGGAGGCCACCCGATGCACCAGTCGATCGAACGCATCGCCCATCACCTGCGCCCAGCGCGCGCGTCTCTGCGTGGGACCGAGCGGGGGCGCGCCGTTGGCAGGGCCGCTTTCCTGATCCAGCTGGTGGGCAAATTCATGGATCACGACGTTCTGGCCGTCGTTGGCCAGCGCCGCGCCCACAAGCGTGTCGTCCCACGACAGGATGATTTGCCCTTGAGACCACGATTCGCCGGACAAGGCCTGCCGCACGTTCTGCTGGACGCCGCTGCCATCGGCTTGCACCCGGTCGACAAGGAACGCACCCGGATAGACCAGAATCTGCCGCAGCTTCGGGTAATAGCCGGTCGGCCGGTTCAACAGGAGCAGGCACGCCTGGGCGGCGATCGTCACGCGCACCTCGTCGGTCATGTCGAGGCCCCTGCAACCGATGAACGCCTTTTCCCGGAGGAACACTTGCATGTGCTGCTTCAGCTGCAATTGCAGGTCGGGCGGCAGCCCGCGCACGTACGGCACCCGGCGGCGCAGGATCGCACGCCACTCCGCCGGGAACGGGAGTGCCCGCCACCTTGCGCGCCGCCGCGCGACGAACCAGGGTTCAGCGGCCAGCCAGCCCACGTAGAGCGCCACCAGGCCCATGACAATCGACAAGGTGAGCAAGGCGCGCATCCCGTGGTGAAGGAATCCTGCAGATGGGCGCCACACCGGACATTTTCAACGCCCGGGTGCGGTAGGCTACCGGTCCGTTCATCACGTCTTGCCCATGTCATCCTCTGTCGTCATCCTCGGCACCGGCCTGGCCGGTTTCACACTCGCCCGCGAATTCCGCAAACTCGACAAGGAGACACCGCTCGTCCTCGTCAGCCGCGACCACGGCGGGTTCTATTCGAAGCCGATGCTGTCGAACGCGCTCGCCGGCAACAAGACGGCCGCCAGCCTCGTGATGAAGGACAGCGACAAGATGGTGGCCGAACTGAACGCCACCATCCACAACCGCGCTGCGGTGCAGCGCATCGACACCGCCGCGCGCACCGTCCACCTGACCAATGGTGCCAGCGTGCCGTACCGTGACCTCGTGTTCGCCTTGGGCGCCGACCCCATCCGCGTCCCCCTGGACGGAGACGCTGCCGAGGCGGTGCTGTCCGTCAACGACCTCGACGACTATGCCGCGTTCGCCGATCGGCTGTCGGGGGTCACGTCGGTGGCCATCCTGGGTGCCGGCCTCATCGGCTGCGAGTTCGCGAACGACCTGCTGTCGCGCGGCATCGTGCCCACGGTGATCGACGTGGCGCCGCGGATCTTGCCCCGCCTGCTGCCCGAAGCCGCCAGCGAACGGCTGCATGCGAAGCTGGCAGAAGCAGGGGTGCGGTTCTGCCTGGGGGTATCGGCCACCCGTGTGGACCATGCCGGCACAGCCGTTCGCCTGACATTGAGCGACGGCCAGACGCTCGACAGCGGCCTCGTGCTTTCGGCCGTGGGGCTGCGGCCACGCACCGCGCTCGCAGCCGAAGCGGGGCTGGAGGTCAACCGAGGCATCGTCGCGAGCCGCCTGCTGGCGGCCAGCGCGCCGAACGTTCACACACTCGGCGATTGCGCGGAGGTGGATGGCCACTCACTCCCCTATGTGATGCCCATCATGCAGCAGGCCCGCGCCTTGGCCGCCACGCTCTCGGGTACGCCCACCCCAGTGGTGTACCCCGCCATGCCGGTCACCGTGAAGACACCGGCCTGCCCCACGGTCGTGTGTCCGCCGCCACCGGACGCCTCCGGCATGTGGACCGTCGAGCTGAGTGACGAAGGCTGCGACGCCCGATTCCACGACGGCAACGGCCAACTGCTCGGCTTCGCGCTCCTTGGGGCCGCCACCAAACAACGCCAGGTGCTGGCCAGCCAGGTCCCCGGCCTGTTCATCTGACACACGGGCGTGAGATTTCACGCGTTAATCGGCCCCACGGGAATGTGACGGGGTCGCACACTCGGGGCATCGACGTTCACTTCCTCGATGCCCGCCATGCGCCAATTCCTCCGCCAACGCCCGGCCCAGCTCTATCTCCTCGGGATGGGCCTCATCTTCATCGGCGCATGGTCCATCGAGGCCACCGGCTCCTACGTGCCCATGGCTTTGGCCACATCGGCCGGACTGATGCTGTCGGCGCCGCTGGTGCGCCAGCGCATCGCAAGACTGAAGGCTGCGGCGCGCCGCTGACCCAGCGTCCATCCCTGTAGGAGTGGGACCACCGGCAGGCACGCCGCTGTCCGGTGTCGTCGCGTCTCGTCCCTCGGCATTCTTTGAGTTCCCCCCCGTAGGCCAACCGGCCGGGGGCAACTTCCAGGAGACTGCCATGACCAACACCGGACCTCTCGTCACCGGACTTTTCCGCGACCGCGACAGCGCCGAACAGGCCTACCGGTCTGTGCAAGACCGCGGCTACACGAAAGATGAAGTCAGCCTCGCGATGTCCGACGAAACTCGCAAGCAACATTTCTCCACCGACAACAAGAGCAGCGGCGAC
>Ga0070661_100000415_pt1 | contig 32936 bp, 34 predicted proteins | sample KBSC43metaG_FD_64663 | JGI IMG/M metagenome (GOLD analysis project Ga0070661, IMG submission 64663) | Corn rhizosphere microbial communities from Kellogg Biological Station, Michigan, USA - KBS C4-3 metaG | ecosystem: Host-associated > Plants > Roots > Rhizosphere > Soil ... | reverse complement strand
AACATGCTGCTGCCGAAACTCAAGCCCGGCGCGCGCATCGTCTCCACCGCTTCGGATGCGCATCGCGGCGCCAAGCTCAATTTCGACGACCTGCAATCGACCAGGAGCTATTCGGGCTTTCCGGTCTACGGAAAATCGAAGCTCTGCAACATCATGTTCAACCGCGAATTGGCGCGGCGTATCGAAGGAACGGGTGTGACGGCGAATTGCCTGCATCCGGGTTTCGTCGCCACGCGGTTCGGCGATCAATCGGGCGGCATCGTTTCGGTCGCGGTGCGCGTGGTCAAGCCGCTGGGCGCGATCTCGCCGGAGAAGGGCGCGCAGACGATGATCTATCTGGCGTCGTCACCGGAGGTGGCGAATGTCAGCGGAAAATATTTCTACAAATGCGAAATCGCGACGCCCACCAGTGAAGCGCAGGACGATGCGTCGGCGCGGCGTTTGTGGGAAGAAAGCGCGAAGCTTTCCGGAGTTGGCTGATGGACAAGAATCGCAAACGCGAGATCGTGCGCGAATACAAGGAGCGCAAGACCTCGCCGGGCATCTATGCGGTGCGCTGCACACCTACCAATGACGTCTGGGTCGGCAACACGCGCAATCTCTCCACGCAGCAGAACGGGACGTTCTTTTCGCTGCGGCTCAATGCGCACACGAACAAGAAGATGCAGGCCCTGTGGAAAGAGCACGGCGAAAGCGCGTTCGCTTACGAGCCGTTGGAAGAGATCGATGCGGAAGGATTGACGTCTTACCTGCTCAATGCGGCACTGAAGGAGCGTGAGCAGCACTGGCGCAAGGAATTGAATGCCGGAAATGTGATTGCCTGACCCACTCACCTCCCCCTACGCGGGGAGGTCGACACGCGCAGCGTGGCGGGAGGGGCGCGCAACGAATTCGGTGTTTGAGATCGGGCACCGCGGCCCCACCCGTCGTCGTGCCGATGCACGACGCCGACCTCCCCGCGAGGGGGAGGTAAGTAAACTAGATGAACACCGCTTGCCCCATCTCCAGCTTCACCTTGCCTTCGGCAACCAGCTTCAGCGCGTTCGGATAAAGCTTGTGTTCTTCCTCCAACACGCGCGCGGCAAGCGTTTCCGCTGTGTCGCCGGGCAACACCGGCACGGCGGCTTGCGCGATGATCGGGCCGGAATCGAGTTCCGGCACGATGAAATGAACCGTGCAGCCGGAAATCTTCACGCCTGCATCCAGCGCCTGCTGATGCACGCGGATTCCCTTGAAGGCGGGCAGAAGCGAAGGGTGGATGTTGAGGAGGCGTCCTTCCCACTCACGCGCGAACCAGTCGGAATGGATTCGCATGAAGCCTGCTTCGCAGACGAGCTGGATATTCGCTTCACGCAGAGCCGCATCCACGGCGCGGTCGAAATCCTCGCGGGATTCGAAGCCGCGATGTGAAATCACCTTGGTGGGAACTCCGGCCGCTTGCGCAACGGCCACGCCGCCTGCGCCTTCGACATTGCAAAACACCAGCGCGATCTCCGCCGGGAAATTCGGGTCCGCCGCCGCCGCGATCAGGGATTTGAGATTGCTGCCGCGCCCCGAAATCAGTACGGCGGTTCGAACGCGCGCCATCAGAGCTTCAGCGTCCCCGTGTACCGCACCTTCGCTTCGCCGTCGCCTTTGACCAGCGTGCCGATGCGTACGCCGTCGCCGAACGCGGCGATCACCGCGTCGGCTTTTTCCGGTGCCACGACCGCGATCATGCCGAGGCCGCAGTTGAAAGTGCGCAGCATTTCGTTGGCCGCGATGCCCGCCGATTTGGAAAGCCAGCCGAACACCGGCAACGGCGTCCAGGATGAAAGATCGACCAGCGCGTCCAATCCATCCGGCAAAGCGCGCGGAAGATTTTCGGTGATGCCGCCGCCGGTGATATGCGCGAGCCCCTTCAAGCCGCCGGTCGCAATCGCGGCGAGCGCTGGCTTCACATAAAGCCGCGTCGGCGCGATCAACGCCTGCCCCAAAGTTTTTCCGGCATCGAATGGTGCCGCGCTGTCGTAGCTGCGTCCGCTGTCGGCGACTACGCGGCGCACCAGCGAATAGCCGTTGGAATGCACGCCGGTCGATGCCACGCCGATCAGCACATCGCCTTCGCGCATCGAATCGGTTTTGGGAAGGATGCCGTCGCGTTCCACCGCGCCGACGCTGAATCCCGCCAGATCGAAATCGCCGGGTTTGTAGAGACCGGGCATTTCCGCGGTCTCGCCCCCGATCAGCGCACAACCGCTTTCCTTGCAGGCGCGCGCGATGCCTTCGATCACGCGCGCGGCGTCGTCGACGTTCAGTTTTCCGGTCGCGTAGTAATCGAGAAAGAAAAGCGGTTCCGCGCCCTGCACCACGAGATCGTTCACGCACATCGCCACGAGATCCTGTCCGATCCCGTCGAACAGGCCGGTGTCGATGGCGACTTTCAGCTTGGTGCCCACCCCGTCGGTCGCGGCGACCAGAACCGGGTCCTTGAAGCCCGTGGCCTTGAGGTCGAACAGGCCGCCGAAGCCGCCGAGCGAGGCGTCCGCGCCGGGCCGCCGTGTGGATTTGGCGGCGGGGCCGATTCGCTCGACCAGCGCCTCGCCCGCGTCGATGTCGACGCCCGCGTCCTTGTAGGTGAGGCTATTGCGGCCTTGGTCCGCCGTGGTCATGGCCAGAGATTCCGTTGGTCCGGCCCCTGTTAAACGAGGCGGGGGCCAAGGCCAAGCCGCGCTTTCGCCTTTCCGGCCCGGCCTCTATATTCAAGGCGCGCTATAGGTCACCCATGCACCGATTTCTTCTCAGCCTCGTCTTCATCCTGGCCGCGGTCCTGCCTGCCCGCGCCGATAGCCTGTTCACGGTCAAAAACGTGCCGGTGGACGCCACCGCCGCAGCCTCGGTCGAGGCCCAGACCATCGCCATCAATGGCGGCCGGCCCAAGGCCTGGAACATCCTCTACAAGCGCCTGACCAGGCAGGAGGATTGGGCCCGCCAGCCCCAGCTCGACGATGCCGCCATCGGGCGAATGATCCGCAGCTTCGATGTGACTGACGAGCGCCGCTCCACCACGCGCTATGTCGCCAAGGTGACCTATGTCTTCAGCCAGCCCGCGGTCGAGCGGCTCCTGCGGGCCAACAACATCTCCTATGTCGTGGCGCAGACCCGCCGCATCCTGGTGATCCCGCTGTCGCCCAACTATTCGCCCGGCGACAGCTGGACGATGGCGTGGGCCGATCCGCGGTTTTCGAGCGGCGTGGTGACCGCCGTATTGCCGGATGACAGCGACGCGGCCGCGCTTTCCGGCATGACGTTCGATACGGCGAACTGGAACGCGGTGTCGGCCATCGCGGCACGCACGCGCGCGACCGATGTGGTGGTCGCCGATCTCGCGCCCGGCAACGGACAAGTGCGCCTCAAGCGGCTCGCCGCCGGTCAGCCCATCGTGCCGAGCGTCGATGTGCCCGGCAGAAGCCCATCATCCGCCGCCGATGCCGCGTTCGGCGCGATCGTCGATTACTGGAAAAACAAATCCGCCGTCGATTTCAGCCAGAAAGCCAAGATCACGGCCGAAGCGCAATTCGCCTCGCTCAGTGAATGGGCGTCGATACAGGCGAAACTCGGAAGCGTTCAAACCGTTGTCGGAATCGATATGGTTGCCTTCAACATGAACGAGGCGCGTCTGGACATCGCCTATGTCGGCAGTCTCGACCAGCTGCGCGGCACGCTGGCCGACGCGGGCATTGCCATGACCTCGCGCGACGGCAAATGGTGGCTCACCCGAAACGAGGGGCAACCGTGATCGCGCTGCTGCGTCAGATCCCGAACCTGCTCACCGTACTCAGGCTTGCCTGCGCGCCGGTCACCGCTTTGCTGCTTCTCGATCAGGCCTATCCGGCGGCCCTTGGGGTCTTCGTGTTTGCGGGCCTCACCGATTTGGCCGACGGATTCCTCGCCAAACGCTACGGCCTCGATACGCAGGTCGGTGCCTGGCTCGATCCGGCGGCGGACAAATTGCTGATGCTGGCCTCGTTCCTGGCACTCACCTATATCGGGGTCGCGCCGCCCTGGCTGACGGTGCTGGTGCTCGCGCGCGACGCCGCCATCGTGCTCGGCGTGTTGCTCGCGAAATACATGGCGTGGCCCCTGCGCGTGCAGCCGCAACTGCTCGGCAAGATATCGACCGCGATACAAGTCGCCTATGTCGGCCTGATGCTTCTCATGCTCGCCTTCGAGATCAATTTGCCCAATCTCGCCCATGTCGCTGCCGTGACCACGGCGGTGTTCACGCTCGCGTCCTGGCTCTCTTATGGGCAGGTGCTCCTGCACACCATCGCCATCCGGCACAGCCGCCCGGCCTGATTGATGCCTTCGCAACTCACGCTGTCATGGGAGATGTCGCCCGCGCTCGGCCGCGGCGATTTCATCGTGGCCGAGGGCAATCGTCAGGCGGTAACGTTCATCGACAGCTGGCCCGCCTGGCACGGTGCGGCGGCGATCCACGGCCCGGCCGGTTCGGGCAAATCCCATCTGGTCGCTGCCTGGGCCGCATCGTCGAAGGCGAAAGTCCTCACGGCGGCGGCGCTCGATCTCGAAACGGTCTCCCGGCTGGGCGCGGACGAGGCCATCGCGGTGGAAGATGTCGACAACGCGCTTGCAAGCGACATTCGCGACCGCGCGCTGTTCGCGCTGTTCGAACGCGGCACGCCGTTCCTGCTGACGGGCCGCGAACCGGCGGCGAACTGGCCGACCGTGCTTCCCGATCTGGCTTCGCGCTTCAACGCGCTTCTGTCTTTTCCCATCTGGGCGCCGGACGATGCCTTGCTCGCCGCGCTGGCGCGCAAGCTTTTCGCCGACCGACAGCTTCAGGTTCCCGAAGCCGTCATCGCCCAGATGATCGTTTCGTTAGAGCGTTCGCCGGCTGCTATCCGCGATTTCGTGTCCCGCGCCGACGCCCGGGCGCTCGCCGAAAAACGCGCCGTGACCACCGCGCTGATACGCGATCTGCTGGCGTCCTGAGCTAGGCGCTCTCGACGGCGGGCCGCAGGGATTTGGGCCGCATCGCCTTGGCGACACGCTGGCCGAGATTCATTCCCGGCTTTTCGATGAAGCGGAAGGTCAGCGCGGACAGCGCAATGGTCAGCGGCACCGTAAACGCCATCAGCAACGCCATGTGTTCCAACTGCGTGACATGGCTCATCGTGCGCAGGATTGTGAGGGAGACGCCCGCCATAACCAGGATATGACAAAGGTAGATCGAGTATGAGATCCTGCCCAGCATCTGCATGGGCGCCATGTTGAAAAGTGCGGAGATCGGATTTCTCTTTTCCCGCTTGCCCAGAACGGCGGCGCCGAACACCGCAAACCACAATACCAGCGAGACCGGTTTGGTGAGGAAGAAGGCGAGCGCCATCGCCGCGACCGCCACGCCGAGCCAGACATGCACCGGATCGAGCGGCCACCGGTCGCTGTGTTTGTACGCGAAGTAGCAGACGATGCCGATAAGGAAATACCCGGCCTGATTGACGGCGAATCCTTCGCCCAGCCAATAGCGGCTGTGCAACGCAACGATGCCCAGGACGATCGCGATCAACAGCAGCGGCCTGTTGCGCAGCGCGAAGTAAAGAAGCGGCGCCACGAGATAGAATTGCCACTCCACCGAAATGCTCCACGCCTGTCCGATGATCGCGTACTGGCTGGCGGTCAGGATGGAATCCGGCACGAGGCCGTGCAGCATCGTCAGGTGCACGAGGAATTGCGGTACGAGCGACGCATCGGTTTCCTGTGCGACGCGAATGGTGCCCTCTATGAAGGGCGTCTTCCAGGGAAAGCCTTGGAGCCAGTCGAGATAGGTACCCGCGAATATCGCGCTCGCGACGATTGCGGTCAGATAGACCGGATAGAGACGGAAGAAGCGCCGCACGATGAACGGCACATAGCCTTCGTGTTTGTGATCGATGAGGTTGAAGATCACAAAGCCGCTCAGGATGATGAACAGGTCGACCGGCCACCCCGGCTCCGCCAACAATCCGAACGGCCCCAGCATCCCGGCCGAGTAGCCGGAATGCTTCAGGACGTGGCCGACCACCACCCAAAGGGCGAGGACCCCTCTCAGGGCCTCGAACTCGTGAATACGCTTCATTCGAGATTACGCTTGCCGTTTGTCCGATGGACCAGTCTGGTATTTGGCCCAGTCTGGCACCCGCCCCTGCATCTGTCCGCGCAAAGTTGTCGACGTCGTGAATGCCGGGCGCCCTGCCATGACACTTTAACAAAGCTGGGCTAGCGTCGCGCCATGGCCGAGCCGAAGATCGAGTTCGAAGAGGGGCGGGAGGTTCCCGCCGACCAGGTGCTGGGACGTCGTCCGGGCGCTCAACCCATTGATTCGGCTTCTCCAAATCGCTTCGTGAACCGCGAACTGTCCTGGCTTGCCTTCAACCGCCGGGTGGTCGAGGAGGCCCAGAACAAGGCCCATCCGCTCTTGGAGCGGGTGCGCTTCCTGTCGATTTCGGCCTCCAATCTCGACGAGTTCTACATGGTCCGTGTGGCGGGCCTGAAAGGCATGATCCGGGAGGCGATCGCCACCCCCAGCGCCGACGGTCTCACCCCGGCCCAGCAGCTCGTGCAGGTGGAGCAGGTCGGCGCCCAGCTGATCGCCGACCAGCAGACCATCTGGGTCGAACTGCGCGCCGAATTGCGCGCGGCGGGCGTTTCGGTGCTCGAACCGGCGGAACTGACGCCATCGGATCGCGAATGGCTCGAAAAGGAATTCCGCGAGCAGATTTTCCCGGTGCTGACGCCGCTCGCCATCGACCCGGCGCATCCGTTTCCGTTCATCCCCAATCTGGGCTTCGCGATGGCGTTGCGGCTGAAGCGCCGCCGCGATGGGAAACTCGTCACCGCGTTGCTGCCCGTGCCAGCCCAGCTTCAGCGCTTCATGCGCCTGCCCGACAAGGACAAGACCGTGCGCTTCGTGGCGCTGGAAAGCGTGATCGAGATGTTCCTCGACCAGCTTTTCCCCGACCATACGGCGACAGGCGTGGGCATGTTCCGCATCCTGCGCGACAGCGACGTGGAAGTGGAAGAAGAAGCCGAAGACCTGGTGCTGCTGTTCGAATCGCTGCTCAAGCGCCGCAGACGGGGTTCGGTCATTCACATGAAATGCAGCGCGTCCATGCCGCAGGACCTGCGCGAATTCATCGCCGAACATCTCGATCTCGAACCGAGCGAGCTCGTCATCCAGCACATGATGGGCCTTTCGGACCTGAAGCAGCTCATCATCGACGAGCGCGCCGATCTTCTGTTCAAGCCCTATATCGCGCGCTTCCCCGAACGCATCCGCGATCACGGCGGGGATTGCTTCGCCGCGATCCGCGCCAAGGACATCATCGTCCATCATCCGTTTGAAAGCTTCGACGTGGTGGTGCAGTTCATCCGGCAGGCGGCTCTCGATCCCAACGTCGTGGCGATCAAGCAGACGCTCTATCGCACCTCGGAAGGCTCGCCCATCGTCAAGGCGCTGATCGAAGCCGCCGAAGCAGGCAAGTCGGTGACCGCACTGGTGGAACTGAAAGCGCGTTTCGACGAAGCCGCCAACATCAAATGGGCGCGCGACCTGGAACGTGCTGGCGTGCAGGTCGTCTACGGGTTCATCGAGTTGAAGACCCACGCCAAGGTGAGCCTCGTGGTGCGCCGCGAGAGCGGGCATCTGCGCACCTATGTGCATTTCGGAACCGGCAACTACCACGCGATCACGGCCAAGGTTTACACCGACCTGTCGCTGTTCACCGCCGATCCGGCGCTGGGGCGCGATGCGGCGAAACTGTTCAATTTCATCACCGGCTATGCGGAGCCCGCGAGCCTGGAGAAGATCGCGATCTCGCCCCTCACCCTGCGCAAGCAGTTGATTCATTCCATCGGCGAAGAAATCCTCTACGCGCGCGAAGGCCGCCCCGCCGCGATCTGGGCCAAGCTCAATTCGCTCGTCGATCCCGAAATCATCGACTGGCTCTACAAGGCCAGCCGCGAAGGCGTGAAGATCGAACTTGTGGTGCGCGGCATCTGCTGCCTGCGTCCGGGCGTGCCGGGTCTTTCGGAAAACATCCGCGTCAAATCCATCGTGGGCCGCTTCCTCGAACATGGCCGCATCGTCTGTTTCGGCGCGGGCCACGGATTGCCGTCGCCGAAATCGAAAGTGTTCATCTCGTCGGCCGACTGGATGCCGCGCAATCTCGACCGCCGCGTGGAAGCCTTGGTGCCGATAGAGAACCCCACCGTGCACCAGCAGGTGCAGGATCAGATCCTGGGCGCGCTGCTCAAGGACACCGCCCAGTCGTGGCATATGCACGGCGACGGAACCTATGAGCGCGATCCGGCGGGCGCGGGCCCGAACGCCTTCTCCGCCCACACCTATTTCATGACGAACCCCTCGCTTTCGGGCCGGGGCCGCGCGCTCAAGAAATAGGTTCGTGCGGTGGCAATCGCGGCCGGGCCCGATTAAACTCCCAATCCCGTGACCGCCCTGACACAAAACGAAGCGAAGCCAATCCCTTCCGCGCGTGCTTCCGCGCGCAAAGGCCATGTCGCCATCGTCGACATCGGCTCCAATTCCGTGCGCCTTGCGGTGTTCGACGGTTTCACCCGCGCCCCCGGCACGTTGCACAACGAAAAGGCCATCTGCGCCATCGGGCGCAACATGGTGACGACCGGCAGGTTGAATGCCGACGGCATCGGCATGGCGTTCGAGGCGCTGGCCCGCTTCCGCATGATCGCCGATGCGCTCGACGCGCCGGTTCGCGAGGCGGTGGCGACGGCCGCGGCGCGCGACGCCTCCAACGGGCAGGATTTCATCCGCCGCGCCGAAGCCGCGTGGGGCAGTCCCATCCGGGTTCTGTCCGGCGAGGAGGAAGCACGGCTTGCCGCCGAAGGCGTGCTGGCGGGCACGCCGGAAGCCGACGGCCTCGTCGCCGATCTGGGCGGCGGCAGTCTCGACATGGTGACGGTGAAGGACGGCCGCACGGGCAACGCGATGACGCTGCCTTACGGCCCGTTGCGCCTGATGGATTTGTCGAAGGACGAGCCGGAAAAGGCGCGGCGCATCGTCGACGAAGGCCTCGACAATCTGCGCAAGCTCGGCAATCTCGAAAACCGCACGCTCTATGCGGTGGGCGGCATCTGGCGCAGTTTCGCCCGCGTCGACATGGAAGAGAGCAACTATCCGCTCCATGTGCTGCATCATTACGCGATCCCGCGCAGGCGCGCCTTGCGTCTGTGCGAAGTGGTCTCGCAGCTTTCCAAGAAATCCGTCGAGCGGATGAAGGTGATCTCCAAGCGCCGCGCCGAAGCATTGCCGTATGGCGCGATCGTGCTGGAGCGTTTGCTGCTCGAAGGCAATTTCAAGGAGGTCGTCGTTTCCGCCTTCGGCCTGCGCGAGGGATTGCTGCATGCCCGGCTTTCCGAAGAGGAGCGCGCGAAAGATCCGCTGATCGAATTCGCGGCCGGCATGAATCTGCGAGAGGCCCGCGAGCCCGCGCACGCCGCAGAAATGTTTGCGTGGTGCACCGACATCTTTCCGGCGGAGACCGAGGAATTGCGCCGCATCCGCCGCGCGACCTGTCTGTTCTCCGATGTGAACTGGCGCCGTCATCCCGACGACCGCGCGTTCGGCGCCTTCAACCAGATTTTGACCGCGCCGTTCTCCGGCGCCGATCACCGCGCGCGCGCATTGATCGCGACCGCCATCTATCACCGCTATTCGGGCGACGAGGATTTTCCCCGCCAGCTCAAACAGGCGGGCCTGCTGGGCGATGAAGACGAGCTGTACGCGAAGATCCTGGGCCTCACGCTGAGGCTCGCCTTTGCGCTTTCGGCATCGGCATCGGGCGAATTGCCGAACTATCGGCTCAGGCTCACCCCCAACAGAGTGGTTCTGGAAGTGCCAAGGAGACGGGAGGCCATTGCCGCCGACCCAGTCCAGAAGCGCCTCAATGCGCTCGCCTCTGCCCTCGACCGGAAGGCCGAAATCCTGATCGCCTAGCAAGTCTCCCCCGTGAAACGGGGGAGGTGCCTCGCGCAGCGAGGCGGAGGGGGTAAGCGCAAATGCCGCAAAGATTAACCCCCCTCGACCGCTTCGCGGTCTCTCCCCCGTTTCACGGGGGAGATTCGCTTGGCTTGCATCTATCCCGCCACAGGTCTTTAACAGTCCCCGGCAGGGGTCGAAGGAGAGTTCCATGGGTGCCTTGAGCATCTGGCACATTCTGATTTTGGCGGTGGTGGCCCTCGTGCTGTTCGGCGGCCGCGGCAAGATTTCGGACCTGATGGGCGATGTCGGCAAAGGTATCCGCAGCTTCCGCCAAGGTCTCAACGAGCCGTCAGACCCGCACCAGATTCCCGACCGTCGCGACGAGAAGGATTCCGTCGGGCGCTAGACGCTTTGATCGGCACCTCCGATGTTCGACCTGAGCTGGGCCCACATCCTCATTCTTCTGGTCGTGGCCCTCATCGTGGTCGGCCCGAAGGATTTGCCGCGCCTCATGCACATCATCGGGCGCTGGATGGGCAAGGCGCGCGCGATGGCCAACGAATTCCGCAAGAGCTTCGACGAGATGGCGCGCCAGGCCGAACTCGACGAATTGCGCAAGGAGATCTCGGCGCTGCGCGCCGAACGCCCGCTTGCCGGGGTCGAGCAGCAGATCGAACACGGCATCCTGCCGCCGGCCGATGAGCTGATGCAGCCGAAGCCGGCAGAGGAGCATCCGGCTGCAAAGGCCGCCGCCGATTTGCCCGCCAAAGCGGATATGCCGTGACCAAGCCCACCGCCGACGACGAAGCCGCCATCGAGGCGACAAAGGCTCCGCTGATGGAGCATCTGATCGAGTTGAGAAAGCGCCTCGTCTATTCGATGCTGGCGTTCGCGGTTGCGTTTATTATCTGCTTTTTCTTCGCCAAGCACATCTACGCGTTTCTCACCGAGCCCCTGGCGAGCGCGCTGAAGGGCCAGCCCAACGCCCATCTCATCTACACAGCGCTCTACGAGACGTTCTTCACCTATGTGAAGGTCGGCATGTTCGCGGGCATATGCCTGGCTTTTCCGTTCATCGCAGCGCAGGCCTGGATGTTCGTGGCGCCGGGGCTTTATCGCCACGAACGCAATGCTTTCCTGCCATTCATCGTCGCCACGCCGGTGCTGTTCCTGATCGGGGCGGCGTTCGTTTTCTATGTAATGCTGCCCTTCGCGATCAAGTTCTTCGTGGGCTACGAAACCGCGGGCGGCAACGGCACGCTCGGCATCGAGCTTCAGGCCAAGGTCAGCGAGTATCTCGATTTCGTGATGACCTTGATCTTCGCGTTCGGTCTCACCTTTCAATTGCCGGTTTTGCTGACGCTTCTCGGCCGTGTGGGTATCGTCACCTCGGCGCAGCTTCGCAGCATGCAGCGTTATGCCGTCGTTGGAATCTTCGCGCTTGCCGCGGTCATCACGCCGCCGGACGCCATCAGCATGATCAGCCTCGCGGTGCCGCTCGTGGCGCTTTACGAGGTCTCGATCTGGTGCGTGAAGCTGATCGAACGTAGCCGCGCGAAACAGGCTGCCGCGCCTGCGTCCTGATTCGTTCTGTTAACCCTGTTTACGCTCAGGCCTCACGCACGCGCGAAAACACAGGCGTTCCCTCGAAGGGCACGGACATTGCTTTAACCATGTCCGGGTGCGCGCGAGCCGAGGGGCTATTTGATGTTTGCAAGATCGCTGGGTTTCGCTTTTGCCATTGGCGCGGCGATGTTGATGTCGCAAGCGGCCAACGCGACTGTCGTTTCGTATACCGACAAGGCAACGTGGACGGCTGCCGCCGGCAGCCCGGTTTTCAACACCACTACGGATTCAAATCCGCTTGCCACCTGGATCACGTCCATCGATCTTAATGGCGGTGGTGCGTTATCACTCTCGGATATGGTGATCGTCGCGCAAGCCGGCACCCCGTCCTGGGCCACCTGGTCCGGGGGCTATACCGGCATCGTCTACGACGTGCATTTCGACAAGACGATCACGCTCTCGTTCTCGGGACTTTCCGGTTTCGGTTTGGAAATCGAACCCGCTCCGCAAACGTCGGTGGACATCAACGTCACGTTGAACGACGGCACCACCTTTACCCAGACCGTGAATGGGCTTGGCGGCGCGGCGTTTTTCGGTTGGACGGGCGAGGGTATCGACTCCCTGACGATTTCGAGCAGCGAATTTTTTGCTTTCGGCAACCTCTATTCGGTCAAGGCCGCCAATGCGGCGCCCGAACCGCTGACGCTTGCGCTGCTCGGTACAGGTCTCGCGGGGATGACCTTCGTCCGCCGTCGCAAGAGAATGGCCTGATTTAGAAATAATTCCTATTTTATTGCAGTCGAACGCCCTGCTCGCGGGCCGCTTGCGGATGCGCGCGCGCTAGTGCCATTACCGGCGCAGTTTCAGGATAGCCGCCCATGCACGACGTCCGCGCCATTCGCGAAAACCCCGAAGCCTTCACCAACGGCCTCCGGCGCCGCGGGCTTGCGGATGCGCAATCACTGACCAACGACATCCTGGATCGCGACCACGCTTTGCGCGCGTTGCTCACCCGCCTGCAGGAAGCGCAGGCCCGCCGCAACGAGGCTTCCAAGCTGATCGGGCAGGCAAAGGCGAAGAAGGACGAAGCGCAGGCCGCTGCCCTGATGGCTGAAGTGGCGGGACTGAAAGACGAGATCCAGAAGGGCGAAGAGGAAGAGCGCACGCTCAAGAAAGCGCTCGACGATGTTGTGGCGTCCATCCCGAATTTGCCCGCGAGCGATGTGCCCGACGGATCGGATGAGAATGCGAACGTCGAAGTAACATCCCGCGCTTTCGGCAAGCCGCCGGGCATGAACGCGCCGAAAGAGCATTTCGATCTCGGCGAGAAGCTCGGCCTGATGGATTTCGAACGCGCCGCCAAGGTTTCGGGCAGCCGCTTCGTGTTCCTGAAAGCGGGCCTGGCGCGGCTCGAACGCGCGCTCGGCAATTTCATGCTCGATTTGCAAACGGGCGAATTCGGTTACACCGAAATGCAGGTGCCGCTGATGGTGCGCGACGACGCGGCGTTCGGCACGGGACAGTTGCCGAAATTCGAAGATGATCTTTTTTTTGGTAGCCAGCTATTTTCCGTTCCAAATGGTGCCGAGGGCATACCTGGACTATATTTTTCCGAGGCTCCAAGTGTTGACGTTTGGCAAGAGGACACGGGCAAGCTCAAGCTCACCGTTGACGTGACTGGGGCAAAAATGGTCGCTCCTCGTCGTTGGCTTATTCCAACGGCCGAAGTGCCACTCACCAATTATATTCGCGACGAGATACTTGACGATACACACTTGCCACTGCGTTTCACGGCATGGACACCTTGTTTTCGGGCCGAGGCTGGCGCTGCCGGTCGCGACACGCGCGGCATGATCCGCATGCACCAGTTCTCGAAAGTGGAACTGGTCTCGATCACGACGCCCGAACAATCGCAGGCCGAACATGAGCGCATGACCGATTGCGCGCAGGAAGTGTTGAAGCGGCTCAATCTCGCCCATCGCGTGGTGACGCTCTGCACCGGCGACATGGGCTTCTCGGCCGTGAAGACCTACGACATCGAAGTCTGGCTGCCCGGCCAGAACCGTTTCCGCGAAATCTCGTCCTGCTCGAATTGCGGAGATTTCCAGGCCCGCCGCATGAATGCGCGCTATCGTCCGAAAGACGGCAAGGGCACGCGCTTCGTGCATACGCTCAACGGTTCGGGGCTTGCGGTCGGGCGCACCTTGATCGCTGTGATGGAGAATTATCAAAACGACGACGGCTCCATCTCCATTCCCGATGCGTTGCGCCCCTATATGGGCGGGATGACGAAGATCGGACCATGAAGGATTGCTTCCACATTTGTCCTCCCCCGCTTGCGGGGGAGGGGGACCGCGAAGCGGTGGAGGGGGGCCGTCTCGCAAGCGGTCGGACTTCCCCCCTCCGCCCTCGCTTCGCTCGTGGCACCTCCCCCGCAAGCGGGGGAGGAAAAGAACGGATTGGTTCTTAGATGCGTATTCTTGTCACCAATGACGACGGCATTCATGCTCCCGGTCTTGAGGTTGCCGAAAAGATCGCGCGCGCGCTGAGCGACGATGTTTGGGTGGCGGCGCCCGAGACCGAACAATCCGGCGCCTCGCATTCGCTCACGCTGACGCAGCCTTTGCGGTTGCGCGAAGTCCAGAAGAAGCGCTTCGCCATCACCGGCACGCCGACCGATTGCGTGATGATGGCGGTCGCCGAATTGATGAAGGACAAGAAGCCCGACCTCGTTCTCTCCGGCGTCAATCGCGGTTCCAACATCGCCGACGACGTGACCTATTCGGGCACGATCGCGGGTGCGATGGAAGGAACGGCGCTGGGCATTCCTTCGATTGCGCTCAGTCAGGCATATGGCTTTGACGAAGGTTACAAAGTGCGCTGGCAATGCGCCGAGGCGCACGGGCCAAAGATCGTCAAACGCCTGATGGAAGTGGGTTGGCCGGAACCACAGGAAGTTCTGATGAACGTCAACTTCCCGGACCGCGAACCGGACGGCGTGACGGGCGTTGAAGTCGTGAGCCAGGGCAAGCGCGACATGCAGACGGCCGCGATGGACCGGCGTGTCGACATGCGCGGCAATCCCTATTTCTGGATCGGCTTCAAGCGCGTGCGCTCCAATCCGCCGAAGGGCACCGATCTGCGCGCGATCTATGAGGGCCGCATCTCCATCACGCCGCTGCACCTCAACCTCACGGAATACCGCGTGCTGGAACAACTGCGCGAGACGTTCGAGGACGCGACGCTGCGTCAGCAGTTCGCCGACGCGAAGCTGCGTCAGCCGCTGGTCAAAGAAAAAGAAAAATGACGAACGAACGCGCCATCTCGCTTCTCATGGCGCTGCGCAGGCAAGGCATCACCGACAACAAGGTGCTGGCCGCGATAGAAAAGACGCCGCGCGAAGTTTTCGTCGAAGAAACCTTCGAGCCGAGCGCTTACGAAAACACAGCCCTTCCCATCGCCTGCGGCCAGACCATCAGCCAGCCCTATGTGGTCGCGTATATGACGCAGGCGCTCGAACTCGACGAGAAGATGCGCGTGCTGGAAATCGGCACCGGCTCCGGTTATCAGGCCGCGGTGCTCGCGCCCCTCTGCCGGCGCGTCTACACCATCGAACGGCACCGCCCGCTTTTAGCAAAAGCCGAAAATAGATTTCGCGCCCTCGGTCTTCACAACATCACCACCAGATTTGGTGACGGCTTCAAGGGATGGCCCGAACAGGCACCCTTCGACCGCATAATTGTGACCGCCGCTGTCCCCAAAGTTCCCGAAAGTCTTATCGAACAGTTAAAACCGGGCGGAATCATGATCCTTCCGCTGGGAGAACAGGTGTCGGCGGAAAGCATTTCTCAACTTTTAACCAAGATTATTAAGACTGATACGGGCGTAAGGCGAGAACCGCTAATCCCCGTGATGTTTGTGCCCATGTTACCGGGCGTGCCCCAGGAGCCGCAGAATGCGGGTGGATCGGAGCGAAAGAGTTGAGGGACGCAGCGGCCGCGCTGTCGTAGCGATCCTTTTTGCCGCCATTGCCCTGTCGGCCTGTTCGCATTTCGACAAAGAACCGCCCGTCGCCGACGGGCCCGGCGCTGGAAAGCATTTCACGATCAGCGTGAACGACGGCGATACGATCTACAGCATCGCGCGGCGCTACAATGTCCGTACCGCCGATCTGATCGACGCCAACGATCTCACCGACAAGGATCGCATTTACGCCGGCGAAGTGTTGCGCATTCCCGGCGAACGCCGCGCGCCGCTCTATGCCGAAGCGCGCGTGCCCGTTCCGCAACCGAAGCCCCGCTATGGACGCGGCGCACCGGTCATCACGCTTGCGTCCTACAGGCCGCGCGACGACAACGACACGCTGCTCGACCGCGCGCAGGGCGTGATCGACAGGCTGGGCGATTCCTCGCCAGACCGCGACGTTTCCGATTACCAGGACAGCTCGCGCGATTCCGGCACGGCGCGTTTCGTCTGGCCGGTTTCGGGGCGCATCATCTCGCCGTTCGGCGCGTCGGCCAGCGGCGAACGCAACGACGGCATCAATATCGCCGCCAACCGCGGCACGCCCATTCGTGCCGCCGCCGACGGTGTGGTCACCTATTCGGGCAACGAGTTGAAGGGCTATGGCAACCTCGTGCTCATCAAGCATGACGACGACTACGTCACGGCCTATGCCCATGCCGAACGCACGCTGGTCAATCGCGGCGACAAGGTGAAGAAGGGCGACGTGATCGCCTATACCGGCGAAACCGGCGACGTCACCGAACCGCAACTCCATTTCGAGATACGGCGCGACACCAAGCCGGTAGATCCCCGGCCGCTGCTGGTGGCTTCGCGCTAATCCAGGCGTTTTCCCAACTCGCCCGCCAAATCCTGCACGAACTGCCAGGCCACGCGCCCCGAACGGCTGCCGCGGCCGGCGGCCCATGCGATGGCGCGCGCGTGCAGATCGCCCGCTTTCAATCCGTAATGTTTGGCATAGCCGTCGATCATCGCGAGATATTCGTCCTGGCCGCAATTGTGGAAACCGAGCCATAGGCCGAAACGATCGGACAGCGAAACCTTTTCCTCTACCGCTTCCGACGGGTTGATGGCGGTGGAGCGTTCGTTCTCCATCATGTCGCGCGGCATCAGGTGGCGCCGGTTTGACGTCGCGTAGAACAGCACGTTGGCGGGGCGGCCTTCGATGCCGCCTTCGAGTGCTGCCTTGAGCGATTTGTAGCTGGTGTCGTCGCGGTCGAAGGAAAGGTCGTCGCAATAGAGCAGGAAGCGCCGCTGCGTGTCCCGCAACAGGCGGAGCAGCACTGGCAGGGTGGAGATTTCTTCACGGTGGATTTCCACCAGCACAAGCTGCGCCTTGCCCTTTCGGGCCTTGTTCACCTCGGCATGGGCTGCCTTCACCAGCGAACTCTTGCCCATGCCGCGCGCGCCCCACAGCAGGGCGTTGTTGGCGGGCAGGCCGTCGGCGAAACGGCGCGTGTTCTCCAGCAGCGTGTCGCGGGCCTGATCCACACCCTTGAGCAGGAAAAGCGGGATATGGGTCACCTCTGCCACTGCCACCAGGCCACCTTGCGACGGCTCCCAGACGAAGGCTGAGCCCGTGTTCGGAGCCGTGGTGAGCGTGGATGTGGGCGCCAGCCGCTCCAGTGCCGCGGCGATGCGCGCCAGATGGCCGTCTGACCCTGATTTCCCTCGTGCTGCCATAGGTTTAGCCTCTTTCCGTAGCGCGGTTGCAATGCGGGGCTTGGCCGCTATAGTCCGCCCGCGCCGCACCGGACTTGATTATGGACCCCAATTTTCTCACGTCTTTCGTACCGATCGTTGCGATCTTCGGAATCATGTATTTCCTGATGATCCGCCCGCAACAGCAGCGCATGAAGCAGCATCGCGAGATGGTCGACAATGTGCGCCGTGGCGATACGGTCGTCACCGCGGGCGGTATCATCGGCAAGGTGGCGAAGGTCAAGGACGAAGGCGAACTTCTGGTCGACATCGCCGACAATGTTCAGGTGCGCGTGCTGAAATCGACGCTCACCGAAGTCCGCGCCAAGGGCGCCGACAAGGAATGATCTGACAACATGCTGCAGGTCTCGCTTTTCAGCCGCATCGTCACCGGCCTCGTGTTGCTGGTGGGCCTGCTTGTCGCTCTTCCCAACGCGCTGCCGAACAGTGTGCTTTCCAAGATGCCGGCCTGGCTGCCGCATGGCACGGTGAGCCTCGGTCTCGATCTGCAGGGCGGCTCTTACCTTCTGCTCGAAGTCGAAATGGACCAGGTGCAGAAGGACAAGCTCGAATCCGTGATGAGCGATTTGCGCGTGGCCATGCGCAAGGCGCACATCGCTTTCAACATCTCCGCCAAGGACGACACGGTCACGCTGAAGGTGCGTGAGGCGCAGCAATATGACAGCGCCAAGAAGATCGTGACGGACAACAATCCGGTCTTGAGCGGTTCGCTGCTCGGCACCAGCACCAAGGAATTCGCCATCGGCGAGCCCGGCGAGAACCGGATCACGATGAAGCTGACCGAGGAATACAAGACCCAGACCAAGGAACAGACGCTCAACCAGTCCATCGAAGTCGTGCGCCGCCGCATCGACGAGATGGGCACGCGCGAACCCACCATCGAGCGGCAGGGCGAAGACCGCATTCTGGTGCAAGTGCCGGGTCTTTCCGATCCCAAGCGGCTGATCGATCTCCTCGGCACCACCGCCAAGATGACGTTCCAGCTGGTCGATGAAACAGCCGACATCGCTCAGGCGGCCCGCGGCATCGTTCCCATCGGCGATGTGCTGTTGCCGCAGGAAACCAAGCCCGGCCAGCCGCCCATGCCGCCGCTGGTCGTACAAAAGCGCATCATGGTTTCAGGCGACCGCCTGACCAACGCGCAAGCCGGATTCAATCCGCAGACGAGCGAACCGAACGTCAGCTTCCGATTCGATTCGGTCGGCGCGCGCCAGTTCGGCGACGTGACAAAGGCGAATACGGGCCGCCGTTTCGCCATCGTGCTCGACAACAAGATCATTTCGGCGCCGGTGATCCGCGAGCCGATCCTCGGCGGGCAGGGCGAAATCTCCGGCAGCTTCACCTCCGAAACCGCCAACGATCTGGCCGTTCTGCTTCGCGCGGGCGCGCTGCCTGCGCCGCTCAAGGTGATCGAGCAGCGCACCGTCGGCGCCGAGCTGGGTGCGGACTCCGTCAAGGCCGGGCGCTATTCGGCGATGGCCGGGCTGGTGCTGGTCGCTCTCTTCATGATCGGGCGTTACGGCCTGTTCGGCCTGTTTGCCGACGTTGCACTGACGCTCAACGTGGTGCTGCTGATGGCGGCGCTCACCCTGTTCGGCGCCACGCTGACGCTGCCGGGCATCGCGGGCATCGTGCTCACCATGGGCATGGCGGTCGATGCCAACGTGCTGATCTACGAGCGCATGCGCGAGGAACAGCGAAATGGCCGGGGCATCATCGCCTCCATCGACACCGGTTTCCGCCGGGCAATGGCCACGATCGTCGACGCCAACATGACCCACCTGATCGCCTCGCTGATCCTGTTCCAGCTTGGCTCCGGCCCGGTGCGCGGCTTCGCCGTGACCCTGGGGCTCGGCATCATCACCTCGTTCTTCACCGCGGTCATGGTGACCCGGCTGATCGTGATTGGCTGGCTGAACGTCCGGAAGCCCAAGAAGCTTACGATTTAGACAGATTCCCCTAAACACCGCCCGAATCTCGCGCTAAACTGTCGCACAGACTCAACCTGTGCTTGGGGGCACCGACATGGCTGCGTTTCTGGGAAATTTGCGTAACGTCGTGATCGCGGGCTTTGTGCTCGCCGCTTTGGTGTTTGTCGTCTACTTCAAGACTCAAGGCTTCGATGGGCCGTCGTTCTGGCCTTTCCTGATCCGCTGGCTGCATGTCCTCTCCGGCGTGATGTGGATCGGGTTGCTGTGGTATTTCAATTTTGTCTCGACGCCGACCACGCCGAAAATTCCGGAAGAATTGCGGCCCGCACTCGGACGCTTCATCACGCCCGCGGCGCTCTTCTGGTTCCGTTGGAGCGCGATGAGTACGATCTTCTTCGGCATCATCCTGGCCTACATGAACGGCTATCTGCTGCAGGCCTATACGCTCGACGCCATCGAGGGCTTCGTGTCACCCAAGGCGATCATCATCGGCATCGGCATGTGGCTGGGCACGATAATGTGGTTCAACGTGTGGTTCCTGATCTGGCCGAACCAGCAGAAGGCGCTGAACATCGACGGCAAATATCCCGATCTTGCGGCACCCGCCAAGGCGGCTGCGGGCAAGACGGCAGGGCAGTTCAGCCGCATCAACACGCTGCTTTCGATCCCCATGCTGTTCTGCATGGTGGCGGCACAGAACATTCTCTGATCGCAGCCGAATTGGACTAGGATCGGCCGCCCGTCACGGGCGGCCTTTTCTTTTGATGGACGGTCTTTCGGCGGGCATGGACAGAAGCGCTTCCTTCGCGGGCTGTGTGGACCTCGTGCGACGGCACGATCCCGACCGCTATTTCTCCGTGCTGTTCGCGCCGAAGGAAGCGCGGCTCTATCTCACGGCGCTCTACGCCTTCAACTACGAGATCGCGCGCGTGGGCGAGAACGTGCGCGAGCCGATGATGGGAGAGATAAGGCTGCAATGGTGGCGCGAGACCATCGAAGGCGCACGCGTGGGCAACCCGCGAGCGCATGACGTGGCGCAAGGTTTGGCGGAGATTCTTTCGCGGTTCGACCTGCCCCAAATTCTTTTCGACGAGTTGATCAATGCGCGCAGGTTCGACGTTTCGCCCGATGTCTTCGAGACGGTGGGGGCGCTGGAAGATTATGGCGCGGCGACCGTCGGTTCGCTGATCCAGTTGGCGGCGCGCATATTGGGAGCGGGCGAGCGCTCTGACCAACAGGCACGCGAAGCCGGCATCGCTTATGCGCTTTGCGGCGTGCTGCGCGCGATCCCGCATCACGCGGCGCGGCGAAAGCTTTATCTGCCGATGGATCTGCTGAACACGGTCCAGCTTTCGCCCGATGACATCTTTGCCGGGCAGGGCGGCGAGAAATTGAAGGCCGTGATGGCGCAGCTTTCTCTGCGCGCGCAAAACCATCTCGGATCGGCGCGCGCGTTCGGGCGGCCCAAGCGTGCGCTTCCGGCGTTCCTGCCGGTGGCGCTGGCGCCGGGTTATCTCAAGCTGATGACGCGGCCCGGATTCGATCCGTTTCGGGATCCGGCGCAAGTGGCGCAGCCGCGCAAGCAATGGGCGCTGCTCGCCGCCGCCACGCGCGGCAAATTCTGACTCATTCGGCCGCTTCGCGCTTTTCGCCGAGCCAGGTTTCAAGATCGCGGATCGCGCGATGCGCCATCAGTTTTTTTCGGTCTTTTCCACGTGCGCGTTCGCCGAGATCGGGAAAGAGTCCGAAATTGACGTTCATCGGCTGGAAGGTCTTTTCGTCGGCGCCGCCCGTGATGTGAGCGAGAAGCGCGCCGAATGCCGTCGTGGACGGGGGCGCGGCAACGGCGCTGCCGTTCCATTCGGCGGCGGCAAAACGCCCCGCGAGCAATCCGATGGCCGCACTTTCCACATAGCCTTCGACACCCGTCACCTGGCCCGCGAAACGCAAGCGCGGTTGCGCTTTCAAACGCAACGAACCGTCGAGAACGCGCGGACTGTTGAGGAAGGTGTTGCGATGCAAGCCCCCGAGACGGGCGAATTGCGCGTTCTCCAATCCGGGGATCATGCGGAAGATGCGCGTCTGCTCGCCATGCTTCAGCTTGGTCTGGAAGCCCACCATGTTCCACAGCGTGCCGAGCGCATTGTCCTGGCGAAGCTGCACCACGGCGTAAGGGCGGCGGTCGCTGCGCGGGTCTTGCAATCCCACCGGTTTCATCGGGCCGAAACGCAACGTCTCCTCGCCGCGCGAGGCCATCACCTCGATGGGAAGACAGCCTTCGAAATAGGGCGTGGATTTTTCCCATTGCTTGAAATCGGTTTTCTCGCCCGCGAGCAACGCGGCGATGAAGCCGCGATATTGTTCTTCGTTCATCGGGCAGTTGAGATAATCCGCGTCTCCGCCGCCGGGGCCTTTCTTGTCGTAGCGCGACTGGAGCCACGCCACATCCATATTGACGGACTCGCGATGGACCACCGGCGCGATGGCATCGAAGAAGGCTAGCGACTCTTCGCCCGTCAGTTTGCGCACGGCTTCGGCCAGCGCGGGCGAGGTCAGCGGTCCCGTCGCCACGATCACCGATTGCCAGTCTTCCGGCGGCAGGCCCGCGATCTCTTCGCGATGGATTTCGATGTTGGGATGTTCTTCCAATGCGCGCGTGACTTCCGCGGAGAAGCCGTGACGGTCGACGGCGAGCGCGCCGCCCGCAGGCAATTTGTGCGTGTCGGCGGCGCGCAGGATCAATGAACCGGCACGGCGCATTTCCTCATGCAGCAGGCCGACCGCGTTGTTCTCCCAATCATCGGACCGAAAGGAATTGGAGCAGACAAGTTCCGCCAGGCTGTCTGTGACATGGGCGTCGGTGCCGCGCACGGGCCGCATCTCGTGTAGCGCCACGCGCACGCCAGCCTGTGCCGCCTGCCAAGCCGCTTCGCTGCCCGCGAGGCCGCCGCCGATGACGTGAATTTTGTTAACTACCTGATTCATATGGGCAATCGTTTGAAGGTTGTTTTCGCACTTTGTTCAAGGCGGGGAGGGCGGGCATCTCCTCTTAGTGACGCCCTTTCGCAGCGGGCGATATAGGAATATCATCTAATAAAAGGATTTCAAGCTGATGCTTTGATGACTTTTTCTTGACATCAAGACATCAACTTCTATCCTGCCGCCATGAGAACGACCCTGACCCTCGATGACGACGTGGCGATCCGCCTGGAACGGATGCGCAAGGAACGCGATCTTGGCCTGAAGGAGATCGTGAACGACGTGCTGCGCAAAGGTCTTGCCGAAATGTCGGTGCCGAAGAAGCGCGAACCGTTTCGGACCCGTGTTTTCGATCCGGGCGGTCTTGTCGATCCCTCGAAGTCGATAAAGGACATCCTGCGCGAGATGGACGAGGAATACGACCGCAAGAAACTGGGCCTGCCGCGTGTTCCTGGTTGATGTGAACATCCTGCTCTATGCGCATCTGAAATTGTCGCCCTATCACGAGCGCGCGCGCGAATGGCTGGACGACCAGCTGGGAGGAAGCGCCCGCGTCGGTTTGCCTTGGTTGAGTTTGCTTGGGTTCTTGCGGATAGCGACCAACCCACGGATTTTGCTGAGAGCGGAGAGCGTGCCTGCTGCCGTCAAGCAAGTGCGGGAATGGCTCGACAATGACATGGTCTGGATACCCGAACCCACGGAGCGTCACGCCGATATCCTCGGTCGGATGCTCATCGAACTCGATTCAGGCGGCGACACCGTACCCGATGCTCATCTCGCCGCTTTGGCGATGGAGCACGGTCTGACACTGTGCACGAACGACCGCGATTTCGCGCGCTTCCCGAATTTGAAATGGATGAACCCGCTCGCAGCCTGAGAACGCTCACCCCCAGACTTGCGGGCGCCGTTCGATCCAGGGCCGCGCCTGTTCCAACTGGGCGGCCAAACGATAGAGCGTGGCTTCGTCGCTATAGCGGCCGGTGAACATCATGCCGATGGGAAGGCCGTCGCCCGACATGCCGAGCGGCACCGACATCGAGGGCTGGCCCGTCATATTGTAGGGCGGGGTGTAGCCGAAGACGCGGGCCTGGCGCTTGTTGAATTCGCGCGGCTCCACATTCACCGGATCGAGGTGGCCTATTGGAGGGGCGGGCGTGATCGTCACCGGCGAGAGCAGCACGTCGAAATCGCGCCACTTCGCCAATATCTCGCGGCTGATATGGCGCAGCGTCTGCAAGCCCCAGCCGACTTGCCCGGCCGTCAGCCTGCTGCCCGCGCGATAGCTGGCCCAGGCGAGCGGCTCCATATCCGCATCCTGCGGTTCGCCGAGCGTCAGCTTCAGTTCGTCGATGGATGCCGCGAACATCGCGCCCGAGACGCAGCCTTGCGCCATATAGAGCTTGCGCCAATCCACGCCGAATTTCGGAAAGTCGATCATCGTGTGGCCGAGATCGCCCAGCAGTTTCACCGTGTCGTCGAACACGCGCTGCACATCGGGGTGCAGCGGCGTGTTGCTGGGATTTTCGGTCGAGAACGCAATGCGCAGCTTGCCCGGCGATGTCTGGATTTCATCGGCATAGGGCCGCGATTTCTGCGGCGGGGCGTAAGGCGCGTCGTCTTCGGGATAACCGGTCCAATCGAGCATCACCGCGCTGTCGCGTACCGTGCGCGTCAGCACATGGTCGAGCACGAAGCCGTGCGCGCGGCCGCGATCGTCCGGCGCGCCGGGGTTGCGGTATTGCGTGGGTTTCATGCCGAACAATCCGCATTGCGCGGACGGGATGCGGATCGAACCGAGGCCATCGCTGCCATGCGCCATCGGCACCATGCCGGAAGCAACCGCCGATGCCGCACCGCCGGACGATCCGCCGGAGCTGTGGTTCGGATTCCACGGATTGCGGCAAACGCCCAGATGACGGCCTTCCGTCGTGCCGGGAATGCCGAATTCGGGCGTGTTGGTCTTGCCCATCAGCACCACGCCTGCCGCGCGATAGCGCCGCGTCAGTTCGGCGTCGTAATTGGTGACATTGTTGCGCAGGTAAGCCGACCCGTTGGTCATCGGCCAATCCTTCACGGCCATGCCGATATCCTTGATGAGGAACGGCACGCCCTTGAACGGCCCGTCGGGCAGTTTCGACTTCGCCGTGGCTTTGGCTTCGTCATACGCCTTGTAGACGACGGCGTTCAGTTTCGGATTGTTCCGTTCGATGCGCGCGATGGCTTCTTCGAGCAATTCCAGCGGCGAAACCTCGCCGCGGCGCACGAGATGGGCGAGGCCCAATCCGTCGTAATCGTCATATTCCGCGAAAGCCATGGTCTCAGTCTTTCAGGTTGGGGCGACGATCCGCCCATGGTGCCGCCTTTTCGAGTTCGGCGGCAAGTTTCAGCAGGGTTATTTCGCCGCCATAGCGCGCAACAAACTGCACGCCTATGGGCAGGCCCGCCTTGTTCGTGTTGAGCGGCAATTGGATGGCCGGCTGTCCGGTCGCGTTCTGCATCGCCGTGTAGGGCACGTAATCGAGGATCGGCGCGAAGGCGAGCGGCGGGTTCTGTTCGTCGACATTGATGACGCCGAGTTTGATCGGCGGCGCACCGAGGGTTGCGTTCAGCCAGACGTCGTAAGTGTCGTGGAATTGCACCATCGCGCGCGCGGCGCGATCCATGGATTGCTTGGCCGCCATCATTTCCACGGCGGTGATGCGCTTTCCCGCTTCGTAAAGTCCGAAGGTCAAGCCTTCGACCACATCGGTCGACGGCGGAATGCCGGTGGCCCGCGCCAAGCCTTCCAGCGCGTAAGCGACGTTCGCCGCCCACAGAGTCATGAAGGCGGGTGTCAGTACGCCGGGATCGAGAGGCGGTGCCTTTTCCTCAACGATATGCCCCAGGCTTTCGCAAAGCTTGGCCGTTTTCTTCACCGCGGCTACGGAATCGGGATGCAGGTCTTTTCCATTCAGCGCCTTGTAGCAAACAGCGATGCGAAGCCGTTTCGTCTTGCGCTTGATGCCGTCGAGATAAGAACCTTCGGGCGGTGGCGCTGTATAGGGATCGCCGAAATCGAGGCCGCAACTTGCATCGAGCGCAGCGGCCGTATCGCGAACGCTCTTGCTCACCACATTGTCCACCGACAACCCGCTGGTGGAATCCGCGAAGTCGGGGCCTTGCGTGATGCGTCCGCGCGAAACCTTCAGTCCCACCAATCCGCAACACGCCGCCGGAATTCTGATTGAGCCGCCGCCGTCGGTTGCGTGCGCGATGGGCACGATGCCCGCCGCCACCGCGCAGGCCGACCCGCCGGAGGAACCGCCCGTCGAATGGTCGAGATTCCACGGGTTGTGCGCAGGCCCGTAAAGCTTGGATTCCGTCGTCGGCAGGATGCCGAATTCCGGCACGTTGGTTTTACCCAGCGGAATAAGGCCGGCCGCGCGATAGCGCGCCACCAAAGTGGAATCGTGATCGGCCAGGATCTTTGGCATGTAGCGCGAGCCGTTGCGCGTCGGCATGCCTTTCGCACCGGCTCGCATATCCTTGAGCAAAATCGGCACGCCTGCGAACGGGCCTTTGGGCAATTTGCCTTTGGCCGTGTCGCGCGCGCGTTCGTAGTCGGCGAACACGATGGCATTGAGTTTGGGGTTGAGCTTTTCGGCGCGCGCGATGGCTTCGTCCACCGCTTCGCGCGCCGAAATCTTTTTCTTCGCGATCAGTCCTGCAAGGCCGAGCGCGTCGTAACGATCATATTCCGCGAAGGCCATGGGTTCAGACCTTCACGGATTTGTAGCGGTCCTTCCAGGGCGCGGCCTGTTCTATCTGGCCTGCGAGTTTGAGAAGCGTTTCCTCATCGCCGAAACGGCCGACGAATTGCGTGCCGATGGGCAGTCCTTGCGCGTTCCAGTAAAGCGGCAGGTTGATCGCGGGCTGGCCGGTCGCGTTCTGCATCGCGGTGAACGGCACATAATCGATCTGCGCGCCAAAGGATTTCATCACATCGCGCTCGCTCATATCGAACGTGCCGAGCGTCACCGGCGGGCGGCCGAGCGTGGGCGTTATCCAGACGTCATAGGTTTCGTGGAATTTTGCGGCATCGCGGCCCGCGCGCTGGATGCTCGCTTTCGCCATCAGATATTGCGCCGCTGTGATGGTTTTGCCCAGTTGATAGAGCCCCCACGTCATGCCTTCGAATTTGTCTTCGGTTGGTGTCTGCCCCGACAGCATGGCGATCGTGTCGATACCGGCGGCGAGATTGCCCGTCCACAAGGCGGTAAAGGCGGGAATGAGCGTCGCCTGGTCGAGCGAGGGCGAAGCTTCCTCCACTTCGTGGCCGAGATCGCGGCAGATCTTCGCCGCCTGCTCTACGGCGGCGATGCAATCGGGGTGCAGCGCGCCGCCGTCGAGTTTATTGAGTGCGATGGCGATGCGCAATTTCTTCGGCGGCGTCTTCATCGCGTCGAGATAGGATTTGGGTTTCGGCGGCTCCCAGTACGGATCGCCCATCACCGGGCCCGAAGCCACGTCGAGGGCGGCCGCCGTATCGCGCACGGTTTTGGAAACGACGAGATCGGTGGCAAGTCCATCCACGGATTCTCCGAGATCGGGCCCCTGGCTGATCCGCCCGCGCGTGGGTTTCAGCCCGACAAGACCGTTGCACGAGGCCGGAATGCGGATCGAACCGCCGCCGTCATTGGCATGCGCCATCGGAAGAATTCCGGCAGCGACCGCCGCAGCCGAACCGCCCGACGATCCGCCGGTCGAATGATTCAGATTCCACGGATTGTGTGCGGCACCATAGAGATGGGATTCCGTCGTCGCGACCAATCCGAATTCCGGCACGTTGGTCTTGCCGAATGGCACGAGGCCCGCCTGTTTGAATTTCGCCGTCAGGAAGGAATCGTGAAACCACGGGATCGGCGGCAGGAAGGCCGAACCCTGCCGCGTCGGCATCGTGGTCGTCATCGCCATAATGTCTTTCAGCAAGAACGGAACGCCGGTGAACAGGCCTTTCGGCACGTCGCCTTTGGCGAGGTTGCGCGCGTTGTCGTAATCCTTGTAGATGACCGCGTTCAGCTTGGGGTTCATCGCTTCGGTGCGCGAAATCGCTTCTTCGAGAAGTTCGCTCGGTTTGACGTCGCGCTGCGCCACAAGCTCGGCCATGCCGAGCGCATCCAGACTGCCGTATTCGGTGATCGCCATTTCCTGACCCCTTTTCGATATTGTTTGACCGAAGCTTAGCGGGCGCGATTGCGGGTGCAAATCCCTGATTCTTTATGGCGCAACTTTTCGCGGGCAACCGGGGTCCACTTACCCGCCCGTTGCGCTAGACTGGCGGCTTCTGGAGGCCACATGGCGAAAGTCCCGGTCGGCAAGACCATCGCGTTTTCTTACGGTTTCACCTTCGGCAACATCGGCGCCATCATCGGGCAGATCTGGCTGCCCCTGCTGCTTCTGACGTTGGGCCGGTTCTTCGTGATCTCGCCCTATTACGAAAGTTTCTCGCAGGCCATGGTGCAGGACAACACCGCGCTGGTGCAGCAGGCGGCGGTGACTCTGCTGTTCTATATGCTTGTGGCGCTGATCTTCTACGCAATGATCTATGTGTCGCTGACGCGCCAGGCGCTGGGGCTGACGCATGGCTCGTCTTTCTTGCGTTTCTCGCTGGGCGCCGCCGAATGGCGGATGTACGGCGCGATACTGGCGCTGACGCTCGCCATGGTCGTACTCGTCTTTCTGATCGTGCTGACGGCCGCCCTTCTGGGCAGCGTCGTGACGGCGGTGCTGGGGGCCGCCGGGATGGCGCCGGAGATGGCGAGCGTGGCGAAAGGGGCCACGCCCAAAGTCCTCAGCCCGGCGGTTGCGACGGTCGGCACGCTGATCTTTCTCTTTATCATCTGCGCTTCGATTTATGTCTTCGTGCGGCTTTTCTTCGTGCTGGCGCCGGTGACGGTCGCCGAAGAACAGATCAGCCTGGGGCGCGGCTGGCAGCTTACGGCGAAGAATTTCTGGCGCATCTTCCTGGTGCTGCTGGCGACGGTGGGGCCGATCGTCCTGCTCATCCTGATTTGCGAAGCGGTGATCGTGGGGCCGGATGCCATAATGTCGAACGCCGATACGGGCTTCGCAGGCACCGTGTCACGCATGGAAAAGATGCGGCCGCATTTGCCGGTGCTTTATGGCCTGGGGTTCGTGCTGTCGCCGTTTCTGTTCGGCCTGGTCCTGAGCGCGAGCGCGTTCGCCTATCGCACGCTGGTGCCGCCGCTGGCCGCGCGGGGCGTCATCCTCGACGCACCTTGAGGCCCTTCAGCGCCGCATCGAGAATTGCGTCGGCATAAGCCTTGTCGAGCGGGCCGTGACCGATGAGCAGGCGAAAGAACAGCGGCGCGTAGATGAGATCGAGCGTCACCTCATAGTCGATATCGGGCCGCAACTCGCGCGCCTGCACCGCCGCGCGCAGGATGCCGCGGCCTTCCTCGCGCCGTCCCATGATGAAGCGGTTGCGGAAGATCTTGGCGAGTTCGCTGTCGTTTTGCGCGGCGGCAATCATCATCGCCGTGTTGCGTCCGGTGGGCGTGGAAAACGTCTTGATGATGGAATGCAGCTGATCGCGCAGCGCATCGAGCGCTTTGCCGCGCTTGCGTCCCTGTTCCTGCGGCTTGGTGGTATCGAGGAAGGCTTCCATCGCGACGGATTGCGCGTTCGGCCATTCGCGATAGATCGTCGGTTTGCCGACACCCGCCTTCGCCGCCACCGCTTCCATGGTGACCGCCGACATACCGCCCTCGTTCAGCAATTCGCGCGCGGCTGCGAGGATTTTCTTGCGGGTCGCGGGATCGCGCGGGCGGCCTCTGGCGGATTTTGCGGTGGGCATGCTTGACGGCCATTTCCTATTACGTTACGATACGTAACGTAATTAATTAAGAAATGCAAGAGGAGGCGCGCATGGCCGGCCCAAATTGGATGAGTCTGACACCCTATATCGCGGTCAAAGGGGCGGCGAACGCGATTGCCTTCTACAAGAAAGTGTTCGGCGCAAAGGAAGAATTCCGGCTGGAAGACCAGGACAAGCGCATCGGCCATGCCGAACTTTCCATCGGCGACGGGCGGCTGATGCTTTCCGACGAATATCCCGATTTCGGTGCGCTGGCGGCGCCTTCCATCGGCGGCACGCCGGTGAAGCTGCATCTCTATGTTGCGGACGTGGACGCCACAATGAAAAAGGCACAAAGCGCGGGCGCCACCGTTCTGCGCGCCGCCCAGGACCAGTTTCATGGCGACCGTTCGGGCATGATCGCCGATCCGTTCGGCCATCAATGGTTTCTTGCCACGCGAAAAGAAAACGTCAGCCCGCGGGAAATGCAGAAGCGTTTCGAGAAATCGTTTAAATAGGTTTGGGATTTTCGGGCACGGCGATCATGGCGTCGACGCGGGTTCGCACCATCGCCGTACTGGCGGTTGTCTATATCGACATGCTGGGCATCGGGTTGGCCTTTCCGATCCTGCCCAAGCTGATCGAGCAGTTCGAACACGGCGATGTCAGCCGCGCCTCATTCATTTTTGGCATTCTGGCGGGGGCCTACGCGCTGATGCAGTTCCTGCTCGCGCCCGCCCTGGGTGCGCTGTCGGACCGCTACGGACGCAGGCCGATCATTTTGCTGTCGCTGCTCGGCATGGGCATCAATTATGTGCTGCTCGGTTTTGCGCCCAACCTGATCTGGCTCGCGGCGGGGCGGCTGATTTCGGGCGCGATGGGCGCGAGTTTCTCCACCGCCAACGCCTATCTCGCCGACATCACGCCGCCGGAGAAACGCGCGCAAAGCTTCGGCTTGATAGGCGCTGCCTTCGGCTTCGGTTTCATCACCGGACCGATCCTCGGCGGCATGCTGGGTGCGATCGATCTGCATCTGCCGTTTCTCGCGGCCGCCGTGCTGAGCTTCACGGATCTCCTCTTCACATTCTTCGTGCTGCCGGAATCGCTCGATGACGCGCATCGCAAACCGTTCTCGTTCGCGCGCGCCAATCCCATCGGTGCGTTGCGCGAGCTTGGCCGCTACGGCGAAGTGGCGGGGCTGATGACGGTCTATGTGCTGGCGATGTTCGCCAATCGCGTGGCCGAGATGACGTGGGTTTTGTTCTCGTCTTACCGTTTCCACTGGGGACCGTTCGAAACCGGGCTGTCGCTCGCCGGCGTCGGCGTGATGTTCGTGGTGGGGCAGGGCTTTCTCGTGCGCATCGTGGTGCCGCGTCTGGGCGAACGGCGCGCGATACTGATGGGATTGTTCGTGAGTGCGATATTGACGGCGGCCTACGGCGTCATTCCGCAAGGCTGGATGGTTTATCCGATCATGGCGCTGGGCGTGTTCGGCTGGGTGATCGGCCAACCCGCGACCATGGGAATGATGTCGAAAAGCGTTCCCGTCAACGAGCAGGGGCTCCTGCAAGGCGCAGTTGCGAGCCTCACGAGCCTCACAAGCATCATCGGTCCGCCGATCTGGACGGGATTGTTCGGCTATTTCGTAAGTCCGGCCGCGCCTATCATCATTCCCGGTGCGGCATTCTTCGTTGCCGCGGCTGTGTTTCTGCTGGCACTGGGAATCGCCCTGCGGTGGTTAGGGGGCCATACGATCCCGGCCGCCGCCTGACAATTTTCAGGGAACAAAGGTTCGACGCCATCCGTTGTTGCTGCTGAGGGGCACCGCTTCGTGCGCGTGCTTTGACATGCGATTTTTGGGAGAAACCATATGAGAACCCTATCCAGAACTTTTCTGATGGCGACCGCGTTGTCCTGCGGGCTTGCGATGCCCGCGATGGCGGACTGGTATCGCATCGGTTCCGTCGATGTCAGTCACGGCATGGACCGCGATACCAGCTATTCGCGCTTCGGCGGCGGCGTCGACAAGCTGCGGCTTGACGTGCGCGACAGCGACGTTCGCTGCCGCAGTGTGCGCGCCACTTTCGCCAACGGCTCGTCGCGCGAAGTCTTTCAGGGACGTCTGCGCGCCGGCCATTCGGAAGAGATCGAATTGCCGGGCGAGCGCGCCCATGTCACGAAGCTCGATTTCACTTGCCGCGCTTCTTCGCGAGCGGGCGCCACCATCGCAATCTCGGCCGATGTGTCGTCCCATCGTGACGAATGGCGGCGCAGCCCGGATTGGAACCGCTCTTGGGCAGGTATCTTCAACTGGGATCGCCCCGGCGGCGGCATGGGTTGGAACGACAACGATTGGGTGAGGATCGGAACGCAGACTTTCAGAGGCCGTCACGACCGTAACGCTGTGGTGGCCGGGTGGCGCGGCCGCAGCGTCGAACGCATTGCGGTCAAGCCGCTCAACGGCGATGCACGTTGCAGCCGCATCACCGTGCGCTTCGGCAACGGCAATACCCGCGACCTGGATGTGGACCGCGGAATGCGGATGCGCGAGGGCCGCGGATATTCGTTCGATCTTCCGGGCGGTGACCGCAACCTGCGCGAAGTGGTGATGCAGTGCCGCCCGCTGGACCGCCGCTCTGTGCGGATCGACGTGCTGGCGCGGAAGTAAACACCTCGCGAAAAACGAAAAGGGCCGGAGATTTTTCTCCGGCCTTTTTTTACTCTCACGGCATTAGCCGGTCATATGCCGCATGTGAGCCGATCCAAAACCAGATGAGATCCTGCCCAATTTGCACGGCAAGGGCGCGGTGATGAATGCCAACTCGTACCGACCAGTAACGCCCTATCTGCTTGAAATGCAGTGATGGATGACGTGGGTTCTCTTTCAGCAGGGAAAAGTTCTTGTCGGCCAGTGAGCGAACATTATCGGGAAGCTTTCCATAGCAATCCCAAAAGGGCCCATTCGCGAAATGCTTCATAGCTCGCGAATGTTGCCCTTGCGAAAATCTTCGAGCGCCTGATTGCCCAATTTGTCGAGCTTGCCGTTGACGGCATCCTGCGCGATCCGGCGATCGAATTCAGCCGCCTGGAACGCTTCGAACCAGTCGGAAAATTTTGCCAGCTCCGATGGCGTAAGCTTCGAAACGGCCTTCTCAAGATCATCGACACTCATGCTTGAAACCTATCATATCGCGCAAGAAAATACTACTCCGCCGCCTTCAGCTTGCGCGCGGGCGCTGGTCTTTCCGGGGCGCGGTTCTTGAGCAGCGGCTTTAGATATTGCCCGGTGTAAGACCGCGCGACTTTCGCTACATCTTCCGGTGTGCCGCTGGCCACGATCTCGCCGCCGCCGTCGCCGCCTTGCGGGCCGAGATCGACGATCCAGTCCGCGGTCTTGATGACTTCGAGATTGTGCTCGATCACCACCACGGTGTTTCCGTTGTCGACCAGTTCGTGCAGCACTTCGAGCAGCTTCTTCACGTCGTGGAAGTGCAGGCCCGTGGTCGGTTCGTCGAGGATATAGAGTGTGCGTCCCGTTGCGCGGCGCGACAATTCCTTCGACAGCTTCACGCGTTGCGCCTCGCCGCCCGAAAGCGTCGTCGCCTGCTGGCCGATGGAGATGTAGCCCAGGCCCACGCGCGTCAGCGTATCGAGTTTTTCGCGGATCGAGGGCACGGCCTTGAACAGTTCGGCGCCTGCTTCGACCGTCATGTCGAGCACATCGGCGATGGAATGGTCGCGGAATTTCACTTCCAGCGTTTCGCGGTTGTAGCGCTTGCCCTTGCACACGTCGCATTGGACATAGACATCCGGCAGGAAGTGCATCTCGATCTTGATGACGCCGTCACCCTGGCACGCTTCG
>Ga0070661_100000396_pt1 | contig 33698 bp, 11 predicted proteins | sample KBSC43metaG_FD_64663 | JGI IMG/M metagenome (GOLD analysis project Ga0070661, IMG submission 64663) | Corn rhizosphere microbial communities from Kellogg Biological Station, Michigan, USA - KBS C4-3 metaG | ecosystem: Host-associated > Plants > Roots > Rhizosphere > Soil ... | reverse complement strand
CGGCTGCGTTTTCTCGTCCCGTTTGGCGCTGGGATCTCATTTCAGAGCAATGGCAGGGGTAAATGTGCCACGTGTTTTGGTGGTATTTAAAATATGCGACTGATGCGCACCGGGTGAAAACGAGCTCCGCTTTCAAAGTTGCAACCTGATGTTCTGGATTTCATGCAGGCCTTGCCTGACTTTCTTTCGATCAAGATTCCCCGGAAGTCGTTCCCGCCGAGAAAGAAAGACAAAAAATATTTCGAATAAACAGTCGGGTTTCGCGGCTGGTTCTCGTTCTTTCTGATGAGCCCTCTTTCGTGGAAAGGCTTCCCCAGAACCTCAATCCCAACCGGAATCTCTCCCCAGATTGCGATTTCCCAGCTCAAGGGCTGGCGTTTGCAATTGCCGGGCAAGCGCTTCCCTTGTTCCCCCTAAAAATGAAAAAACTCGTTGTATTCGCAGCCGTCGCGCTTTTTGGCACGATGGCTGTTCCCGCGCGTGCCTACACGCATCCGTGCATTCCGAACACCCTCGAAGAGCTGGCCACCATCAAGGCCAACCTCGACAAGCAGCCTTGGAAACAGGGCTACAAAGTGCTCTCTGGCGATAGCCATTTGCTGAACTACACGATGGCTGGTCCCTTCGCGAATGTCAGCCGGGCGGGGTCTTACGACGCCAATCTCAGCGCATGGCAGAATGACATGGAGGCCGTGTATGATTGCGCGCGCATGTGGTATTTCACCGGCAATAGCGCCTACGCCCAGAAAGCGCATGACATCCTCCTCGCGTGGGCGAATACGCATACAAGCTTCAGTGGCAATGAAGCCGGCCTCGCCCTTGGCGACTACGCCTACCGTTGGGGCGGCGGCGCCAGCATCCTGCGGGGCACCTGGTCCGGATGGACGGCCGCCGACACGACCGCGGTCAAGAACTACTTCGCGAATGTTTTCTGGCCGCCGACTGGCCAGCCGAACGTGATGGGGCCCTGCAACAAAGGCGACATCTACATGGAGGCCGGTATCGCCGTCGCCCTTTTCTGCGACGACACCACCAAGTTCAACCACATCCTCACCATGTATCGCACCTTCCATGGCTCCGGCCTGATGGATTCCCTGCCCACCGGCCAGATGGGCGAGACGGGCCGCGATGCGGGCCACGCCTATGGCAACCTTTGGGGCTTGGCATTCACTGCCGAATGCGCTTGGAAACAAGGCGTGGACGTCTTTGGCGAATTGGACAACCGGCTGCTGGCCTGCGGCGAATACTTCTCCCGCAACACCTACGCCACCGACAATCCCTACGTTCCTCTCGGCTCCATTGATTCGCAGTGGCTGAGCAATCAGCCCGGAGCCTACGCCGGCAATCGCCAGGCCCTTTACATCCTCCAGAACGCCTACAAGAACCGCAAGGGCCTCCCCACTCCCTGGATCGACCGGAAACTCCTGGATCAGAACGTTGATAACGAAAACTGGATGTATGCCAAGACGGCTGACTACACGACCGCGACCGTGTCGCCGGCCACCTTTCCGGGGGTTTCCCTGGCCTCGAGCGGCCTGACCTTGACCACCCTCGGCACCCAGACCACGGGACGCAGCCTCTCTTATTCGAACGGCACGTGGACGCTGAGCGGTCTTGGGAATACGGTCTGGAACGATACGACTGACGACGCCCAGTATGCTTACACAACGATGACCGGCGACTGCGCCATGGTGGCCAGGGTCGCCTCATTCACAAATTCCGGAAATCAAGCGGGCAAGACTGGGTTGATGATCCGCGACTCTCTCAACGCCACCACCTCGCAGCGCGCCTTTGTCGATGTTTCGTGGGTGGGTTCATCGAGCACGAATGCGATGGAAGCCTTCATGCGGGGCTGGACCGAAAACTGGGGTGGGACCGGATATGACGACCGTGGGACCCAATGGTCCCCCGCACCGGCATTACCCTACTGGCTCAAGATTGAGCGCTTGGGCAAGCAGATCACCACCTTCGTTTCGCCGGATGGCGCCAGTTGGTCGCCCGTGACCTGCTCCTATTACGGCAATTTGCCGTCCACCATTTATATCGGCCTGTTCCTCTGCAGCGGCACGACAACGGCCCAGACCGCCACCTTTGACCACCTGGCGTTCACCGGAGGAAGTGGCGGCCCTGTGACAACTCCATACGCCCCGAAAGGCGTGCTCGCCATCGGTTCGGGCAGAGACATTACCGTGCGCTGGCTATCTTCCTTTGGCGCCACCAGTTATCTGGTGCTCCGCTCCCCCGATAACAGCAGTTGGAGCACGATTGCCAGCGGTCTCTCTGCGTCCACGACCAGCTATGTGGATACATCGGCGGGTTCGGGCACCTACTACTACGCGGTCCGCGCCGTAAACTCCGCCGGCAGCGGCACCTCGGCCTCGTTCCCCGCCACTCGAATTACCTCGCCGATGGTCAACCTTGCCTTCGGCGGCACCACGTCGGCCAGTATCAACACCGGCTCCCAAGTAGGAGGCTCCGACGATGCGTTTAACGGCGACCCGGGCTCCAAGTGGTATGGCTACAACTCGCCCACCGGCTGGCTCCAGTATGACTTCGGCGCGGGCAATGAGCAGGTGGTCAAGCGCTACACGGTTTCCTGCGCCGACGTGGCGGATCGCGACCCGGTAAGCTGGAACATCCGCGGCTCCCAAGACGGTAGCAACTGGACCTGGCTCGCCTCGGCCAGCAATCAGACCTTCGCGATCCGGATGGCGACGAACACCTACGATATCGGCAACACGACCGCCTATCGTTTCTACCGGATTGAAATTACCGCTAATAACGGTGCCGCCGGCGTGGCAATCTCCGACCTTGGGCTGTGGGGCGACACCGGCCGCACCGTTCCCGACGGCCGCTATGCCTTCACAAACCGCCTATGCAACAAGGTGATCGACCTCGTCAACGGCAGCACCGCCGACGGCACCGATGCCATCCAATGGGGCTGGAACGGCGGCACCGACCAGAAGTGGGACGTCGCGTATCTCGGCAACGGCCAGTATCAGCTGACCGGCGTGGCCAGCGGCAAGTTGCTCGAAATCACGGGGGCCTCCACGGCAAACGGCGCAGCCGCCCAGATCTGGCCCTCGAACGGTAACAACTGCCAGAAGTGGAACATCAGGCCCTCGGCCGATGGCTTCTTCAAGGTCCTGAACGTCAACAGCGGCAAGTCGCTCGACGTCCAGAATAACTCAACCGCTGATGGAACGGCCATCCTCCAGTATAACGACATCGGAGCCAACAATCAGCAATGGCTGATGCCGATCATGCCCTGACGCGTTCCCGGCTGATCGCCCTTGAAACAACCGCGCCGCGCCCTCTCCGGGCGCGGCGTTTTTGCGAGTCGCGAGGGGCGCCCCATCGGCGATCTCATGGCCATATTCCGGCCGGCTTTGCAAGCCGCGCGTAATTCCTCAGAGCCCGGCGGTCAGCGTGATGGTGGTGCCGCTCCCTGGCTGACTTTCGATGCATGTCCTGCCTCCGATGGACTCCATGCGTTGACGCATATTGACGAGTCCGTTCGAGGTGCGGGAAACGTCTTCGGGGTGGAAGCCGGCGCCATTGTCCGTGATGACAATGCCGAGCTCGCCCTTGCGAAGGGTGACCTGAATCCGCACCTGGCGCGCGGCAGCGTGCTTGACGATGTTATTGAGCGCCTCCTTCACGGCGAGCAGGATCTGGTGACGCTTGTCCGAAGAGACGGAGTGGTCCGGAATCTCGGCAGGTAACTCCAGCAGGAGCTCGCTGTCGGTCGCGGCGAGATATTCCTCGGCGAATTCCACAAGATAATCGACGAGGCCTTCGAGGGTGTCGTTGCGCGGATTCGTCGCCCAGACGATTTGATGCAGAGTCGTGCTGACGCTTTGGATCGCTTCCGAAATTTGGTCGAAATCCGCCTGGGACTTCTGCTTGGCGGCATCGTTGATCAGCATGATTTGCGTGATGCGCGCGCCCAGCTCGTCGTGCATGTCGCGGGCGATACGGGCGCGCTCGCGATCGAGGGCCTGTTCCTGCTCGAGCCGCCGGATGCGCGCCTGCATCCGCCGTCGGACGATGACGCTGACAAGCGCGGCAATTGCGAACGCGGTGGCCAGCGCACAGGCGAATCGGAACCAAAGCGTCTCCCACCAGGCCGCGCGCACGGTGAAGGTGAGGGACGCCGGTTTCGGCAACGAAGAGGCGAGGGGATTGGTGGCGGCGACTTCGAACGTATAGTTGCCGGCTGGGAGATTCGTGAATGTGGCGATCCGTTGGGCGTCGCTCGAGGACCAACCATCATCTCCGAGGCCGAGCAGTCGGTAGCGAAAGCGCACCAGCTCGGGAGTGTCGAGCTCGGGCAGGGTGTAGCGAATCTGGATGGGGCCTGGCCGCGGCGGCAGGACGAGAGGTGCCGAGCCTGCGGGCGGAAGCGGAATGGGTTTGCCTCGCACGAGGATATCCTCGATATGCACGGCCGGAGGCGCGGCGGCCGCGGGCGCGCTTTTTGGGAGAATTTCCAGCCCGCCCAAGGTCGTGCCGAACCAGATATGGCCGTCGGGTGTGCGTGTGCTCGAGTGCAGAAAGCCGTAGTGGAATCCTGCAGCGGCGGGCATGCCGTTACTGGGTCCGTAGGCGACGGCTTGCACGGTGGACAGATGCCCATCGAGCACCGCCTCGAGGTTGGCGCGGGAGACACGAAACAGCCCCAGAAATGTGCCGAACCAGAAATTTCCATTGGGCTCGATCTCGAGAACCTTTGGCTCGCGGGTGGGGAGCCCGGCGCCAGGCGGCAATTTGTCGATCCGGCCCGCGCGCCAGCGATACAGCCCGCTCATTTGGCAACCGATCCAGATTGTGTCCCGGCCATCCGGCACGAGAAAAGTGACCATGTCGCCAGGCTGGGGATCGGGCATGGGCGCTTCGACGAAGCCTGCCTCCGCACGAAAATACACGCGCCCATCCATGGTGCCTACCCAGAGGCGTTTTTGCGGGTCCAGCGCCAAGGCGACGGGGTTGGCAATGTCGGCGCTTTCCGGGAGGAGCGTGAAGCCATTTCCGCGAGACTCGTAAATGCCCGCGCCGGGCTTGAGCGCCGCCCAGATTTGGTGTGGCGCGTCGCCGGGCAGGAAGGACGCAAGCTCGGTGGGTAAGGAGATTTCGGCCAGGAATCGACTGTCTTTCCAGCATCGCAATGGGTGTGGCCCCTGACTACCGATCCAGATTTCACCCGAGGGTGTGGAACGCAGGGCGAAAATGCCGTTCGGCCCCGTCCAGCCGGGAGCGAGAGCGAACGTGCGGTTGGTCGCGTCCGTCGCACGCACGAGCGACTTTCCCTGGGCCATCCAGACAAGTCCCGCATCGTCCACGACGACCGCGCCGACGCGAATGTCGCGCGGCCCCGCCGGATTCGGCGACCGGTCCGTTGGCGCCGCGTGCATGAGGATCTGGCGGCGACTCAGGCGGTCCAGTCCTCCTCCGAGGGTTCCCACCCAGAGATTGCCATTTCGATCCTCATGGATGCAGTTGATCAGGGGGAACGAATTCGGCACGCGTTCGAATTTTCCCCCGCGAAAACGGATGAGCCCCGCGCCTTGCGAGCCGATCCAGAGATTGCCTTCGCGATCTTCATAAAGCGCGGCTTTTTGGGTGGCGTCTCCGAGCCAGGACACGTCGGCCACGACCTCGGATTTCCCGTTTTCCTGAAGGCGGAGGAGCTTCTGTCCCGCGATGGTCCACATGCCTCCCGTGCGTGCGGCCGCGAGATATCCGCATGCATTGTTGGCCAGCGGCTGGGAATGGAACTCCCGGCCATCGAAAAATCCGCAGTGTTTGTAGGACGTGAACCAGACCACTCCATTTGTCGCGGAGCAGAGCGAAATCGGACTGTCTCCATCCCCGAGGGCAAAACTCTCCGTCCTGCCCCCTTTCCAGCGCAGCACATCGTTGCCTGGCCCGAAGCTGGCCCAGATGCCGCCTTCGGCATCCTCGGCCAGGGAAATCACCGGCCTGTTCGGGTCGCTAGGGGCAATCACCGGCCTGCTCGGGTCGGTAGGGGCGGGGACTTCGATCTGGAATCTGCCTGCCACCAGTCGGGCGAGGCTTCCCTGGGCGGTCGCTGCCCAGAGCGTCCCGTCCCGCGCGGCCAATACCGCGGAAGCACCGGTGGACTTCAACCCAGAGGGCTCGGGAATTTCCGTGAATCGCATCCCGTCGAATCGCGCGATGCCATTGAGCGTGGCGATCCAGAGATAGCCATCCTGCGTTTCTGTAATGCCCAGAATATCGACATCAGGCAATCCGTCATGCGCGATCCACGAGCGCAGGATGTAATCCTCCGAGCGAGGAATGGCCTCGAGACCGGGAGGCTCCGTCTGTGCGAAAAGCTGCGTTGCCATGAACGCGCAGGCAGCAAAGGCCAGAGGACGTAGGGGAGCCACTGGAAGACTATACCTCAGCATGCAAGCATGGTGAGGCCCCCTGGGACAGCATGCCAAAGACCTGTTTGGCGCCGGCCTTGATTTTATGCGGTCTTTTGCAGTCTGGGATTTCCTTTTGGGAATCTATCGTATTGTAGCCGGTGCCGGGCTCGGTATATCTCCCGCTAAACCCCCTATTCGTATGAAGCGCGATCCTGAGGAATTACCCGACAAAATTGCGAACGTCGCGATTGTCGAAGATGACGTCAACAACCGCAGGGAATGGGTGAAGGCCCTTAACCAGTGGCCCGGGTATTGCGTCGTGGGCGAGTTTGGCAGCGGGGAGGAAGCCCTCGAAAGGTTGCCGCAGAATCCGCCGAACTTCGTGCTGATGGACATCAACCTGCCAGGGATGTCTGGCATCGAATGCACTCGGAAGCTGAAGCGGCTGGTGCCCGATACGGAGATTCTCATGCTCACGATGTTCGGGGAATGGGATCGCATTTTTGATGCCCTGCGAGCCGGGGCTGCCGGCTATCTCCTCAAGCGGATGCGGCCGGCCGGTCTCAAAGTCGCTCTGGAGGAATTGAGAGCTGGCGGGGCTCCCATGACGCCCGCGATCGCCCGGAAAGTCGTGAAATATTTTCGGAGCGCCCGCTTGGGAGAGGTGCCAACCCGCGAGTCCCGCGAGTCGCACCAGGTGGATTGGGTCCTCAACTGTCTTTCCCCCAAGGAAAACGACGTCCTGAAATTCCTTTCCGAAGGTTGTAGCTACGCGCAAATTTCGGAGCGGATGGGGATCAGCATGAATACCGTGCGCACTTATATTCGCCGCACCTATGAAAAGCTTCAGGTGCAATCGCGCACGGAGGCAGTGATCAAATACCTCTCAGCCAAAGAGAAGTAACGCCAGATCTTCGTTTCCACTGGGAGGCGACGCGAAGCATCTCAGTCTCGGATCCAGGTTGCCAGCGACACGCGCGCGGAGGTGCATTGCTTCGGGGCATAACTCCGCAATCGGCATCGTTTGAGCCGAATTAATGACATTCATGCGACATTCATGCGTCTGGCGGTCTGACGGGGTTGCATTTAAGGACTTAAGAAGAGCGATATACGCAGTTGTTTCCCGACAACAAAGTTTCTCGCCCCTCCTTCGGTTTATTATGTCTAAAAAACACTGTCTTCGTTCGACCCGTCCCCTGACGGGTGGTTTGGCTGCTTCCGCTGCGGGCTTGGCACTGATCGCATCTCCGGCCTTCGCGGCAAGTCTCACCTGGGGCGGAGCGACCAGCGGACTTTGGGGAACCAGCACAAACTGGAGTCCCAATGCGACTCCGACCACCTCGGATGATTTGACGATTCTTGGTCCGAGCAACGTGGCCGGTGTCTTGACGATCAATGTGGCTGCCGCTGCTGCCGCTAATACGATCAATATCACGAATACCGCGGCGACCACGCTAAGCAACACGACGAGCGGCTCAAATCAAACGCTTACGATTGTCGGAGGTCTCACCACGGGCACGGGCGCAACGACCATTGGTTCCGCGACCGCCAATCAGAACGTCAATATCGCCCTCGGTGGCACCCAGACATGGAACGTCGGCTCCGGCGGCTTGACGGTCAACAATGTCATCAGCGATGGCGGCTCCCCTTATGGCCTGACCAAGATGGGCACGGGCACGCTCACGCTTGCTGGTGCGAACACTTACACCGGCACGACGACCCTTAATCAGGGCACGACGACCTTGTCGGGTTCGATTAGCTCCAGTAGCGCGCTGGCGCTCGGGGGCGGCACCCTGAATTACACCAAGACGGGCACCAACACGCAGACGTTCGCGTCCACAACGATTAATTCGGGTTATTCGACAATTACCAACGCGACTGCTGCAACCAACACCGTCAACTTGGGGGCGATGACCCGCAATTCCGGCGGCATCCTGAACGTTTCCTCTCTCACTGGGGCTACGAAAACTTCCACGGCGGTGGACTCCACTGGCATTCTCGGCACATGGTCCACTGTTAACAGCGGAACCACCCTGGCCTATGCCGCCGGCGGCAGCGGCGGTAACATCACCGCCTATTCCGGCACTTCGGTCGCTGACGCGACAGGGGTCACCGACACGACGGGCGCCGTGAACTACGACGTGGCTGCGGTGGGGGCCTTGGGCGCCAGCGCTTCTTTCAATACCCTCCGTTACACTGGCGTGGCCGGCACGATCACGGGCAACTTCACGGCCAACGGTCTCATGAATGCTGGCTCGGGTGCGTTGGTTTACAGCGGCAACGTGACCATCGGCGCGAACCAGGAGCTGGTGATCTTGGGCAATACCCAGGCCACCACCATCAGTGGTATTATCTCCAACAATGGCGGCGGCGCTTCCTCGCTCGTCTATGGCGGCCCCAGCGCGGGGGCGCTGACCTTGAGTAATACCGGTAATACCTACAGCGGCGGGACGACTTTGAACTCGGGCACGCTTCTGGTGCAGGGTAACTCGACGCCCACCGCTGCTGGCAGCACGGTGACCAGCGGCCCGCTTGGCACCGGCACGTTGACTCTCAACGGCGGAACTTTCGGCTTCGTCGGCGGTGCCTACACGATCGCCAACAACGTGACCGTTGCGGGGGCCGCCAATATTGAAGTAGCTAGCGGCCAAAACGATGTGCTCAACGGCAACTGGAGCGGCAGCGGCAATCTTACGCTGATCGCCAATGGAACGACGGGTCAGTGGCAATTTGGCGGAAATAACAGCGGCTACACGGGCACCTTCACCCAAAATACTGGCAACACCTCTTTGACATTCAACAATGCCTCGGCGGGCAGCGCCAACGCGGCCTGGGTTTTCAATAACGCGACCAATCAACGTCAACGTTTGAATTTCGGCACGGGAACCATTAGCTTTGGGTCGCTTTCCGGTAACGGCTCGATTGCAAACATTGCTGCGTCGGGTCAGGCGACGGTCAGTGTGGGCGCGCTCAATACCAGCACCACGTTCAGTGGCATTATCGGCGGCTCAACGGCTGGCCAAGGTCAAAATATCGCCCTAGCTAAAGTTGGCACAGGTGTCCTGACGCTCTCTGGCGCGAACACTTATACCGGCGGGACCACGATCAGTGCTGGCAAGTTGAGTGTCACGGGCTCGACAAGCGCCACTGGCGCAGTGGCCGTGAGTGGTGGCACATCGGCGACGCTGGCTGGTTCAGGCACGGTTGGCGGTGCGGTGACGGTGACGAACGGCAGCCGCATTGCTCCGGGCACGGTGACGTCGTCCAGCAACTTCGGTTCCGCTGGCACGCTCACGCTCTCAAACGCCGGGGGTCTGACGCTTAGCGACGCGCATCTCGACTTCGACCTCTCCACGACCGCGGGCGGCACGAACGACAAAATTGCGCTGGGAGCCAATGCATTGTCGTTCTCGACATTGAACTTCAGCTTCTCCGGCACGGCGCTCGATACGACGGCCGCTTACACGTTGGTTGCGACGACGGGGTCGTTGACCTCCGGCACGGTTGGGAGCATCACGACGGACTTCTCGGCTGTCACCGGCGGAAGCTACTCGGCGACCTATAACTTCGTGGCTGGCACTGGCTTGCAAGTGTCCTTCGCGGCTGTTCCCGAGTCGCAAGAGTTCGCCATCGCGATCGTGGCTCTGCTCGGCATGCTGGTCTTCATCCGTCGCCGCAATCAGCATGTCTAGCCAGATATTTGCAATACTGGCAGTCTCGGTCTACCTTCTCAAGGCTGCCCTCCCTTCAGAAGCATCTTTCCCCCTTACATAACCCCACAACTCTCCCCCCGCCATGTCTGAGGTTCTGTTCCTTTGTTGGGCCTTTCTGCGTTCGAAATTCGTTGCAGGCGGCTTATTCTCCGTCGGTCTCGCTCTTTGCGTGTTTTCGAGCGCGCGTGCGGCCAGTTTTTCATGGGATCAAACCGGCGGTGGCGTGCTCGGCGGCACTGGCGCGTGGGATACAACCACGACAAATTGGTGGAATGGCACGAGCGACGTCGCGTGGAGTGACACGACGGGCGCGACGGACATTGCTGCCTTCGCCGGCACCGCGGGCACGGTGACTCTCGGAACGAATCTGGGGGCACTCGGGCTGGTTTTCAATACGACGGGCTACACGATCGCTCTTGGAGGCAACACCTTGTCGCTTGGCACGAGTGGAATCGACGCCAGCGCCCTGTCGAGCGGCACGACGACCCTCAGCGGCACGGGCGGAGTGACTCTGGGTGGCGCCCAGTCGTGGACGGTGGGCACGGGATCGACGCTTGCCGTGTCGAGTGTGATCAGTGGTTCGGGCCCGCTCACAAAGGCCGGGACCGGCACGCTCACGTTGAGCGGCGCCAATAGCTACAGCGGCGGGACGACTTTGAACGCGGGCACATTGCTGGTGCAGGGGAGTTCGACCCCCACCGCCGCCGGCAGCACAGTGACGAGTGGCCCACTGGGCACGGGCACGCTGACCCTCAATGGGGGAACATTCGGCTTCACCGGTAATCCTACCCCCTACACGATTGCCAACAACGTGAGTGTGACCGGGGCGACCAATATTGAAGTGGCCAGCGGCACAAACGAGGTGCTCAATGGCAACTGGAGCGGCAGCGGCAATCTCACACTGGTGGCCAATGGCAGCACGGGCCAATGGCAGTTTGGCGGGGACAACAGCGGCTACACGGGTACCTTTACTCAGAATGCCGGCAACACCTCTTTGGCATTCAACAGCGCCTCGGCGGGCAGCGCGAGTGCAGTCTGGGTCTTTAATAACCCCACCAATCAACGCACGCGTTTAAACTTCGGCGCGGGCACCATCAACTTTGGATCGATGGCCGGCAACGGTTCGATCGCGAACATCGCCGCGTCGGGCACATCCACGATCAGTGTGGGGGCGCTCAACACCAGCACCACGTATAGCGGGGCGATTGGCGCCACATTAACTACGCAGGTCGCGAATATCGCTTTGGTGAAAGTTGGCACGGGCACGCTGACGCTTTCCGGCGCGAATACTTACACGGGCGGGACGACCATCAGCGCCGGCACGCTGAAAGTCGGAAACGCGGTCGCGCTTGGCAACAATGCGGGAGCGGCGAGCGTGACAAGTGGCGCGGCGCTGGATCTGAACGGCATTACGATGACCGGCACGAACGCGCTGACCTTGAATGGCACTGGTATTTCCGGCGGTGGCGCGCTGACCAACAGCAGCGCAACGGCGGCCACGTATGCGGGCCTTGTTTCTCTGGGAAGTAACATCAGCATCGTCGCGACCAGCGGCAAAATCACTCTTTCAAACGCGGGAACGATCACCGGCTCCGGATTCGGTTTGACGCTGGATGGCGCCGCCAGCGGCAGCACTATTGCAAGCATCATTGGCACGGGCGCTGGCTCCGTCACGAAGCAAGGCACTGGCACATGGACGCTTTCCGGCGCGAATACCTACAGCGGCGGCACGACCATCAATGCGGGCACATTGATTCTCGGTAACGCGGGCGGATTGGGTTCCACCAGCGGCGCGCTCACGGTGAACGGCGGCACGTTGAATGCCAGCACCTTCAGCCCCACGGTGGGCGCTGTCACGTTGAGCAGTGGGAGTATCACTGGATCGGGCACGCTGACGGGCTCTTCATTCGATGTGCGCAGCGGCTCGGTCAGCCCGGGGCTCGCCGGCAGCGGGAGCACATTGACAAAGTCCACGAGCGGCACGGTGACATTGTCCGGTGCGAACACCTACACGGGCGCGACCAATCTCAATGCAGGCACTTTGATTTACTCCGGCGCCACCTCGACGGTGGGTTCGGTTGTCGTTGCGGACGGGGCAAACCTCCAGGCGAAGGTCTTCTCGCCGGGCAGCAGCGTTCTGTCCGCCACCAGCCTGACTCTTGGCTCCACGAGCGGCAGCACGCTCACGGTGGATTTCAACAGCCTTGCGAATCCTTCGGCCGCGCCATTCAGCCTCTCCGGTGGTTTCACGATCAACGGGGCGACGCTCGCCGGGTTGAATGCCGGCGGGTTGACGAATACGAATGGAACGCCGTTCACGCTGATCAGCGCCACGGGAGGGATTACCGGCACCTTTACAAATTCCACCGTCACGCTCGGGGCACGGTCCACGGGAGCCATCGGTTACACCAGCAATGCGGTGACATTGGACATCACGACCGACTCGATTACGTGGTCCGGAGCGAGCAATAGCACGTGGACGACTGGAACCACCGGAGTAGTCGGTCCGAATCCAAACTGGGCAACGACTGCCGGCCATGCAGCGACGGATTTCTGGGCGGGCGACGTCGTGAAGTTCGGCGATACCTATAATGTGGGCAGTGGTGACACGCCGGTCACCAACCCTGCGGTCTCGATCAGTGGCGGCAATGTGACCCCGGCATCCGTGACCTTCAACAACTCAGCGGTCAACTACACCATTTCGAGCAGTGATGCTTCCGGTATCGCGGGAAGCGGCGCCCTGATCAAGAACGGCACCGGTTCGGCGACGATCTCGACAGCCAATACGTATTCGGGCGGCACCATCCTTAACGACGGCACGCTCGTCATCAATGACGCCGCGGCCATCGGAACCGGAGCCCTGACCATCGCCGGTGGCACGCTGGACAATACCAGCGGTGCGGCAATGACCTTGAGCAACAACAACGCTCAAAACTGGAATGGCAGCTTCGTCTTCACCGGCACCAATGACCTGAACCTGGGCACCGGAGCTGTCACGCTTGGAGCCAGCCCGACAGTGACGGTGAATGGCGGAACCCTCACCGTCGGCGGGGTCATCGGTGGCGGATTTGGGCTGACCAAGGCCGGCGCCGGCACGCTCGCCCTTGCGGGTGTCAGCACCTATAGCGGCGGGACGACTTTGAACGCGGGCACGCTGCTGGTGCAGGGGAGCACGACGCCCACTTCCGGCACGGTGACGAGCGGCCCGCTGGGCACGGGCACGCTGACCCTCAACGGCGGAACATTCGGCTTCGTTGCCGGCGCCTCCTACACGATTGCCAATAACGTAAATGTGACCGGGGCAACCAATATCGAAGTGGCCAGCGGCACAAACGAGATTCTCAATGGCAACTGGAGCGGCAGCGGCAATCTTACGCTGATCGCCAATGGCACCACCGGCCAGTGGCAGTTTGGCGGAGACAACAGCGGCTACACGGGCACCTTTACCCAAAACGCCGGCAACACCTCTTTGGCATTCAACAGCGCCTCGGCGGGCAGCGCCAGCGCGGCCTGGGTCTTCAATAACAACCTCAATCAACGCCAGCGTCTGAATTTCGGCACGGGCACCATCAGTTTTGGATCGCTTACCGGCAACGGTTCGATTGCAAACATTGCCGTGTCGGGCCTGTCCACGGTGAGTGTGGGGGCGCTCAATACCAACACCACGTTCGGCGGCATTATTGGCGGCTCGACAGCCGGCCAGGGGCAGAATATCGCCTTAACCAAAGTCGGCACGGGTGTCCTGACGCTTTCCGGCGCGAACACCTACACAGGCGCGACAACGATCAATGGCGGCACGCTGCTGGTGAACGGCTCGCTCGCAAACGCGGGCACGGTGGGCTTCTCTTCGACCGGCGCCATTCTCGCGGGCAAGGGCACGGTGGGCGCCGTGACGCTGAGCCCGGGCAATTTCCTGGCCCCCGGCGACGGCACGACCCCGATCGGCACGTTGACAGTCAATACTCTGACGCTCAACGGTGGCAATTTCACCTTCGATCTGAGCGCGATCGATAATACGTCGGATCAAATCGTGGTGACCAATGCGCTCATCGATGGAGGAACCGGATACACGTTCGACTTCTCGGGTGGGTTCACGGGCCAGACCTACACGGTGATCACCTTCGGCAGCACGACCTTCACGGATGCGTCGAAGTTCTCGTCGACGGGCGTTGACGGTTCCTTTACGCTGAACGGCAACAGCTTGACCTTCACCGCAGTGCCCGAGCCTGGGGTGGTGGCATTGCTGGTAGTGGGGCTGGGTGGCGTGATGTTCACCGCGCGCCGCAAGCGTCATATTGCTTAAGTTCCAGGAAAGAGCCCGACCAATCATGAAAACACCTCCGGCGCCTCCAATGAATGGCGCAGGGGTGCTTTTCAGAGCCGTTTGAAAGCAGCTTCGATGCGGAAGCTTCGCGCATTTCAGCCGGAAGGATCTTTCCATCGCTTCGGTGAATGGTTGCGGCCACAGTGGCCGAGACCGCGGATTAAGCGATAGATGAAAGGGCGTCCTTAAACTCGGAAACGAGCCTCCCCCGGAAAATGAAAAAACTCGTTCTATGGACGGTGGTCGCCGTCTATTTCGGCGTTTCCGCCCAAGCTCGCGCCTACACCCATCCCTGCATTCCGAACACGCTCGGAGAACTGGCCACCATCAAGGCCAATCTCGATCAACAGCCCTGGAAGCAGGGCTACGCCATCCTCGCAGGTGACAGCCATTCCCAGCTCACCTACGCAATGCAGGGGCCGTTCCCGAATGTCAGCCGGAAGGGGTCCTACGACCAATACCTCGGCGCATGGCGGAACGACATGACGGCCATATATGATCTCGCGCGGATGTGGTATTTCACGGGCAACGCCGCCTATGCGCAGAAGGCGCACGACATCCTCATCGCATGGGCGACCACGCACACAAGCTTCAGCGGCAACGAATCCGGCCTCGATCTGGGCGACTATGCCGTCTCCTACGGCGGCGGCGCGAGCATCCTGCGGGGCACCTGGCCGGGATGGACGGATGCCGACACGACCACGGTCAAAAACTACTTCCTGAATGTTCTCTGGCCGGCGACGCTTGCCTCCGGGAACGTGGTGCTGGGCCCCGCGAACAAAGGCTCCCTCTACATGGCGGCAGCCATGGCCGTCGCGGTTTTCTGTGACGACACCGCCAAGTTCGACAGCATCATCAACAGTTACCGCACCGTTTACAGCTCCGGCCTGCCGAACACGCTGCCCACCGGGCAAATGGGCGAAACCGGGCGGGATCTGGGGCACGGATATGTGGATCTCTTCTCCCGCACCCTGGTTGCCGAAATTGCCTGGAAACAGGGCGTGGACCTCTATTCGGAGTTGGACAACCGCCTGCTCGCCTGCGGCGAATATTACGCCCGCAATAATCTCATGACCGGCACGCCGTTCGTTCCGTTCGGCACGATCGATTATCACTATTTCACTCCGTCCGGCGATACGGGTTCCGCATGGACGGGGAAGCGCGATGCCTTTTACCTTCTCCAAAACGCCTACAGGAATCGCCACGGTCTCCCCACGCCGTGGATGGACCGCAAACTCGAACAACAGCCGGTCGATGCCAACAACTTCATGTATGCCAAAACCGCCGACTTCACGACCGCCAGCCCGCCGGCGACCATCAGCTTCCCGGCGGTTTCCCTGGCGTCGAGCGGATTGACGTTGATGACCCTTGGCAACCAGACCGCGGGCCGCAGCGCTGCTTATTCGAACGGGGTGTGGACGGTGACCGGGCTCGGGAATGGCCCCTGGAATGACACGACCGACGATTGCCAGTTCGTTTACCGAACGATGACCGGCGACTGCGCGATCGTGGCCCAGGTCACCTCATGCACCTATTCGGGCAGCAACAGCGGCAAGGCGGGGTTGATGATCCGCGACACGCTCAACGCCACCACTTCGCAGCGCGGCTGGGTCGGCATCGTGCCCGCGGCCACCGTCCTCTACGAATCCTACATGCGCGGCTGGACCGAGAATTGGGGAGGGACGGGATGGGACGACCGTTCGCAATCCCTGCCTCCCGGCATGCCGTATTGGCTCAAAATCGAGCGCCGGGGCAAGTTGATCACCACCATGGCCTCGCAGGATGGCGCCAGCTGGTCGCCCGTGAACTGCTCCTATTACGGCAATCTCCCGTCCATTCTTTACATCGGCCTGTTCGTATCCAGCGGAACGACGACGCCCACGACCGCGACCTTCGCCAACGTGGCGTTCACTGGCGGCGCCGGAGGGCTTGTCACGACTCCTGCGGCTCCCGCGGCCTTATTTGCCGTTGGTTCCAGTAAAGCCATTACCGTGCGCTGGCTGCCTTCCTTTGGCGCGACCAGCTACGATTTGCTCCGCTCCACCACGTCTGGCGGCGGCTATGCCGTTATTGCCAGCAATCTCACCGCTGCCAGGACGAGCTACGTGGACACGGCTGTATCCGCAGGCACGACCTATTACTATGTGGTTCAGGCAAGGAACTCCGCCGGCACGAGCGGCAATTCACCCGAGTTTGGCGACTCTTTGCTGCTTCCTGCTCCGATGGTCAATCTCGCCTTCAGCGGCACCGCCACGGCATCCAGCTATGCGTCCAGCGCGGAAGTTCCCGCCAAGGCCTTCGACCGCGATCCGGGGAGCAAGTGGTATGATTCCGCCGCGCCGACGGGCTGGATAAAGTATGATTTCGGCGCAGGCAACGCGCAGGTCGTCAAGCGCTACACGATCAGCTGCGCCGATGTGGCGACCCGCGACCCGAAAGACTGGACGTTCCAAGGCTCACAGGATGGCTCCAATTGGACGACCCTCGACTCGCAGAGCGGGCAGCTTTTCGCCAATCGGCTCCAGCAAAACACGTATGACATCGGCAACACCACCGCCTACCGATACTACCGGCTCCAGGTGACCGCCAACAACGGAGCGACGACCCTGGCTGTCGCCGAACTCGGCCTTTGGGGAGACAGCGGACGCACGATCCCGGACGGCCGCTACCGCATCGTGGGTCGCAAGACCATCAAGGTCATGGATGTTTCCGGCGGTTCCATTGCCAGCGGCGCGCAGGTTGTCCAGGGGACCTACAGCGGCAGCGACAGTCAGAAGTGGGACATCGCCTGGCAGGGCAATGGCCAGTATCGCGCCACGGGTGTCGCCAGCACCAACGTCATGGACAACGGTGGCACTTCCAACACGGGCGCGAAGCTGACCATCCAGCCCCGGAGCGGAGCCACCAGTCAGCTCTGGAACGTCGTGCCCGATAGCGACAAATCCTTCTTCCACATCACATCCGTCAAAAGCGGCCTGGCCGTCGACATCGCCAGTGGCTCGACTGCGGATGGGACAAACATCATCCAGTGGACCTTCAACGGCGGCGATAACCAGCAATGGATGCTCGGCCTCGCCGGCACCCCGCCTCCCGCTCCGACCGGATTGATTGCCACGGCGGCTTCCGCCAGCCAGATCAATCTCTCGTGGACAGCCAGCTCTGGCGCCAGCGGTTACAGCGTGAAACGCGCGACCACGAGCGGCGGACCCTACACGGCCATTTCGACGGGCTTGACGGCAACGAGCTACTCGGACACCGGACTGGATAGCAGCACGACTTATTACTACATCGTCACGGCAACGAATGCCGGGGGCGAGAGCGGCAATTCTCCCGAAGTCGGCGCGATCCCCCTGCCGGCCTTGCAGGCCTTTTTGAAGTTTGACGAAGCCAGCGGGACCAGTGCCGCCGATGCGACGGGCAACGGCTGGACCGGCACGCTGGTGAATGGCGGCACGTGGGTCGCCGGCTACAGCAACAACGCGGTGAACTTGAGCGGCTCCAATCAATACGTGACGCTGCCCGCCGGCATCGTGAGCAATCTCAATGACTTTACCATCAGTGCATGGGTGAAGCCTTCGAGCCTGGACACCTGGGCGCGGGTGTTCGATTTCGGCACCGGCACCGCGACGAACATGATGCTCACGACGAAAAATGGCGCGAATGGCAAACCGAGATTTTCGATAAGGATCTCCAACAGCGCCGAGCAGCAGATCGACGCCTCCAGCCCGCTTCCCATTGGCACATGGACGCACATTGCGGTCACGTTGTCGGGTTCCACCGGAACCCTCTACGTCAACGGAGCTGCGAGCGGCACCAACACAGCCATGAGTCTCAAGCCATCGGGGATGGGCAGCACGACTCTGAACTATCTTGGCAAATCCCAATACAACGATCCGTATCTCAACGGTTCGATTGATGACTTCCGCATTTACACTCGCGCGCTGAGCGCGGGCGAGATCAGCCTTCTTTCCGCGGGGCCGCTTTCCGCGCCGCAAAACGTCACCGCGACGCCGGGCAGCTCGCAAATCGCACTATTGTGGAGCGCGGTGAACGGCGCCACCGGCTATGCCGTTCAACGCGCATCCAGCAGCGGTGGACCTTACACGCTCGTTGCGGCGGGAGTCACGGCCACGAGCTACACCGACTCGGGATTGGCCGATGGGGCCACTTGGTATTACACCATTGCGGCGCAAGGATTGCCGGGCACCGGTGCGGCATCCGCTCCGGTTTCAGCGACCACCTACACAGCTGCCGAAAACTGGCGGCTCGCCCATTTTGGAACCGTCGCCAACTCCGGCAATGCGGCAGACGCAGCCGATCCGGATGGGGACGGAATGACAAACGCGCAGGAGTTCGCCGCCGGCACGGATCCGAATGACAAATCGAGCGTTCTCACGATCACTCAGATTGCGGCAAGTGGAAACGACCTGGTGGTCAGCTTTACGAGTATGGTTGGCAAAACCTACCGGGTGGACTGCTCCGTCACGCTGCAAAACGGATCTTGGACGACCGTGCAGGATAATATCGTAGGGACGGGCGGTGTCGTGCAGGCTACGGATACGGATGGTGCGGCGCAATCGAAGCGATTCTACAGAGTCGTCGTCGTGCCATGATTTCGCGATGGCTGAATCTGCGGGCCACAAGCTTGGTCGAAGCCTATTGAGCTCTGACCCCACATGTCTCTACCCTCTGTTTCAAAAATGAGCATCCGAGCTGCGCGTGACAGCGCAACATCTGGTGGTGAGTTCGCCACGGTTGCCGGGCAAGCCAAACGCTTCTACAGAATGGTGCTTCTTCCGTAATTTTCATGAAATTCAGTTGTCCGCATTGCACGCAAAATCTCGAAATCGCCGACGAATGGGCGGGGGAGGTCGTGGATTGCCCGAACTGCCAGCAAACGCTCACCGTGCCGACGTTGACGGTGTCGGCTCCAGGGCGTCAGGAAATTCCAAGACCCCCGGCGAAGGCGCTGCCGCCCCAGCCGCGCCGTCCCGTGCCAGGTCATCCCACGCCGGGCCGCACCACGCCCTCGAAGCCGCCGCGTCGCGGGGGTGGGGGATTTGGGAAATTTCTGCTGACGCTCCTCGTTCTTGCGGGCGCGGGATTCGGCTACGCGATGGTGCATTTCCACGAGTCGCCGGAGCAGGTTTGGAAGCGGCTGCTCGGTCTTGTCGAGACGATGACGAAGCCGGCTCCGGTCCCCACGCCGACACCCGCGCCCACGCCGATTTCGACTCCCACGCCCACCCCGGCTCCGACCCCCGAGGCCACGCCGGAGCCCACCGCGACGCCGACGCCGACCCCGGTCGATCCGTTCGCCTGGCTGCTCGAGCACAAGGAACGAGCGCCGAAGGAGGTCGCGCTGCAGCGCCCCGCGACGCTTTCGGTTTCGGCCAATGGCAAGGTGATCGGCTCCGTGACGGTTCCGTCCGGAGCCAAGGCGCAGGTCGTGGGATTCACCGCACAGACCGTGGACGTGCGGGTGGGAAATGCCGCCGGGCAGGTCCCGATCGACGCGACGAATCTGCGCGCACTGGCGAAGGTCGAGCAGGAGAAACCCGAGCCGGTGGCGGGCGCTTCCGCGTTCCCGCCGCACCAGGCGCCGCTCATCAGAGCCGTGGAATTCCCGACGCCGCGATTCGCATCGCCGGGGGTGATCCTGACCCGCGAGGATCTCGAGACTCTCAAGGCCAACCTCAAGCGCGAGCCGTGGAAGAGTGCTTTCGAGGGTTTGTCGAACGACGGGAAGTCGAAGCTCGATTACAAGATGGCGGGGCCGTTCAAGGAGATCAAACGCGCCCCCAACGAGAATCTCTGGCCGTGGCGCAACGACATGGTCGCGATCTGGAATCTCTCGCGGATGTGGTATTTCACCGGCAACTCCGCCTACGCGAAGAAGGCGCACGACATCCTGCTCGCATGGGCGACGACGAACACGTCGTTTGGCGGCCGCGAATCGATGCTCGATCTGGGCGACTACGCCGCCGCGTTCGTGGGCGGGGCGGACATTCTGCGCGGCACCTGGCCGGGCTGGACGATGGCTGACACGGCCGCGGTGAAAAAATATTTCAACGACGTCCTGATCCCCGCGAGCAACCCGTATGGCGAGAGCCAGTTCGGAGCCGCGAACAAGGGCGCGCTGGCTCTCTGCGCCAAGGGGTTGATGGCGATCTTCAATGAAGACCCCGCCCTGCTCAAGACGATCGTGTATCAGATCCGCACGCTCGCGCATATCGGCCTGCGCAGCTCGAACGACATCGGCATGATCGGCGATTCCCTTCGCGACCAGGGGCACGCCCATGGGCAGCTTGTTTCGCTGGCCATGCTCTCCGAGGCGCTCTGGAAGCAGGGCATCGACATTTATTCCGACTACGACGACCGCCTGCTCGCGGCCGGCGAGTATTTCGCGCGGATGAACGAGAACGTCCCGACGCCGTCTCTCCCCTTTGGGACCACCGATGCGTATCACACCATCAACGAGACCGGCCATGGCGGGCCCGGTGGAAACGTGGCGCTCAATCTCATCTACAACGCCTATGTCACCCGCAAAGGCCTCCAGGCTCCCTACATCGTTCAGAGACGCCCCCGGATGCCCGTGGATGCCGGGAGCTTCATGTTCCTCAAGGAGGTCGATCGCTCCGTGGCCACGCCGCTGCTGCCGCCGCCGATCCCCGCCACCACCTCGATCACCTCGGGGTTTGCCAACGCCGAAATCGGGGGCGCGACCCCGACCGGCGACGCGTCCTGGTCCGGCGGCGCCTGGAAAGTGCAGGGCGGGGGCGCGGACATCTGGAAGGCGGCCGACAGCTGCCACTTCACCTACAAAGCAATCACGGGCAACTGCGCCATCATCGCGAAGGTCGAGTCCGTCCAGAATACCAACCCCAACGCAAGAGCGGGCGTGATGATGCGTGCGAAGCTCAGCCCCGGCGCGCCCCGGGCCTGGATGACCCTCAGCGGCGAGGGCAATCTCGAGCAAAATATCCAGGGGCTCACCGTGTATGGAGGCAACAACTACGGCAACAAGGTCCTCGCCAAATCCTTGCCCACGTATTGGGTGAAGCTCGAGCGCATGGGGAACATCATCACGGGCTATGTGTCCCCGGATGGCGCCAACTGGGCGGCCACCGATGTCGGCCGCATCGACGCCCCCGTTCCCGAGACGATCTATGTCGGCCTGGTCGTCTGCTCGGCCGCCAACGGCACGCTGAACACCTCCACCTTCCGCAACGTCCAGATCACCGGCGGCAACGGCGGCGCGCCGGTCGTCACCCCCGCCGCGCCCGCCGCCCTGCTCGCTTCGCCGGGCGATGGCGTCGTTCCGCTGCGCTGGCAGTCGTCATTCGGAGCCGTCAGCTACACGGTCAAGCGCGGCACCACGAGCGGCGGCCCTTACTCGACCATCGCCTCGGATCTCACCGTCCCCAGCTACATGGACCCGGCGGTGACCAACGGCACGACCTATTACTACGTCGTCACGGCGACCAACTCCGCCGGCACGAGCGGCAATTCGCCCGAGGACAGCGCGACGCCGGCCAAGCCGCCGGTGAACGTCGCCGTGGGCGGAAAGGCCACGGCCAGCGTAGAAGGCACGGGCCCGGAGAAAGGGTTCGATCAGAACATCTGGTCGAGGTGGTTCAACCAGGACCGGGGATCGACCGGCTGGCTCGAATACGACTTCGGCCCCATCTCCACGCGGACGATCACGCGTTACTCCGTCGGGAGCGCCAACGACGTGCCCGAACGCGATCCGCGGGACTGGCAATTCCAGGGTTCCAACGACGGTTCCACCTGGACCACGCTCGACACGCAGAACAACCAGGCGTTCTCCACTCGCTTCGAGATGAAGACCTTCAAAGTCGGCCAGCCTGCCCCGTATCGCTACTACCGGCTCAACATCACCGCGAACAACGGCGCCAAGGGCCTGCACGTCGCCGAGATCGAGCTCTTCACCGACCAGAAAGTCGTCGAATCCAAAAAATGACATCGCCTCGGGGCCGAGCAAGAGAACCATGATCCCCACCCGAACTCCGCCGATGCGCCTTTGCGCGGTGGCGCTGCTCGCGGCGCTGACAGGATGGCTCTGTCCGCTTGCCTACGGGCAGAGCTACGAGTGGAAGCCGGTCACGATCAAGGGCGGAGGGTTGGTCACGGGAGTGATCACGCATCCCGCGGTGCCGAACGTCATTTATTGTCGGACGGACGTCGGCGGGGCTTACCGTTGGCAGAACAGTGCCAATCGCTGGGTGCCGCTGCTGGACTTCGTGGGCTACAGCGATCCGAATCTGATCGGCGTCGAGAGTCTGGCGCTTGATCCGGCGGACGCCAATCGCGTCTATCTCGCCTGCCAGGCCTATACGGGCAAACCGGCTGTGATCTTCCGCTCGACGGACATGGGCGCGACGTTCACCCGCTTCAATGTTCCTTTTCAAATGGGAGGCAATGCCGACGGACGCACTAACGGCGAGCGCCTGCGCGTAGATCCAAACAAGAGCAACATTTTGTTTTTCGGTTCGCGGCTCGACGGTCTGTGGAAGAGCACCGACTTCGGTGCCACCTGGGCGCAAGTGACCACCTTTCCCGTCACGACCACGGCGAACGGTAACGGCCTCGTGTTCGTGGAATTTGTCACCGGCAGCGGCACGGCGGGGAATGCCACCCCAACGATCTTTGTGGGCGTCTCTCGGCCCACCAGCGAGGGTGCGAATCTCTACCGCAGCACCGATGCCGGCGCGACCTGGAATGCGGTCGCCACCGGCGTGGCGTCCACGCAGATGCCGCATCGCGCGGCGCAGGACGGAGTCGGGAAAATGTATCTGACTTTCTGCGATCACGAGGGGCCGAACAACGTCAGCACCGGCAGCGTCTGGAAGCTCGACCTTGCGACGCTCGCCTCGACCAATGTGACGCCGCCGTCGATCCCCGCAGGCGCGCAGGGCGGTTTCGCCGGTGTGTCGGTGGACCGGCAAAATCCGGCGCGCCTGGTCGTCAGCACGATGGATCGCTGGTGGGCGCCATCGCCCCTGCCGCCGTGGGATACGATTTATCTCAGCACCAACGGCGGCGCATCATGGACGGTGGCGGGGCCGACTTCGACGCCGGCCTCGAGTTCCGCGCCCTGGTCGTCGTCACGCAACCCGCACTGGGCTGGAGACGTGCAGATCGATCCTTTCAATTCCAACCGCGCGTTTTTCATCACCGGCTACGGTATCAACGCCTGCACCAATCTCACCGCGGCAGATTCCGGGGGCACGGTCAACTGGGCCTTCACCGACGACGGGATGGAGGAGACGGTGCCATTCGAAGTAAAAAGCCCGCCCTCGGGCGCGCTCGTGTTGAGCGCGTTGGGCGACATCGGCGGCTTCCAACATTACGACCTGGACACGTCGCCGCCGCTGGCAAACTACGTGCCGCATCCTGTCTCGTCGCCTTCTGTGGATTTTGCGGGCGCCAACCCAGCCGTGCTCGCGCGCACTTTTCAGTCGTCGCCGTATGGCGGCTATTCGCTCGACAGCGGCGCGAGCTGGCAGGATTTCTCCGCCTCGCCGCCGACCGCCGCCGCCAACGGCTCGGGCAACATCGCCGTCGCCGCCGATGGCAGCCGCTTCGTTTGGAATCCCTGGAACTCGATCGCGTATTGGTCAACGAACGGCGCGACATGGACTGCATGCACGGGTTGCCCGTCAGGCTCGCTGACGCCCCTGGCCGACCGCGTCAATGCCGCCAAGTTCTACATTTGCACCGGCGGCTCGATGTATGTGAGCACCAATGGCGGCGTCTCCTTCGCGCAAGCCGCAGCGGTGCCCGGGGCGCTCTTGCCCTGCGCCGTGCCGGGACACGAAGGCCATCTCTGGGTGCCGTGCAGCGGGAGCGCCAATGGCCTTTGGCGCACGACCGACTCCGGAGCGACTTTCGCGCAAGTCAGCGCGGGCGTGGTGCAGGAGGCGCATTCGGTCGGCGTGGGGAAAGCCGCGCCTGGGCAGAGTTATCCGGCTGTTTTCATTTTCGGAAAAATCAGCAACACCTGGGGTCTTTATCGCTCGGATGACGAGGGCGCGAGCTGGGTGCGGATCAACGACGACCAGCACCAATACGGCGTGATCGGGTCGATCACCGGTGACATGCGCACATACGGACGGCTTTACATCACCACCGGCGGCGCAGGCATGGGACGCGGTATCCTTTATGGCGACATCCCGGACACCTCGACCGTGCCCGCCGCGCCGTCGGGCCTCGTGGGGAGCATGCCCGAGGGCCATCAGATCAATCTCGAATGGAACGACAACTCGACCGCCGAGACGGGATTCAAAATCGAGCGCTCGACCGACGGCGTGAACTTCGCGCAGATCGGCGCCGTCGGCACTGGCACGACGTTCTTTCTCAGCACCGGCCTCGCGCCGGGCACGACCTATTACCACCGCCTGCGCGCCTACAACGCCGCGGGCAATTCCGCGTATTCCAACATCGTCAGCGCCACGACCCCCGCCGGCCCGCCCGCCGCGCCCGCGGGCCTCACCGCCACCGCAAACAACGAGCAGGTGAGCCTCGACTGGACCGCCACCGCCGGCGCCACGAGCTACCGTGTCAAACGCGCGACCAGCAGCGGCGGACCCTACACGCTGGTCGCCAGTCCCAGTTCGCCCGCGGCGGTGGACACCTATCTCGTCAACACGACCATGTATTTCTACGTCGTCTCCGCGGTGAATGACTTCGGCGAAGGCGCGAACTCCGCGGAAGTGAGTGCCACGCCAATGCCCGCGATCGCGAAGCTGAGCGGCACGATCATCGGCTCCGCCGGTTCCTTCAACAATTCCGGCAACGACAAGACCAAGCTCTTCGACGGCAGCCTCACGAGTTACTACGATGCGGCGAACGCAAGCGGGGACTGGGGCGGGATCGACACCGGCGCGGGCGGTGCGGTCATTACGCAGGTGAAATACTGCCCGCGCACCGGACTCGCATTCCGCATGAATGGCGGACGATTCGAAGGCGCGAACGCCGCGAATTTCAGCGATGCCGTGACACTCTTCACCATCTCCGCTTCGCCTACGGAATCCGTGCTCACCGCGCAGCCCATCAGCAACGCCACTGCCTTTCGCTACGTGCGCTACATCGGGCCGAGCAACGGCTGGTGCAACGCCGCCGAGATCGAGTTCTGGGGCTGGACCACCGGCGCGAATCTTCCCCCCGCGCCGACCGGTCTCGTCGCGACGCCGGGCAACACGCAAGTCGCGCTCACATGGGATCTCGCGGCCGGCCCTTCGACCTACAGCATCAAGCGCAGCGCGAGCAGCAGCGGCCCGTTCACGCCCGTCATCACCGGCCTCACCGGCACGACCTTCACCGACACCGGCCTCACCAATAACACGCAGGTTTTCTACGTCGTCTCCGCCACGAACTTCGCCGGCGAGGGCGCGAACTCCGGCTCCATCGCCGCCACGCCGCACATGAGCTACGCCGATTTTCAGCAGCAATACTTCACGCCCGCGCAAATCGCCGACCCGCTCATCAGCGGCCCCGGCGCGGATCCGAACGGCGACGGCGAATCCAACTTCATGGAATTCGCGACCGCGCAAGACCCGCTTGCCGGCACCGCCGTCGCTTCCGCGCTGGTGATAAAAGACACGGACCTCGAATTCACCTACACACGAGCCAAAAACGCGCTGTCCGATGGCGTCACCTTCAATGTCGAATGGCGCGACTCGCTCACGAGTGGCGTGTGGAGCAGCGGCGGAGTGACGGAGCAAATCCTCTCCGACAACGGCACGGTGCAGACCGTGCGCGCCACCGTCGCTGCCGGAATCCGCTCACGCTTCCTCCATCTGCGCGTGGCAAAATAGAGTCGATCATTTCCAAAATTCGATGGATTTGAGTTATCGGTTGAACGTCGCCGCCAACCACGGCGCCGACGGCACGCAGCTCTCCGAGCTCGGGCTTTGGGAGCTCTTGAATTTATGAGAAGAAGTCGTATGAACAAAATTTTTCGTGTCCTTTGGGGCTCCACCGGCGCTTCCATCCTCCCGTTCGCGGGGGCGATGGCGGCGCAAAATCAGACCATTCTGACGGATCATCCGGTGGAGCTTCGGGAGACGATCTCGCCGCAGGGATTCGTCCATCCGGGTATCAGCTGCGACGCCCAGACGCTCGCCACCATGCGGGAGAAGGTGCTCGCGGGCGTGTCGCCGTGGGTCGATTACTTCGAGGGTTTGCGTCGCACCCGTTTCGCGGATTTGAAGGAGCGTCCCAAGTTTGTCCCACAGATCACGAAGGATGCCGACATCGCCGCGTTTGCCCACGATGCGCAGCTGGCGTGGGGACAGACCATCCTCTATGTCGTCACCGGCGACGAGGCCTACCGCAAGACGCCGCTGGAGATCATCCGCTGGTATGGCTCCCGCACGAAGGAGAGTTTTTTCCCGACGTATTTCACCGACAGCCACATCAAGATCGGCAAATACGTTTACACCCTTTGCAGCGCGGTGGACATCCTGCGCGCGACCACGCCGAGGGATGCGAAGCTCGCCGTGACGGAGCCGATGGTCGATGCGCTGCAGAAATTTTGCATCCATCCGATTCGGGAGAAATGCATCCAGAACAAGGGGTATTTCATGAACCAGCACTCGTATGCGATCATGGGATACCTCGCGTCCGCCATCCTCGGGAACGAGGTGGACGACTACCGGCAGGCCGTGGAATGGACCACCGTCAACGCCACGAGCGACAACCAGGGGCGCAATGGGTCCATCAAGCAGCAGATCCGCTTGGTCACGCGCAACGACAAGACCGGCGAGTCCGTGGAGCCGCACCTGCAGGTGGTGGAAATGGGACGGGATCAGCCCCACGCCGCCGGCGACATCGACAACCTCCTGATGATGGCCAAGACGATTGGCTTCCAGAAGACGAAGGTGGACCCCGTTCGAGGAACGGTCACCGACGCGAAAGATGGAGTTTCCGTCGTCCATTTTCTGGACGACCGCCTGCCCAAAGGGGCGGCGTTGTTCGCGAAATATAACCTCGGCTACGATCTGCCGTGGACTCCCACCTGGTCGGAGACCGCGAAGGACAACATGGTGACCTACGACCAGATCAGCTATTTCGGCCGAGGCTCAATCGGCGGCAATGGAATTCCCGCCGGCTACTATTATTACAAGGGGATCGGTCTCGACGTGGAGTCGGGGCCATATCGGTATCTCAAGGTCGCTCTGGATGCCATCGCCGCGGGCAGGGAACAGGCGGCGAGGTCCGGCAAATACATCGATCAACTCCACAACTACGCCTTTGATTTCTGGATCGGGCTGCCCGCGTCGGCGTCCGACGCCGCGCCGGACCCGGAGAAAGCGAAGCGCGCCCTGGCGGTGCCGCTGCCGCCGCTGAAGGTGACCCGCGACGGCGTTCCCGTGGAGGGCGAGCAACTCGAGTTCGAGTTCGTGGATCTGCCCGCCCACGCGCAGCCGGGCGACCGCTACCCGGGTTCCGCGGAGGGCAAGCCCTTGCAGGTTTTGCGGGATGCTGATGGCACGGGCTATCTCCGCATGTCGCTCGACAAGGAGCCGCGCAGCTTCGTGGCTTTCACCCGTTTCCCGCGCGGCGCCGGGCTGCGCGTGCGTTCCAACTCCCTGGTGAAGTTGAGCTTTTCCCGCGACGAGGATTTTTCTCGTGGGACTTACGCCCAGGAACTCATTGTTCCCGACACGAAGGGCCAGTGGAACCACGTGCTCACCACCTTCGAGGGCGGCGGTCGCCTCCATGTCCAGGCCACGCCCCTGGCCGGTCCCGCGACCATCGATTTCGATCGGGCCGAGACGGAGAAACCCACCCTGCGGCCCCTCGCGTTCGAGTCCGGCGCCGACACCGTGTCGATTCCTTCGTTCGTCGGCGCAAACATTCGCCAGGTGTTCACCGCCACGGGCGGGGAGGGGGCCGTGACCTACAGCGCGATGAATCTTCCCGCCGGCGCGCAATTGGATTCCGCCGCGGGCGCGCTCTCGTGGTCTCCCTCGGCGGAGCAGGCGGGCGATCATGCGCTCTATGTCACCGCGCGCGCCGGCGACACCCTGCGGACGATGCGCGTGGATGTCCACGTGGCCCGCGACCTGCAAGCGGCGCTGGACGACGTGGCGCGCGCCTACGATCCGGCCAAGCGGTATGTCTCGACGACCGAGCAGGCGTTCAAGGCGGCGCGGAAATCCCGCGACCTGGCGGCATTGAAGAAGGCTGCGGACGAATTGGAACTCCTGAATCCGCGCCTGCCCGACGGCACCCTGGATTATCGCAAGATCGCATCGACTCGCCGGGACTACGGACTCACCAAGATGGCCGACGGCGATCCGCTGAGCTATGGCGGCCTCTGGGGCTTCGACAAGAGCTTCACCCTGGATTTCGGAGCTCCCTTCAAGGTGCGGTCCGAGGCCTTCCGCATTCAGGCCCGGAATGGTTTCCCCATCCGGGTCTCGGAGGCGGTGGTCTATGGCTCCAACGACCGGAAGCAATGGACGCTGTTGACGGAGAACAAGGCCAAAAGCGTCGCCGAGATGCAGACTTTGACGGTGAAGAAGGAGGAGCAGCCGAAGCCTTACCGGTATCTGCGCTTCTTCATGCCCGCCAAACCGTATCCCATTTTCGAGATCGGGGAACTTCGCATCGTCGGCGAGCGCGTCGAAGATCACACTCCCACCTGGAACGCGGCTTACATCCAGGGATACGACGACGGCACCTTTCGCCCGGACCGAAAGCTGACCAAGGCCGAGGCGGTCTCGCTGCTGGCCGGCCTGGTGGACGACTATACGGACAAGGGCGCTTACACCTGCGACTTTGTCGATGTACCTCGGGATGCGCCTTACTTTGATGACCTGGCCTACATGGCGAGCAAGATCGTCAGTCCGACGGGGCCCGCGGTGAAGTATGTCACCGGCGACTCCGAGAAGCGCTTCCATCCGGACGCGCCGATCACGCGAGGGGAGTTAGCCGGCATCATGGCGCGCATGTGGGGGTTGAAAGGGGACGACGGGCCCAAGTTGAGCGATGTGAGCGCCGATACGGCCAAAGCCGCCGAGATCCGGCGCGTGGCGCGGGAGGGTTGGCTGATCGGGGACAAATCCGGCCGGTTCCGCCCGGATGCTCCGGTGACCCGTGCGGAATTCGTGGTGGCCGCGAACCGGTTGATCCAGCGGACCCAGCTCCCGCGCGAGGGGATGCCGTCCTTCTCGGACGTGAATCCCTCATTCTGGGCCTATGACGACATCATGAAGGCCGCCACCACGTATCCGGTGGAGGCGGCTCCCGTGGCCGCGGAAAAGAAAACGGAGAGCCGCGCCGCCCCATGAACGCCTCTTCACTCGGCGAGCACGATGCACAAAGGCTTGGGCGCGTTGGCGCCGTTGATCGATGAGGAGATCGCCAGGTTTGTTATCATCCACGGATGTTCTGGCTCAGCGCGCTGGCCCGCGCGTTTCCGGCCCCTGCTCGATGAGCGCCTGGGCCTCGCGCAGCATGATGTTCGCGTCGAACCAATCGAACCAGCAACTCCCGTCCGCATCGCTCACTACGAGAGGTAGCTTGGACCGCTCCTCCACGATCTGCCGCCCTTGCTGAAGCAGAAAGCGCGCTTCGGTCGGACGCTCCATTCGCCAAATGGCCATGGCCTGCACGAAATAGGAAACCGCATCTCGCGAGGTCTCGCGGATGGGAAATGCCAGGCTACGCTGCGCCCAATCCCACGCCGCCTGGTCGTTCCCCTGACGATACTCGAACATGGCGAGCACCATGCAGCGCCAGGATTCCAGACCACCCCTTGGCACGGTTTGACCGCGCAGGGAATCTCTTGCCACGCGAGCTAATGGCTCGGCGGCCGCGAGAAGCTCCTTGTCCGTCGGCAGGAGCATGCTGATTTTGAGAATCTGCTCGGCCGCAATTGCATTCCGGCTGCGGCCAAAGCGCGCTATCGATTCGCGTCGAACGCGATCGTAGGTGGCGATATCCCCCGCCTCGATGAGCGTCGGGGCGACGGGAAGCAAGTCGTGTGTGGCGGCGGACGACTGGTCATTCTCGTCGAAGCGATTCACTTGAATGAGCGCAAGCAGGCACTGCGCCGCGCGGCGCAGATTTCCACGCAGCGCGTTCCATTCCGCTAGCTTGTGAAAGACCTGCGTCGCTTCGAGTGAGGGCTGGGTAAGGCGGAAGCTTTCCTCGCTGAGCAGGGCATCCGCCTCGGCGGGTTTTCCTTGACTCAGCAGAATCGCCGCACGTGAGATTTTCTCGCGCTCTTCGGCGTTCCGGCGCAGGCTCGCTTCGCGGGAAAGCGCCTCCTCGGCGACGATGCGCAACCGCGTCTGCTGGTGCTCGGCATTCGAGGCGCGCACGAAGAGCCATGTGGAGACCCCGAAGCCCGCAACCAGCGCGAGCGCGGTCGCGCCGAGGGCGACGAACGTGGCCTTGTTGCGGCGCACGAGCTTTTGCAACCGGTAAAAGCGACTCGGCGGTCGCGCCTGCACCGGCTCGTCCCGGAGATAATTCTCGATGTCGATCGCGAATCCGCGCGCCGTGTGGTAGCGGCGGTCGCGCTCCTTCTCGAGCGCCTTCATCACGATCCAGTCGAGATCGCCGCTCAATATCGCCGCCTGCCGGGGATCGCCCGCCGCCACCGATGGTCGGGCCGGCTCCACGTGACACAACACGCGCCGCATCTCGTCCAGGCCTTGCCGCAGCAGCTCCCCGGTGTCGAACGGCGGCCGGCCGGTGAGGAGCTCGTAAAGCACCACTCCCAGGCTGTAGATGTCGCTGCGGGTATCCACGTCGGCGCCGCCCTGGATTTGCTCCGGGCTCATGGTGGCCGGCGTGCCGAGAAGCTGCTCGTTCGCCGTGAAGGCCGTTCCATCCCCCGGCCTCGTTTCGATCGCCTTCGCGATACCGAAGTCGATGACCTTTGGCGTGGGCGCGCCATCCTGCAACGTGACGAGAATGTTCGACGGCTTGATGTCGCGATGGATGACGCCCTTCTGGTGCGCATGCTGGATCGCGTGGCAGACTTGCTGGAACATGGCGAGCCGCTCGCGCAAGGGCACGTCGTGCTCGACGCAGTAGTCGGTGATCTTCACGCCGCGCACGAGTTCCATCACGAAGAACGGCCGCCCGGCTTCCGTCGCGCCCGCATCGAGCACGCGCGCGATGTTCGGGTGTTCCATGAGCGCGAGAGTTTGCCGCTCGGCTTCGAACCGCGCGATCACGCGCCGTGTGTCCATGCCGAGTTTGATCACCTTCACCGCGACCTCGCGGCGCACCGGCGCCTCTTGTTCGGCCCGGTAAACCACGCCGCCGCCACCCTCGCCGAGCCGTTGAGCCAGGCGATAAGGCCCGATCAACGTGCCCACACTTTCATCGACGAAGGTGTCCGACCCGGTGGGAAGCTCTCCGGGCGGCTTCAACGTTGCGCTGCTCTCGCGAAAAAATGCTTCCGCGCACGCGTGATCCGCTAGCAGTTGCTCGACGGTCTCTCGCAGAGCCACATTTCCCGCGCAGGCCTGCCGCAAATAGGCTTGCCGCTCGGTCGCGTTGGGCCGTTGCAGCGCCTCGTAGAAAATGGCTTCCCCCGCGGACGTCGCTGTTTTCATTCCGCCTCCCGCGCTTGCGACACCCAGCGGAACAGCCACGTCTTCGCGCACGCCCACTCCCGGTTTACGCTGCTCCTGCTGACGTCCAGGCTCTGCGCGACCTCTTCATTCGTCAACCCGCCGAAAAACTTCAGCACCACGATCTGCGCGCGTTTGGGATTCACCTTTTCGAGTTCCTTGAGCCCCTCGTCGATGAGCAACAGTCTTTCCTCGGACGCAATCTCGGCCACGGAATCCATGAACGTCGGATCGATCCGCTCATATTGACCGCCGTGGCGCACGCGCGCCCTGCGCCTCGCGTTATCGATCAGAATGCGGCGCATCGTCTCCGCGGCCGCCGCATAGAAATGCTCGGGATTCCGCCAGGCCTGATTACTGCTTGCAGACAGGCGGAGCCACGCCTCGTGCACAAGCGCAGTCGCCTGGAGCGTGTGCGCCTGCGGTTCCCGCGCCATGCGGATCGTCGCCAGACGGCGAAGCTCCTCGTAAACGTCGGGGAGAAAGTCTTGCGAGTGCCCGCTCTCCGGAGTGGGGGAGAGGTGTTTGGAATCCGTCATGATCTCGGGGAGGGGACGCTCGCCTCCGGTCGCCTGGAGGCCAGTCCACCGATATACACGAAATTGGCTGGACACCAAAATTTGTATTCCGCCAGTCCGCTTTTCGTCGGCGAATGAACGATCGCAATCGCGAGCTCGTGCGGCTCTTCCGCACCTGTCGCAAAAAATTGCTGACACGGATTCCCGCGATAAAGCGCTCCCTAAAATGTAGGGGAAGTTGATGGGTTGCGGAGACTTCCCGGCAACCCTCTCGACTTCTTCCTCTAACTCCCCCCAAACCATGTTGTTGCCTCATTCGCAGTCGTGCCACAAGGCGCCCTGCAGCCTGTGGCAGCACCACCCCTCCCCAGAACATGAAAAAACTCGTCGTATTCACGGCCGTCGCGCTTTTCGGCGCAATGGCCACCCCCGCGCGTGCCTACACGCACCCATGCATTCCCGCTACCACGCAGGACTTGGATTACATCAAGGCAAACCTCAACCAGCAGCCTTGGAAACGTGGCTACGAGCTACTCGCGGCCGCCAATACTTCCCAGCTCACCTATACCATGAACGGTCCCTACACGACCGTCCAGCGCAGCCCTGACTTGAACCTCAGCGGGTGGAAGTTTGACATGAACGCCATCTTTAATCTGGCGCGGATGTGGTATTTCACTGGCAACAACGCCTACGCACAAAAAGCGCACGACATCCTCCTCGCGTATGCGAACACGCAGACGACCATGGGCGGCAGTGAAGCCGGCCTCGCCCTCGGCGATTACGCTTACGCTTACGCTGGCGGTGCAAGCATTTTGCGCGGCACCTGGCCGGGCTGGACGGCTGCCGACACGGCCGCGGTCAAAAACTTCTTCCTGAATGTTTACTGGCCCGCAACCGCCAACGCGTGGCACCTCGCCGGTCCCGCCAATAAAGGCTCCCTTAACATGATGGCTGGAATCGCCATTGCCCTTTTCTGCGATGACACCGCCAAGTTCGACAGCGTCCTTGACATGTATCGCACCTATCCGGGCTCCGGCCTGCCCAACACTCTGTCGATCGGGGAAGCGGGCGAGACGGGCCGTGACGCGGGCCACGCCTACGGCGACCTCCTCGGCAAAGCCTTC
>Ga0070661_100000390_pt1 | contig 34236 bp, 34 predicted proteins | sample KBSC43metaG_FD_64663 | JGI IMG/M metagenome (GOLD analysis project Ga0070661, IMG submission 64663) | Corn rhizosphere microbial communities from Kellogg Biological Station, Michigan, USA - KBS C4-3 metaG | ecosystem: Host-associated > Plants > Roots > Rhizosphere > Soil ... | reverse complement strand
CTGCTGCGCCGGGGCATTCGCCTGAGCTTCTCGCCGTCGGTGGTCGACTTCATCGCCGACGTCGGCTTCAGCCCCAAGTACGGCGCGAGGCCGTTGCAGCGCGCGGTTGAACAGCATGTGGTCGCGGCTGTCGCGAGGGCGTTGTTCGAGGTGGTGGGGGACGGCGCACGCCTGGAAGTCAGCGTGGTGGACGGTGCCGTGCAGGTGCTGCCGACTCGGCCGGCTTCTTGATGCGGCGAGCGCGCAGCGGCCTTGGCGTCGCCCTCAGGGCTGATCTCGCCAAGGCACGCTTCGCATGCGCTCGCAGGTGTCCTCTTCATCGAAGTGAACACCGGAGAGCTTGATCAAGTCGCTGCGGGAGACGATGCCCACCACGGTCAGCGACACGGCATCAGACACCACGGGCAGGCGTTCGAGCTGAAGGCGCGCAAGCCGCGTCGCCACCGCCCGGCAGGTCTCATCCGGCAGCGCAAACTCAGGGGAGATGGCGCAGGCCTCGGCGACAACCGCATGCGGCACCCGGTCGTGCAGCTCGATGACAGCGGCCCGATCGACGATGCCCACGAGCCGGCTCCCTTTGACCACCGGGTGCGCGCGATGCAGCTGCTCCGGTCCGAAAGGGCCGGTCATGGCCTGCGCCGCCGTCATGGCGGCATCGATGCTTCGCACACTGCGCGTCATCACTTCATGGACGGCGTGCCGCTCCAGCGGGTCGACGCCGTACTCACGGTAGATGTGATGGCCGCGGCGCGCGATTTTCTCGGTCAGGATGGAGCGCCGCATGGTCAGCACGGTGAAGCCATAGGCCACGGCCGACGCGCACAAGGTGGGCAGCAAGGCGTTTGCATCGTGCGTGAGACCGAACGCGAAGACGGTCGCCGTCAGCGGCACGCGCATCGTGCCGCCCAAGGTGGCTGCCATGCAAACCAGCGGCCAGAGGGCGGCCTCGTGCCCAGGCAGCACGTGACCCAGCACCACACCGAGCCCGGCGCCCATCATCAGCAGCGGCGCCAGCACGCCGCCCGAGGTGCCCGATCCGAGCGCGATCACCCAGATCGCGGCCTTCACCGCCAACAGCGCCACCACGGCACTGAGCGCAAGGTGGTTGTGCAGAAGATCATCAATGACGTCATAGCCGACCCCGAGTGCACGCGGCTCCAGAAGGCCGCCGATGCCGACGACGAGCCCGCCAATCGCAGGCCACCACATCCAGTGCACCGGCAGCTTGCCGAAAAGGTCCTCGACCTTGTACAGGGACAGCGAAAGCGTCGCCGACAATGCGCCGCAGGCGAGGCCGGCCGCAACGCATGAGACGATGGCCAGCGGCTCCACGGGTGCGGTCTCCAACGGAAACAAGGGCCCCGATGCGCCCACGAGCAGTGGCCTGAGAAAGCCCGCCACCGCACAGGCCACCGCCACCGGCAACAGGCTGCGCGGGCGCAGCTCGAAGAGCAGCAATTCCACCGCCAACAGCACTGCGGCGACGGGCGTGCCGAACACGGCCGTCATCCCCGCCGTGGCGCCGGACACCAGCAGGGCCTTTCGCTCGGCGGCAGACAGATGGAAATGCTGTGCGAGCAGCGAGCCGATGGCGCCCCCCGTCATGATGATGGGACCTTCCGCACCGAACGGACCACCGCTTCCAATCACGATGCCCGAGGAAAGGGGCTTGAGCACGGCGACCTTGGGCGACATCCTGCTCTTGCCGAACAAGATCGCTTCAATCGCCTCCGGAATGCCATGACCGCGAATCTTGTCAGAGCCGTAGCGCGCCATCAGGCCGACGATCAATCCACCGATGACGGGCAGGGCGATGACGGCCGCGCCCAAGGTGTGCGAAGCGGGTGAACGGTCCGCCGTTGACACCGTCTGGAAGAAGAACAGGTTGGTGAACAGGTGGATGAGGTCCAGCAACACGCGGGCCGCGACAGCGCCCAGCACGCCGAGGACCGCCGCGATCAGCGTGATGCGAAGCAGGCGGGTGTTCGGCGCGAAGTCGCCGCGGAGAGGGGTCGGCATGGCGAGGCGCTCAGTGGGCCAAAGGCAGGTCGATCTGGGGCACCTGGAATATCCCCGCCAGTGAGGCCAGCTCTGCGTGATGCAGGCTGGCAAGGCGCTGCAGCAACGCCTCGCCCGGGGGACGAAGATGCACCTCCACCAGCCGGCGATCGGATTCGCTGGCGCGCCGCTCGACCAGATCCAGCGCCTCGCACCGGCTCACGAGCGCGACCGCGCCGTGCGCCTGCATCTGGAGCCGCTCCGCGATCTCGCCGACGGATGCCCAGGATCGCCCTGGAAAGCCTTTGATGTGCAGCAGCACGAGGTACTGCTGTGGCGTGATGCCTTCAGTCTGTGCCGCACGCTCCGAGAAGCGCTCGAAGCGCCGCATCTGATAGCGGAAGTCCGACAGGACCTCGAAATCCGCCTTGGCGAGCTTGCGTTGCGGCATGGGCGATCCTCGCGGGTGAAGAAGCCCCGACTCTATCACGTTGTGATATATCGATCGTGGTGTTTGTCCTGATCGGTGGGCCGATGCACCTTGGGCCCATGACGTGCATGGCAGCTCAGCGGCGAGCCGCAGGCTTTGATTTGTTCAACTCCACGGCAGCCCGGATGAGCGACTTCAACGCCGCTTCATCGAGCGTGTCGCCCTCATGAAAGTCGATGGCGCGTCTGACGTTGCCGTCGAGACTCGAATTGAAAAGGCCGGTGGGATCCGCCAGCGAAGCCCCCTTGGCGAAGGTCATCTTGACGACCTGTTTGTACGTTTCGCCGGTGCAGATCTGCCCCTTGCACGACCAGACGGGCGTTCCCCGCCACTTCCACTCCTCGATCACTTCGGGCTCGGCCTCCTTGATCAGCGCACGGATCCGGGAAAGCATCTCGCCTCGCCAGTCGCCCAGGTCGTCGATCCGCGCGTCGATCAGATCGGACGGAGAGGCGCCGGCGTCCATGCGATCGGCGTTGGGTGGGCTGGTTTCAACAGCGGGGCGTGAGGAAACCTTTGAAGTCGACATGGCAGCTCCCGAAACGATGGATGGTCGGCAAGTCCTTCATCGTACAGGCGGTGCCGGGATGGTGAACACGAGGCCAGTCATTCCGTTCAACTCGCAGGGGCACATGTCTCGTCGTGCCGATCCGCTGGCTGCGGTGGGCCCCGGTTTTCACCGGGGCAACCAGCGGCCTCGGCAGAAAAACGAGTGCCCCCCCACATGTCATACCGGCAAATGCCGGTACCCACTGGTCCAAGCGTGCCGTGGGTCCGCCGGAGTGACGTTGTCATTCTCGAGCCGGAGAGACGGCTATACCTTGGGCATGCCAGCCAACTTGTCCGCCGACCACCGCAACCCTTCAAAGATTGATGTCGCAACCTGTTCCGGAAAACCAGCAGGCAGCTTGCCCGCCACTTCCTCGATGGCTGAAGGCGTGCGCGCCAGCACCTCCTCGATGAGATCTTCGGCATCGGGGAGGCGGAAATGCCGCGCAGCGGTGATGTCGAAGTGTCGACGCCGTATGTCCTTGAGCAGGTAGTGCTTGTGCTTGCCCAGCAGCGCCATCGCAAGCTTGGTCTTGTGCCAGGAGAAACGGCTTTCACCATCGCCCTCGACGGGCCAGATGGACATCACATCATAAAGAGGGGTCAGCGCGTAGCGGCCTTCAGGCAGCACCCGCAGGCTGAAGTTCTTGGCGTGACCGTCGGGGGCGGCCAGCATCCAAAACAGAATCTGTGCCTTCAGCAACGTGGTGAGGTCCTGCACTGCGTGGACGGACCCGGCCAGCACGCCAGCCAGGTCGGCAAGGCCAGGTCCGCCATCGCTTTCGTACTTCAGGTGCGGCGGCATGCCCTTGACTTGGCAGAAGTCCTCCTGAGGCAGGCGCATCAGCCAGGCGCCAGAGGCATGCGCCTGCCGGTCGAAACGCTCGACGCCCAGCGCCTTCTGCCGGCCGAACCTCAGCAGCGCCGTGCGGGCTACGGGCAGGCCGAATGCGCCCAGCAGGTTCATGCACACCCATTCGTTTTCCACCGAGGTGCTGAAGTCCGCGCGCCAGTGGCCGACCATGCCGAGCGGCAGCTTCAGGATGTGGGTGGTGGGCGTGGAGCCGTGGGGACGCATCCACTGGCCATGGTGCCAGAGCAGGGCGGTCTTCTCCTGGGCGCCTGCCAGGGAGATGCGAAGATCGTCTTCGCTGTCGAGGTGGGCCAGCGAGCCGGGTTCGGTGGCTTGAATGAGCAACCGCTCGACGTCGGCCTCCGACATCGGCGTACCGGAGATGCTCGTCACCTCGGTCGGGGCTTCATCCTCACCGAGCAACTGTACGGCGCCGACGCAATCGCGGCCGATCGCCTGCAGGAGGTCGAAGGCCTCCGTTGTGCCGGTCCTGAACCTCGTGGCGAGCCGTCGGCGGATGGGTTCACTGTCGGGCAGCAGGTTGTCAAAGAAATTGCGGACGCGGTCGCCCTGGAGCGATCGGTTGCCGGTGTAAGGCAGTGACAAGGACAGCGGGCGCCCGGCCGGCGACGTCATCCAGGCGAGGTCGTAGGTGAATTGCGTCTCACCGCGGGCAGGCAGTGTCCAGGTGCCTACGCGCAGCCCGTTTGTCCACACCGACAATGCGCGCGCATGCGATCGGCGGCCCATCGGTCACCACTCTGGCATGGGGTGGGAGCCGTGGTTTCCACCGGCCTTGGTCTGCACCTGCAGTTCCAGGTCCATCGCCGCGCAAAGGGCCAGCAATTGCGCAAGGTTGATGGAGGCTGGGTTCAGTTCCATCGCGGACAGGCGGCTTTGGCTGATACCCAATTGCTGGGCGAGCGCTGTCTGGGACAGGCCGGCGGATTTTCGGGCTGCTTGCAGCAGAGGGCCTACTTGGTCGGGGACGGACAGGATTTGCTTCATGAGAGCCTTGCGTTCATGTGTCACCTGCCGTCTTTACCGTTCACGCTGGTATTTGGAATTTACCTGTTTTAGGCGTAATTTTCAAATACTGTTGAGGGTGGTTGTGCTTGACCCTCTTGCGGGTTGCTTCGCGCTACTCTTGTTCTCTGGCGAGGCCGCGCCGGGTCTCGGCCCGGCAGCCGAGTTTTCTGACGGCGCCAGAAAGGTATCCCAAAGAGGCGCTTGGAACACCAGCTTCCCCGCTATTTTGCTCAGGCGCTCCGGCTACAAATCCCCCGCACGACCACTGTCTCCAGCGCCGCCGTGACCGTACGAGACACGGCCGTGCCGGCCCGCCTCGGCTCGCTTCGCTTTGCAGCGTGCGATGGATCGCTTTGCCCTGTCGCCTGTTGGGAACCTAGACCGCGTTACGCCGCGAGGCGGTCCGCGTGGGGCTTTACGGTGGCGTTGCCGGCGGCCAGGCCGCTTTCCTGCTCCCCGCCCAGGGCGGCGATCAGGTCGGGGATGAGCTGACGCAGTTCGCCGGTGCTGATGGCCACATCGGCATCGAAGCCGCCGTCGTCGTCCTTGCTGGCCTGGCCGCTGGTGTTCTGCTCCAGCACGACGTCGAGCAGCTTGATCTTCTTGATCGACATGCCTTCGGTCAGCACGAAGGAGACGCGGCCGTTCCAGGTCATCGCGAGCTGGGTGGGAAGCTTGCCTTGCTTGATATGCTCGCCGACTTCGTCGATGTCGAGGGTGTGCCGGGCATAGCGCACGGCTGATTTTTCGCTGTCAGGCTGCTTGAGTTCGCATTCGCGGTCGATGGTGAAGCCGCCCGGGGCTTCCTTGGCCTGCAGCCATTCGGCCATGGCGGTGGCCGGTGCCACCTGGGTCTGGACGAGGCGCAGCACGATGCCGCCGCCCAAGGTCTCGACGAGCAGGGTCACGATGCGGTCGGAAGCCTTGACGCTGCCGGCGTTGACGACGACGAAACCCGCGTGCGGATCGATCCAGACAAGGTTGGCGGAGTGCTTGGGGAAGGCGCGGGGCAGCAGCTCCTGCATCACTTCCTCTTTCAGTTCCTTGGCCTGTTTGCCTTTCGGGCGGCGGCCGGTTTCCTGCTCGATCTTGTCGAGGCGCTCTTCGAGCCGGCTTTTGACGGCCGAGCCCGGCACGGCCTTGCGTTCGACGGCCAGGCGCAGGATCAGCTGGCCACCGACGCTTTCCATCAGCGAGGTGTGCTTGCCGCCGCGCGGTTCGACCCAGCCGGCCGACTCGGGCTGCGTGGCCCCGCAGGCCACGAAGCGGGCGGCCGCCAGGCGCTCTTCGATCGTGTCGAGGGACGATTTGTCCCATTGGGAGATGCGGTAGAGGAGAACGTTCTTGAACATGGCTGAGCTTCTGGGCAGGGCGCGGATTGTAGGCCGCGCCTGTGGCGGGATGTCAGGGAACGGGGACGGCTTCGAGCATCGCGCGAACTTGTTCGCGCGCGCCACGCCCGGAGCCGGCAACTGGCACGAGCCGGTGTGCCACCGTCTGCGGCAGGATGGCCTGCACGTCGTCCGGGGCGACGTAGTCGCGCTGGTCGAGCAGCGCAATGGCCTTGGCGGCGCGCAAGATGGCGATGCCGGCCCGCGGGCTCAATCCGTCGACGAACCATTTGCCGCTGCGGGTGGCCCCGATGAGCGCCTGCAGGTAATCGAGCAGCGCTTCGGAGGCATGCACGTTCATGACCGCCTGCTGCGCTTCGACGAGCTGTTCCGGCGTCATCACCGGGGTGAGGGCGTGGATGGCCCCGCGGCGGTCCGTGCCTGCGAGCAGGGCGCGCTCGCTGGCCGCATCGGGGTAGCCGAGGGTCAGGCACATGAGGAAACGGTCGAGCTGCGATTCGGGCAGCGGGTAGGTGCCCAGTTGATCGGCGGGATTCTGTGTGGCGATGACGAAGAAGGGCACGGGCAGCGCACGGGTCTCGCCTTCGACGGTGACCTGGTGCTCCTCCATCGCTTCGAGCAGGGCGCTCTGCGTCTTGGGGCCGGCACGGTTGATTTCGTCGGCCAGCAGCACCTGCGCGAAGACGGGGCCCGCGTGGAAGACGAAGGCTTCCTTGCTGCGCTCGTAGACGCTCACGCCGATGAGGTCGGAAGGCATCAGGTCGGCCGTGAACTGGGTGCGGGCGAAACGCAGGCCGAGCGAGACGGACAGCGCGTGGGCGAGGGTGGTCTTGCCGACGCCCGGGACGTCTTCGATCAGCAGATGGCCACCCGCAAGGAGGCAGGCCACGCAATCGCGGATGTGTGGGCGCTTGCCGACGATGATCGTGCTAATTTGATCGACGAGCCGGATGAGCCGGGATGCAAGATCCTGGCTCACCACGTGCCGGCTCCCTGCCGGCGAAGTCTGGAACGGAAGGCGTCTCGGTGTGTCATTTTCATTTGCGCACCATACCTGAAACCGCAAAGCGAATCACGCATGGCAACCGCGGACTAACGGCGCGTGAACGGCAGGGGATGTGAACGCGTGCATGGGTATAGTGCGCGCCAACATCTCCCGTCCCATCCGGATCGCCATGTCCTTTCGTGCTCTGTCTCGCTTCCTGATTCTGACCCTTGCCGGCCTGCTGACTGCTTGTGCCGGCGTTTCTCCGGTTTCAATGAAGGAGGCCGACCGTGCAGCGATCAAAACCGTCGCAGTAGAGCCGACGGTCACCCTCCCCGAGAACATGTTCTACCAGAGCCGTGGTCAAGCGCTGGCGGGCGCGATTGCCGGCCCGGTCGGCGCTCTGGCTGCATCCGGGGCGTCGACGGAGCCGAAGGCCGTGCTGCTGAACCTTATGAAGGCCAATGACATTTCCGTGCAGCAGATCGTCAAGGCAGAGTTTGCCCGGGCCGCCAACGCCAGGAGCCGCATGACCTTCAGCGAAGGTGCCGGTCAGCCGGATGCCTCCGTGACGCTGACCGTCAACGCCTATGGATTCCTGCCGTCACCGATGTTCGGCGCACAGATGTACCCCATGCTCAACGTATCGGCGGTGATGAAGAGGCCCGACGGCACGGTGGTCTGGCAGCGCACTCGCGTCATTTCAACGCTCCATGGAGACAACGACAAGGCCTATACGTATGAAGAGTACGTCAAGAATCCTGAATTGCTGCGCGAGGTGTGGGTCCGTGTCGCCGACGTGCTCAGTCGTGTTCTCGCCGGTGACATGGAAAGCTGATTTGGAATCGATGCGCAGCAAGCCGATGCGCTACGTCGATCAAGAGGGATCAATGACAACGTGAACCAGGCTCACCATCACTGAACTCAAGGGGCCTGCATGGAACACGAAGGCGCGTTCGGGCGTGCGCCGGTGAGGCCGGATGGTATCCAGTCGGTGATGAGCCGGGCGCGCAGTCGAGCCATGCACGGTGCGCATTGATTGCGCCAGCTGAACGATCCGCGACCCTCAATGGTCCGGGTGCTTTGTGCCAGATGGTCGTGCTAATCTGGTTGATGCCCCGGTGCACCATACCCGAACCACCAGCAAACCGAATCACGCATGGCAACCGCCTATTACAGCCACCCCGATTGCGCCGGTCACGACATGGGCCCGGGTCACCCGGAAAGCCCGCAACGGCTGGGCGCCATCCGCGACCAGTTGCTCGCGAGCGGACTGGACGCGGTGCTCGTGCACCGTGAGGCGCCCCTGGTGGACCTGGCCGATGTGGCCCTGGCGCACGACCAGCGCTATGTCGCCGAACTGCGTGACGCGCTGTTGCAGGTCGAGGCCGAGGGGGCATCCAGGGCGTTCGATCCGGACACGGTGGGCTGCGCTGGCACTTGGCGGGCCGTGCAGCGCGCGGCCGGCGCCGCGGTGGCAGCCACCGATGCGGTGATCGATGGCGACGTGGACAACGCGTTCTGTGCCGTGCGTCCTCCGGGTCACCATGCCACCCGCCATGAGACCATGGGGTTCTGCTTCTTCAACAACGTGGCGGTCGCCGCCCGGCATGCACTGGACAAGCGCGGGCTGGAGCGCGTGGCCATCGTCGATTTCGATGTCCACCATGGCAATGGCACCGAGGACATCGTCGCCGGGGATGAACGCATCCTGATGGTCAGCTTTTTTCAGCATCCGCTCTACCCGGGCAGCGGCACGGTCCCCCAGGGCGCGAACATGGTCAATGTGCCGGTATCGCCCCGCACGGGCGGCGAAGCGATCCGGGAGCTGATCGAGGCGAAGTGGATTCCGCGGCTGGAGGACTTCAAGCCGCAGATGATCTTCTTTTCCGCCGGTTTCGATGCCCACCGGGAGGACAGCCTCGGCCAGCTCGGCCTCGTGGAGGCCGACTACGAATGGATCACCCGCCGCGTGCGGCAGGTGGCCGAGCGCCATGCGCAGGGCCGCATCGTGTCGTGCCTCGAAGGCGGCTACACCCTCGGTGCGCTCGGGCGCAGCGTTGCGGCGCACCTGCGCGGGCTCGCCGACCTCTGATTCCTATTTTTTGCACGCGGCGCGGCTCGACCGGCCACGCCGTGACGGACCCATGAACCCCAACATCAATTTCGACGAACTCCGGGAAGTTTTTGAAGCATTCACCAGCTGGGCGGCGCTCCGAGAGGGCGGTGTGCTGGCCGCCTGCCTCGGCGCATCCTGGGTGGCCTGCCGGCTGCTGCGGCGCCTGCTCAAGATCGAGGGGGCCGTGATCTTCGGACGCCGGGTCTTCGATGGCGTGCTGTTCCCGGTGCTCGCCCTGATGTTCGCACTGCTTGCGCAGTTCCTGCTCGCCGGCATCGTCAAGGGCGCCGTGCTGAAGGTGGCGGTGCCGGTATTGTGGTCGCTCGTGGCCATCCGCCTGTCGGTGCGCGTGCTGTCGTATGCCTTCCCCACCTCTGCATGGGCTCGCGCCTCCGAACGCACGATCTCCTGGCTCGCGTGGATCATCGCGGTGCTGTGGATCACCGGGGTCATGCCGGCGGTGCTCGACGCGCTCGATGGAATCCGCCTGAAGATCGGTGGGGCAACCGTGTCGGTGCGCACGATGCTGGAGGGCTCGCTGACCGCCGCGGTCGTGATGGTGCTGGTGTTGTGGATCTCCGCGGCGATCGAGAAGAAGGTGGTCAAGGGCACGGGCAACGACTTGTCGCTGCGCAAGGTGGCTGCCAACCTCGTGCGGGTCGTGCTGTTGTTCCTCGGGATCATCTTCGCGATGTCGGCGGTCGGCATCAACCTGACGGCACTCAGCGTGCTCGGCGGGGCGGCCGGCGTGGGCATCGGCTTCGGCCTGCAGAAGATCGCGGCGAACTACGTGAGCGGGTTCGTGATCCTGGCCGAGCGCAGCCTGCGCATCGGCGATGTGGTCAAGGTCGACAATTTCGAAGGCCGCATCTCCGACATCCGCACCCGCTATACCGTGATTCGGGCGACCAACGGGCGAGAGGCCATCGTGCCCAACGAAGTGCTGATCACCCAGCGGGTCGAGAACGCCTCGCTCGTGACGGCCGAATCGCAGGTGCTGATCAGCGTGGTCGTGCTGGTGGCCTATGGCACGGATGTTCGGGCGCTGCAACCCAAGCTGGAGGCGGCGCTCGCGGGCAACCAGCGCGTGCTGCGCGATCCGGCGCCCGTCGTGCAACTCACCAACTTCGTGGCCAACGGCATGGAGTTGACGGTGCGGTACTGGCTTACCGATCCGAACAACGAGCAGGACCGTGTGAAATCCGAGGTCAACCTCGCCATCCTCGACGCACTCAACACCGAGAAGGTGGAGTTCCCGGGCCCGCAGCGGCTGGTGTTCCAGGGCCTGCGCAACTTCGGGGCCGACGACAAGACCGGCTGATTGCCGGCGGTCATTGACAAATCCCGGCAGGTTCGGGTGACCAATTGCGCCAGTATCCCGCTCCGGCGCCCGGTGCCGCACCCTGGCAAGCGTCCTGCTACTCACTGCGGAGCGGGCCTCGATGCCCGAAAAGACGTAAGAGGACGTATTTTGAGGAAGTGGGGCGGGGGAGGAAGGATCGCTGTCGCGGTGGTGGCTTGCGCCATGGCCATGGGAGGCGTGCAGGCGGTGGAACCGGGGCAGCAGGCCCCGGCCATCGACCTGCCCGGGCCGGCCGCATCGGTGAGTCTCGACCAACTCAAGGGCAAGCTCGTCTACGTGGATTTCTGGGCTTCCTGGTGCGGGCCGTGCCGGCAGTCTTTTCCTTGGATGAACGACATGCAGGCCAAGTACGGTCCGCAGGGCTTGCAGGTGGTGGGTGTCAATCTCGACGACAAGACCGAGGACGCCACCAGGTTCCTTGCCCAGGTTCCCGCCAGGTTCGCCATGGCCTTCGACCCGAAGGGGGACACCGCCCGCCGCTACCAGCTCAAGGGCATGCCGAGCTCCGTGCTGATCGCACCCGACGGCAAGGTCATCCAGGTGCATGTCGGCTTCCGGGCTGACCAGCGCGAGGCCCTCGAGCAGGCCATCGTGGCGGCCTTGCCGGCCGCGCGGTAAACCAACAAGAAACACAACACGCATCCACCGATGAAATATTTGGGCATGTCGGCACTGTTGGTGCTGCTACTGGGGGGCTGCTCGGCCATCGTGCCGCCGCAGGCCTGGGAAAAGGGCGCGCTTGCCAAGCCCGAGATGTCGATGGGGGGTGACGCCCTCGAACAGCGCAATGCGCTGCATGTGTACGCCAGCAAGGAAAACGCCAGTGGCGGTGCCGGCGTGGGAGGAGGTGGCTGTGGCTGCAACTGAGCGCACACCGCCGCGGCGCCTGGGCTCCATCGTGGCAGCGGCCTTGAGCCTGCCGGGGCTCGTGGCCTCGCCTGCCATGGCCGAGACGGCGCCGGAGAAGGGCAGCATCGCGCTGAAGTACCTGTACTACAAGGACTTCCAGAAGGTCGAGGCCAACTACCCTGGCGAGACGCGCCCGGCGCAGGAAAAATTCGAACGCATCCGGGTCAAGTCGCCCTCCGTGCAGGTGGTGGTGCCGATCGGCAGCGAATGGTCCGTGGAGGCGGGTGCCACGGTGGACGAAGTGTCCGGCGCCACGCCCACGTACTACAGCTCGGTCTCCGGCGCCACCAAGTCGCCCGGCGGCATGAGCGACTACCGCAAGGCCGGTGACGTCAAGGTGACGCGCCACTTCCACCGGGCCGCCGTGGCGGTCGGGCTGGGCTCATCGAGCGAGCACGATTTCGAATCGAACGCGCTGGCCGTCGAGGGGCGCCTGGCCAGCGAGGACAACAACACCACCTGGCATGCCGGCGTGGGCGCCACGCGCGACCGCATCGGTTCGAGCGACGACCCCACGCTCGACGAACGCCGACGCACCAACGAAGGCATGGTCGGCGTGACCCGGGTGCTCACCGCCAACGATGTGGTGCAGGTCAACGTGGGATACCGCCACGGTCGTGGGTATTTCAGCGATCCGTACAAGGCGTTCGACCGACGGCCCGACACCCGTCGACAGGGCACGGTGCTCACGCGCTGGAACCACCACGTGGCTTCGCTCGGCAGCACCGTGCGCAGCAGCTACCGCTTCTACAAGGACAGCTTCGGCATTTCGGCGCACACGGTCGAGGCGGCCTGGGTGCAGCCGTTCGGTGACTTGTGGTCGCTCACGCCATCGGTTCGTTACTACACGCAGAGCGCGGCAAGGTTCTATTGCGATCCGTCACCGGATGTCCTCGTGTTCCCTGGCTGCGCGGGCAGCCCGGCGTATTCGACGGTGGACCAGCGCATGTCTGCCTTCGGTGCGTTGACGCTCGGCATCAAGCTGCTGGTGCGGTGGGACGACTGGACGGGCGATGTGAAGTATGAGCGCTACACGCAAAAGTCCGGCTTGCGCGCGGGCGGCGGCGGGTCTCCGGGCCTCGATCCGCTGTTCGCCGACATCGTCCAGCTGGGTGTGAGCAAATCGTTCTGATGAGCGCCTGCGGCCGATGACGCCCGATTTCGGTTTCGAATTCGAGGCCATGGGCACGGTGTGCCAGTTGCGCCTGTGCGCGGACAGTGAGGCTGACGCCTCGGTCGCAGCACGGCGGGCCATCGACGAGGTACGGCGCCTCGAAGCCAAGTACTCGCGTTACCGGGCCGACAGCATCGTCTCGCGCATCAACGCCGCGGCCGGCTCGGGCGAGCGCATCGCCGTCGATGCCGAGACGGCGGGACTGCTCGGTTTCGCCGACACGCTGTTCGAGGCCAGTGAGGGCCTGTTCGACATCACGTCCGGCATTCTTCGCCGGGTGTGGGATTTCAAGGCGGCCCGCGTGCCCTCGGCCGAAGCGGTGGCCGAGCTGCTGCCCGATGTGGGCTGGCCGCTGGCCGATTGGGACGGCGAAACCCTCGCGCTGCGACGGCCCGGCATGGAACTCGATTTCGGCGGCTTCGCCAAGGAATACGCGGCCGACCGCGCGGCAGCGACGCTGCGTGAGGCCGGCATCCATGGCGGCACCGTGAACCTCGGCGGCGACGTCAGTCTTGTCGGACCGCATCCGAACGGGGTGCCCTGGAGGATCGGCATCGCCCATCCTCGGCGGGCCGGGGAGGTCATCGCGAGCATCGAACTCACGCACGGTGCGCTGGCCACGAGTGGGGACTACGAACGAGCTTTCGAGGTGGATGGCCGCCGCTACTGCCATATCATCGACCCCCGCACCGGCTGGCCGGTCACGCATTGGCAGTGCGTGAGTGTCGTCGGCCCCGCCTGCCTGGCCTCGGGTGCGCTCACCACCCTGGCGATGCTCATGGGCGAGGGCGCACATGCCTTCCTGCGCGAGCAGGGCGTGGGTTTCCTGACCATCGATGCACACGGCCGGCTGTACCGCGAAATGCCCCAGACGGCACCGGCCGGCTGACCGCACCACGTTTCAAATCAAGAGAGAACCAAACATCATGCCTTTCATTGGATTGGGGCTGCACGTCCTCGTCGCATTGTTTTTTGCCGTCCATGCCATCCGCAACCGGCAGGAGATGTATTGGCTCATCGTGCTGTTTTCTTTCCCGATCCTGGGGAGCATTGTCTATTTCGTCGCGGTATACCTGCCGGCCTCGCGGCTGGAACGCGGTGCCCGCCAGGCCCTGAGCGCGGCGGTGCAAACGATCGACCCGGGGCGTGCGCTGCGTGAAGCGCGGTCGGCCCATGCCTATGCCCCCACGGCGCAGACGCAGATGCGCCTGGCCGAGGCGCTGCTGGAAGCGGGTGAGGCCGACGAGGCCACGAGCCAGTACGAGGCGTGCCTCAAAGGCCCGTTCGCCGCGGATCCCGAGATCCGCCTCGGCGCCGCCCGGGCCGCCTTCGCCGGCGAACGCTGGGATGTGGCCCTGGAGCACCTGGCTTTCATCCGACGCACCGAACCGGCCTTCCGGGCCGAGACCATCTCATTGCTGTGGGCGCGCACGCTCGCCAGCGCCGGTCGCCGGGCCGAGGCACGGAACGAGTTCGAGGAGGCTCTGGCACGCTTCGGCAGTTTCGAGGTGCGGGTCGAGTTCGCTGTCTGGGCCATCATCTCCGGCGAGATGGACCTCGCGGCACGCCTGCAGGCCGACATTGACGCCACGATGCAGCGGTGGAATCGCCACACGCGGCAACTCAACCGGCCGCTGGTGCAGCGGCTGCAGGCGGCCTACGAGGTGGCGCGCAAGGCGCGGTAGCGTACGGGCCGAGCCGCCTGCCCCGGGGTTCATCTCACGGCGGCGCCGCAGTGGGCAACCGCCACAACCACACGGCAACGGCCAGGCAGCAGACGCCGGGGAGCCACGCCCAAGGGTGAGGAAGGAACCACCAGCAGGCCATTGAACTCGCAGCCATCATCGCGGTGGCGATCTGCTTGGCGCGCAACGGCACCGCCCTGTGGGCCCGCCATTCGCGGGCCATGGGGCCGAACCGGGGATGCGCCAGCAGCCAGCGCTCGCAGCGTGGGCTGCCCTTGGAAAAGCAGAACGCGGCCAGAAGGATGAACGGTGTGGTGGGCAGAAGCGGCAGGAAAACGCCGGCAAATCCCAGCAGCACCGAGAGCACGCCCGCACCGATCCAGAAGTGGCGTTGCCATGCGACGGGGAGCGGAAGGGATGGCATGGGCGATGCGTCGAGTGGTGCGCGCGGCCAGCATACGCTCTGGCTTGTCCTGCAACAAGCAAGCCGCCCGCCGTCGTCGCCGGTGCGATGTTGTTGACAGGTCGTCTCAACGCTCGAACTTGACGCCCATCGCCAGGCGCACTTCATGGAGTTGGCCTTGGCCGCGCGTGGCTCCAAGATCGGCGAACACGCTCACGCCGCCCATGAATTGCGCCAGCACACCGGCGGCGAGGGTCGCGCTGCGCTTGCTCGACAGCAGTTGCGGATCGGTCACGACGGGCTCGGCGCCGCGTGCGGTGGCCACGACATCATTTCCGCGCAACCACAAGCGCTGGTGCAGCATCGTGCGCAAATACGGCGTGAGCGTGCCGAAGCCGGTGCTGCGAACCCACTGCAATTGCGCGCCGACCGTGGCCGACAGCTTTTTCTGGTGTTGAGCCGAGATGTCGAAGCCGCGGTAGGGGCCATCCTCCGGATCGAGGTAGATGTAGCTCGTGTGCAGCGGACTGACTCGAACGTCAGCGTATTCAAGCCCACCCTGCGGCACGACTGCGACTCCGTGCTTGTAGCGCCAGACGTCGCCCACCGCGACGGACAGGCTTGTTGCTCGGGCATGCGTGTCGCCAAAGAACAGCGCCCCTTCGTTGACCAGCCGCTGACTGTGCAAGGAGCTTCGTTGGAACGCAAGTGTGGTATCGATGAAGATGTCCTCCTTCGGGAAGTGCGTGAAGGCCAAAGCGGCCATGCCGCCCTGCGCCCTCACCGTCGTGTCGCTGACCGTTGGCAAAGAGCCAGGCTCTGCATCGGCCGTCGTTTCGCTTTGGTGTCGATGCAGGTGCGTGCGCGACATGCCCAGATGACCTCCGATCGCCCATGTCCGCGACAGTGCATGATCGACGCCGATGGTGAATTCCGAACGTCGCACACTCAGTGGGCCGCGTGTGATGACGGGCGGAGGGGCCGGCGTTCCCTGAGGGGGGAGCGGCGCGTCGCCGACCGCCTGCGGGGAGCCCAGTTCGGGTGTTCGGCTCGCGCGCTCCTCCTCTTGCTTTCGCTTCCGCGCGGCGATGCAATCCGCATCGGTCGCTCCATTTGCATTTCTGCATGCCGCATCGGCGGCACGTTCCTCGGTCCATGGTGTCGACTGCGCTTGTGCTGTCGCACAGGCGAACACGGTTGCTGCAGACAGGAAGAAGTGATTGACGTGTCCTGCAAGATGTCGTCGCTGCAGGGGCTGACGATAAAGGTCTGTTGTGTGCATTGTTCTCCGTCGGTCTCACGTGATCGGTGGCGCGCGAGCTCGATGTCGCGGGTGGGCAGTTTCGTGTGTCTCGCAAGCTGCCAAGTAACCCAATGTTGGCAGTGCCTGCGCACCTCATCTCCGCAAATACATTGAACCGATGCGCCCGCTGGCCCGACTCAAACGCAGAACGCCTTGCTTCCTTGAGTTGTCGCGCAGCAAACGCTGAACATTTCATGGCGAGAGCGATTGCGCCACGCTACAAAGTGACCTCAGTAGACTCACTCCGAACCATCTCGATGAAACATTGATGCACCGAGCTTTTGATCGCTTCACACACCTGGCCTGGCCCTTGAGTGTCCTGCTCCTGGCTCCGTGGCTGGGGTCCTGCGGCAGCACGCCGAATGCGACGCCTGCCGTGTTATCGACCTCCTCGCCACGCCTGACAGGCGACGATGAGATGCTCATCGTCGACTGCCTGATGCCTGCACGCCTGCGCCAACTCGGGTCGCTGGCCATGGGCATTTCGCCTCGCTATCCGCTCAAGCTGCCCGCGCGCGACTGCGCTGCGGCAGGCGGTGAATACGCCTTGGCGAGTCGTGATGCGGCCGCCGCCCTGAAGCTGTGGTTGCCGTTCGCGCTGAATGGAGACGCCCAGGCGCAAACTCAGGTCGGCGAGTTGTATGAAGGTGGTATCGGATCCATTGCCGATCCTGCAGCGGCAGCCGTCTGGTACCGGCGCGCTGCTGAGCGCGGGGACAGCCGCGCCATGGTCAATCTTGCTTCCTTGCTGGAGCGCGGCGTCGGCGTGACCCGTGATCCCGAGGAAGCGGCCCGATGGTTTCGGCGAAGCAGCGGATTGCCGGCGGTGCCCGCGAAGATGACGATCCACATCATCGATCCGGTCGTGGTCTTGCCGCCGCCCTCCGCCCAGCAGGCGGTGCCGAGTGCCACCCTCCCTGGGCGTACCCGGGGCATCACCGGGCGCGTGATCAGCGACGCGCCGGTGCGTCTCGTCACGGTCAATGGCATCCCGGCCGCGGTGGACGGGCAAGGGGTGTTTCGAATTGCGCCGAAGCGGTTGAAGGGGATCGACGTTCTGAGCGTTGCCGCCAGCGATGAGCGCGGCCGTGAGGCGGAAGTCCGCCTGAGCGTGACGCCGGAAACGCCGGTCCGGCCGGCGAGCCCAACGACACCGAACGTGGCGGGTGAAGCCCACGCCTTGATCATCGCGAACCAGGCGTACAAGCATTGGCCCGTGCTCGATACGCCGCAGAAAGATGCTCTGGAGGTCAAGGCGGTGCTCGAGAAGCGCTTTGGCTTTCATACGACCCTCCTGGTGAACGCGACGCGGCGTGACATCCTCCAGGCGCTCAACCGCTTGCGCGAACAGCTCGAAGCCGATGACCGGTTGCTCGTGTTCTACGCAGGCCATGGCGACGTGGATCCCATCACCCGACGAGGCTATTGGATCCCGGTGGACGGGGAGCGCCAGCTGCGCAGCAACTGGATCTCGGTCCTCGATGTGACCGATCAACTCAATGCGATTTCGGCACGTCAGGTGCTGGTGGTGGCGGACTCCTGCTATTCGGGAACCATGGCGCGTTCGGCGCTTGGTGCGGTGGATGCGGAACTCGATGCAGAATCGCGAACCCGTGCGCTGAGCCGACTGGCGAGATTGCGTGCACGTGTGGCGATGACCTCCGGCGGGGAGGAACCCGTGGTGGATGGCGGAGCCGGAACGAATTCGCTGTTCACGCGCAGTTTGCTTGACGTGCTGTCTGCAGTGGACCGTCCCATCGAGGCCCAACGCGTGTTCGATGAATTGGCGGCACGGTTCGGCTGGCGTGCCCGGGAGCTCGGGTTGAGCCAGAGGCCGGACTACGCGCCGATCCGGTTCGCAGGGCACGCAGCGGGGGACTTCGTCTTCATTCCGAAGCAGCCCTGATGTGATGAAGCGGCCATCCACCGGCCATGTACCTTTCGGAGGGTGGCACTGGGAGTACTTCCAAGCCTCGGCGTGCAATCGCGCCCAGGCAGTGACTTTGCTTGAACTTCAACAAGAAACATGGAACTGGACAACGTACAAGCCCTGGGCCTGCTCGAGCGGGTGGCTCAGCAAGACCACGCGGCCTTCCGCCGACTGTATGAACTGTCGAGCCGCAGCGTCTTCGCGTTCGTGATGCACCGCCTCCACGACGCCGAGACGGCCAGCGAGATCGTCAGCGACACCTTGTGGGAAGTCTGGCGCAAACCAAAGGCTTTCCGAGGTGACTCGCGGTTTTCAACATGGCTGCTCGGCATTGCGCGGCACAAGACCATCGATCGGCTGCGCGCTCGTGCAACCGAGCATGAAGACATCGAGGAGCATGCCGACATGCCTGATGAACATGCGGTCGACGGCTTCGTGGCACTGGCCCGTCAGCAGCGCCACGACGGCGTCGTGCGCTGCATGGCCGGCCTGAACGATGTGCAGCGCGAATGCCTGCACCTGGCCTTTTTCGAGGACTTGTCACTCAGCGACATCGCCAGCGTGCAGGCGGTGCCGGAAGGAACCATCAAGACGCGCCTGTTCCATGCGCGATCCAAGATCAAGCGCTGTCTGCAAGCGCTGCTGCACCGGGAGAGAAGCCATGTCTGACCGTCAACGCTTCTTTGAACTGCTGCCTTTCCACGTCAACGAGACGATCAGCGCGAAAGATGCCGCATGGATGGAATGCGAGCTCGCCCGCCATCCTGAGCTGCGTTCGCAGCTTGCATTCATGCAATCCATGCGCGCCGCCGTGCGGGAGAAAGCCGAGATCGCTCTGGCCGACGTGCCGGCTGACATCGGTTTTGCGGCCCTGTCTGCCCGCATGGCGTCCCGGCGCACGGGGCTTCGCGCGGTGCTCGGGCGGTTGCGCGCCGGGCTGGACGCGGCAGCGGGTCTGCTGGCGCCCGGACGGCTCGTGCCGCTTGCGTCCGGTCTGGTGCTGGGCCTGGGCATCGGCGTGGGCATGATGCTCGTGCTGCCAGAGTCGACACCGTGGTCTGAATCGCGCGGCGCCGCACCGGGCCTGGCCGACGGCCCCTTGCTGCGGGTGACCTTCCGTCCCGAGACGCGCGAGAGCGAGCTTCGTCTCGCCTTGCTCGATGCGCGCGTGCTCGTGGTGGCCGGCCCGACACGCCTGGGCGACTACTACTTGAAGGCAGCTCCGGGTCACATCGGAGGCGCTCGCTCCTCGCTGCAGAAGTCCGGGCTGGTGCTGCAGATCGAGGAGGTGCCGGAACTGGCGCCCGAACTGACGGAATGAGTGTCATGGTCCTGTCCATTCGATCCGCAGTGATGGCACTGACGATCCTGGGGGCCACCTGGTCCCTGCCTGCCCATGCCGATCGGCGCGAGGCGCTCGTCATCGGCAACAACAGCTACCCCGAGATGCCTTTGCGCAACCCGGTCAATGATGCCGAGGCCATGCAGGGGCAATTGCAGAAACTGGGATTCCAGACCCGGCTGGTTCGCAATGCCGGCTGGCGCGACATGATCCAGACCGTGCAGACATTCATCGTGGAGACGGAGGCTGCCGATCTCAGGCTCATCTACTACGCAGGCCATGGCGCGCAGATCCGGGGACGCAACTACCTGATTCCGGTCGACGCACCGATGGGCGACAGCGATGCCTTGAGCGCGCAAAGCCTCGACGCGAACGAGGTGCTGTCGCGGCTGGCACGGCACAGCAAGGGCTTGAACCTGCTGATCCTCGATGCCTGCCGCAACAACCCGCTCAACCAGTACAGGCTCAGTGCCGACGGCAGGCGACTGAAGCTGCGCGGTGCGGGGCAGGGCCTCGCGGCGATGCAAACGGCGCCGGGCACCTTGGTTGCGTTTTCGACGGCGCTGGGCAGCGTGGCCGATGATGGTCCCGACCAGACGCACAGCATGTACACCCGTCACCTGCTGCGTGAGATGGCCACGCCGGATGTGACGCTCGAGCAGATGTTCAAGCGCGTGCGCATTGCGGTACTGAAGGAATCGGACCAGCGCCAGCGACCGTGGGAAGAATCGAGTTTGACCACCGACTATTGCCTGGTGTCCACGAACAAGAACAGTGCGTGTGCGGTTTCACCGCAGGCGATGCGTTGAGCGCCCCAGCATCCGCCCACACTGCAGTTGCGCATCCGATGGTTCGGCAGCCTGCTGGTCAGCCCGCCTTGGTACCCGTGTTGCCCGGGTGCCTCGTCAGGTCGCCGGTGCACTAGACTCGCGCCGAATCATCGCGATGAAACCATCATGCAGCGCGCTTTTGATCCGTTCGCACACCTTGTCTGGCCGTTGGGAATCACCTTCCTCGCATTCTGGCTTTGTTCCTGCGGCAGCGCTCCTGCAGCGCCTGCGGTCGCCATGCCTTCGTCGGCCCTGGCTCGCGACGAAGCGGTGCTGATCGTCGACTGTCTGATGCCTGCACGCCAACCCGGGACCGCGACCACGGACGCGCCGCCCCGCCATCCATTGAGGCTGCCTGCCCGCGACTGTACCGAGGCAGGCGGCGAATATGCCTTGCCGAACGGTGACGCGGTCACGGCGCTCAAGCTCTCGCTGCCGTTCGCGCTCAAGGGCGATGTGCGGGCCCAAACGCGGGTTGGCGAACTGTACGAGGCCGGCATTGGAACGCTCCCTGACCCGGCTGCGGCAGCCATCTGGTACCGCCGCGCTGCCGATGGCGGCGACAGGCACGCGATGATGAACCTCGCCTCCCTGCTCGACCGCGGCGTGGGCGTCAACCGCGATCCGGAGGAGGCCGCACAGTGGTTCCGGCGAAGCAGCGGGTTGGCGGCGGCACCCACGAAGGTCACCATTTACATTCTGGACCCCGTGATGCTCATCCCTTCCGGTGCTGCAGGTCAGGAGACGTGGAGCACCACGCTGCGTCGTCGCAGGCGCGCGATCACGGGACGGGTCATCAGTGATGCGCCGGTGCGTCAAGTCACCGTCAACGGTGTCCCGGCCGCTGCGGACGAGCGAGGTGTGTTCCAGATCGCACCCAAGCTGTTGAAGAACGCCAAAGCCTTGAACATTGCGGCCAGCGATGAACGCGGCCGTGAGGCCCAGATCCATTTGCGGTTGACGTCGGGCGCTCGTGACCAGGCCGGGGTTCCGCCGACCGAGTTGAACATTCGCGGCGATGCGCATGCGTTGATCATTGCGAACCAGGCCTACGAGCACTGGCCCGTGCTCGATACGCCGCTGAAGGACGGGCGGAAAATCAAGACCTTGCTCGAACGACGCTTCGGCTTTCAAACGACCCTGATGGTGAACGCGACGCGACGCGAAATCCTTGGAGCCTTGAGCAGCCTGCGCGAGCAACTCGGCGACGATGACCGGTTGTTGCTGTTCTATGCGGGCCATGGAGACGTGGATCCGGTCACCGGACGAGGCTATTGGATCCCCGTGGATGGCGAGCGCCATCTTCGCAGCAATTGGATCTCGGTCCTCGACGTGACCGATCAACTCAATGCGATCCCGGCGCGCCAGGTGCTGGTGGTGGCAGATTCATGTTACTCAGGAACGATGGCACGTTCGGCGCTTGGTTCGGTCGATGCGGAGCTGAGTGCCGAGTCACGAACCAAGGCGCTGAACCGGTTGGCGCAACTGCGTGCACGCGTGGCCATGACCTCGGGCGGCGAAGAGCCGGTGGTCGACGGCGGCGCGGGAAAGAACTCGCTGTTCACGCGCAGTCTGCTTGACGTGCTTGGCGCGGTGGACCGGCCGATCGAGGCCCAACGCGTGTTTGACGAAGTGTCGGCACGGTTCGGCTGGCGCGCGCGGGAGCTCGGGTTGAGCCAGCGGCCGGACTACGCACCGATCCGTTTCGCAGGACATGCAGAGGGTGATTTCATCTTCGTCCCCAAGCAGCACTGAGTGGACGCTGAGGCCTGCCGAGCATCCGCATGCCCCCGTTCTCAGCGCGAGCTGCCAGGCGCACCGAGCCGGGAGATGTCGAGATACGCCTGCCGATAGGCCTCGAACGGCATCGTGTCCGCCGCTTCGATGACGGACTGCTCAGCCATCGAAGCCTGGGCGAGCGCCGCGAAATGCTGTGCCAGTGCTTGAGGAAGCGGCTGTGAGGTGAGCTGGCGTTGCGTGTCCGCGGAGCGTGCTCTTGCGAACTCGATGAAGGAACCGCCGTGCTGCTGTGTCGTCGCCTCGAGCACCCGAGCCGAAGGCAAGGTGTGTGGCTGTGCGAGCGAGGCGCGCGCCGCGTCGAGGGCCTCCCGGTGGCCGGTGGTGCCGAGGGCTTCGTCGAGCGTGTCAGCCAGTGGCGCGCAGCCGTCGAGCAATTCCTCGGCCCACTCCACGAGCGTCACCTCCTGGCCCTGGCGTTCGAGCCGCAGGCCCGATTCCCGGCCACGTGCGGCCGCGCGGTGTTGGTTGCGGGCGAGGGCGGCAATCTCTTCGGGGCTGTCCAACGGGCTGTCGCTGAGCAGGCAATGCAACAGAAAGACGTCGATGAACCGCATGGTTTGCGCGCTGATGCCAACGGGTTCGAACGGATCGAGGTCCATGCAGCGCACCTCCACGTATTCGACACCACGTTGGCGCAGCGCATGCAGCGGCCGCTCGCCCGGAAAGATCACCCGCTTCGGGCGGATGGTGCCGTAGAACTCGTTTTCGATCTGCAGCAAGCTCGTGGCGAGCTGGTTGTATTCGCCGGCCGGGTTGCGCACGCCGATCGCCTCGTAGGGCGGATACGGGTGGGTCAGGGCGTCCTGCAGCGATGCGGCATACCCTTCGAGACCGTTGTAGCTCACGGCCAGCGACGACTGGGCATCGCTCTGATAGCCGAGACGGCCCATGCGCAGGGAGGTGCCGTGGGGCATGTAGAGCGAATCGCTGCCCAGGCGCTGCAATTCATGCTCTCGGCCTTCGACGAAGCATGAGCACACCGCGGGCGAGGCGCCGAAGAGGTACAGCAGCAGGAACGAATGGCGGCGGAAATTGCGGATCAGCGAGAAGTAGCCGTCGTTCGTGATGCCCGGCATCGACCAGTTGTAGTGGATGCCGGAGATGGTCTGCATGCGCCGGCCATAACGGTGTCCCAGCCCCATGCGATACACGCTTTTGGCACGGCCCACGTTCGACAGGCCGTAGCGGCCGATCGGAATGGTCTCGTCCACAGGCAGCCTGCACGGCATGCTGCTGACCCACAGCATTTCATCGCCGATGGCGCTGTAGACGAACTGGTGGATGCGGGTGAGTTCGTCCACGCAGGCGTCCGCGCTGCCGTGTACGCCGGTCACCAATTCGATCTGGGATTCGCTGAAATCGGTGGTGATGTTCGGATTGGTCAGGGCCGAACCGAGCGCGGTCGGATGAGGTGTGAGCGCCAGCCCGCCTTGGGGCAGGGCACGCAGGCTTTCCTTTTCCACGCCGCGACGCATCGCGGCGAGGGCGCCGGGGGGCAAAGCGCGCAGGCCCTCGTGCAAACTGCTCACGCAAGTCTCCTGATGTTGTTTGAAGGTGGCGAAAGGTATCAGACCCTGGGCAAGTGTGCTGCCGTCGTCCAGGATCACCCGTCGGCCCCGGCCCGAATGGACGGCGGATTTCTCGTGCCGCGGCCATCCGTGCTTGGATGGTGACGGTGGGACCTGCGCTGACCGGCCTCCTCGGATGATCGTGGCCCGGCCGCTCCCTGTTGCAGGGATGTCAGATCGTGCCGAACCTGAGCTTGCGCTGGGCGGTGTACGCCCACCACGGGGCCGGCGGTGCGCCCCGCATGAAATCGGTGGCCGCCATGAAGGTGTCGAGCACGCACGGGTCCTGGCGGAGGCCGGTGGCCGTGCACAGGCGGCGGTAGAGCGTGTAGGCATCCTGGCCACGCAGGTCGCGCGGATGGTGGATGCCGATCAGGCGCAGGTCGGCGGCGAGCGAAGGGCCGATGTTGGGGAGTTGTTCGAGGCGCTCGCAATCGTCCGCGGTGCGGGCCTTCGGAGCTTTGATCGCCGCCATGGCGTCACAACTGCAAGTTGCTGCGGATGAGCCCCACGGCGAGGCCTTCCAGCTCGAAGTCGACATCGCCGAACGGGATGACGATGGGTTCGAAATCCGGGTTTTCGGGCAACAGTTCGATGGTGGTGCGGGTGCGCTTCAGGCGTTTGACGGTGACGTCGTCGCCGATGCGGGCCACGACGATCTGCCCGTTCTTCGCTTCCTTGGTTTTCTGAACGGCGAGCAGGTCGCCGTCCATGATGCCGGCGTCGCGCATGCTCATGCCGCGCACCTTGAGCAGGTAATCGGGGCGGCGCGTGAACATGCTGGCTTCCATCAGGTAGGTTTGGTCGATGTGCTCCTGGGCCAGGATGGGGCTGCCGGCGGCCACGCGGCCCACGAGCGGCAGCGACAGCTGCGACAGGCTGGGCAGCGGCAGGCTGAACTGCTTGCCACGTGTTTCGTTGAGCGCGCGCAGTGTGTCAGACTTCAGCCGGATGCCCCGCGAGGTGCCGCCCACGAGCTCGATGACCCCCTTGCGCGCCAGCGCCTGAAGGTGTTCCTCGGCGGCGTTGGCGGAACGAAAGCCCAGTTCGCTTGCGATTTCGGCCCGGGTGGGTGGGGCGCCGGTGCGTTCGATGGCGCTTTGTACCAAGTCCAGGATCTGCTGCTGGCGTTCGGTGAGTTTCGGGGCGTCTTGCATGAGCTTCCTTGTGGGGCCCCCCTGATCGGGTTGCGGGGGCTGAACGGACATCCAGTGGGCTGTATTTTTATCCAGCTGAGTGAAAAATGCAAAAGGCGAACACGATCGTGGTGCTTGGCACCGGCGGAACGATTGCGGGCACGTCGTTGCCCGGCGGTGACGAACGGGTCTACCGGGCGGCGCAGCTGGCGGTGGACGACTTGCTGCGCGCGGTGCCAGGGCTGCCGCCCGGGATCGTGTGCGAACAGGTGGCGCAGGTGGATAGCAAGGACATGTCGTATGGCGTGTGGCGCCAGCTGGTCGAGCGCATCGCGCACCACCTGGCCTCGCCCGCGGTGGCTGGGGTGGTGGTCACCCACGGCACGGACACCCTCGAGGAAACCGCTTATTTTCTGCAGCGGGTGCTGGCCCCGGCCAAGCCCGTGGTGCTGACCGCAGCGATGCGGCCAGCGACGGCGGCCCGACCTGACGGCCCGGGCAACCTGCGCGACGCCGTGGCGGTGGCCAGCGATGCGGCCGCCACGGGTGTGCTGGCGGTGATGGCAGGATCCGTGTTCGCCGCGCGGGACGTTCGCAAGGCGCACACATCGCGGCTGGATGCATTCGAGGCAGGCGATGCCGGACCGCTGGGGCACGTGGCCCAGGGCGTGGTGGCATGGCACCGTGAGCTGCCGAGGGACACGCCGCTGCCCGGTTGGCATTGGCCTGCGGAAGGTGAGGCCTGGCCGCGTGTTGATCTGGTGGCGAGCCATGCAGGCGCCGACGGGGCAATCGTCGAGGCGTTGCGCGCCCTGGGCACGAGGGGAATCGTCGTGGTGGGCACCGGCAACGGCACCGTGCACGAGGCGCTGGACGCCGCGTTGCAGGAAGCCCGGGCGGGCGGGATCACGGTGTGGCGCAGCAGCCGGTGCGCCAACGGGGCCGTGGCCGACAAGCCGGGAGACGCCTTCCCGGCCGCCGGCGACCTGACGCCGCCCAAGGCGCGCGTGGCGCTCATGCTCGAGCTGATGCGCGCCCTGTGAACGGGGTTCTCAGACCACCGTGAGCGTCACGTCGATGTTGTTGCGGGTTGCGTTCGAATACGGGCACACCTCGTGTGCTGCGGCGACGATCTGTTCGGCGACGCCGCGCTCGATGCCCGGGACCGAGATCTTGAGTTCGGCCTGAATGCCGAACCCTGCAGGAATGGGGCCGATGCCGATGTTCGCGGTGATCGACAAGTCGGCGGGCAGGGTGACCTTCATCCGGCCGGCAATCAGCTTCATCGCGCCGATGAAGCAGGCCGAGTAGCCGGCGGCGAACAGTTGTTCAGGGTTGGTGCCGACGGCGCCGTCGCCCCCGAGTTCCTTCGGCGTGGTCAGCCGGATGTCGAGCACGCCATCGGACGACCTGGACTTGCCTTCGCGGCCTCCGGTGGATGTGGCGGTGGCGGTGTAGAGGACTTTTTCGAGGCTCATGGATGTTTCCTTGGATGTCGATGCATGGGCACGGTGGTTTCAGGAATCGCCCCAGCCGCTGGGCCCGCAGGCACTGGAGCGAGCCGAGCGCCGATGGCGTCTTGGCATGGGCAAGACTGTAATTGATTAGCGTGCTATGTAATCGCGAGCGATGTAAAGACCTTGCACCCTTTGCGGTGATTCGGCTGCACGGCGCCTCGTCGGGCCCCGGCAGCCACCTGCCTCAGCCGGCCGAGAGCTTGTCGAGTGCCTCGGTGAGCTCGAGCCAGCGCGTCTCAGCGGCCGAGGTGTCGGTCTCGATCTGTTTGAGGCGCTTGCCTTGTTCCACCCGCTGGGCGGGCGTGACGTCGCTGCGCGCGGCGGCCGCCTCGATGTCGGCCTTGTCCTTGGACAAGGCTTCGATGCGGCGCTCCACGGCGGAGAGCTCGGTCTTCAGTGGTTTGGCCTGCTCGGCAAGCTTCTGGCGCTGTTGGGCGCCGGCCTTGCGGTCTTCCTTCACGGCAGGCTTTTGCGCCTTGGCCTTGGCTTTCGCCGAACCGGCTTCCTTCGCCGCCTTGGCCATTTCCTTGGAGGTGTCGAGCAACCACTTCTGGTAGTCGTCCAGGTCTCCGTCGAACGGCTTGACTTCACCGCCGCTGACGAGCCAGAACTCATCGCACACCTCGCGCAGCAAGGCACGGTCGTGGCTGACGAGCATCACGGTGCCTTCGAACTCGTTGAGCGCCATGCTGAGCGCTTCACGCGTGGTGAGGTCGAGGTGGTTGGTCGGTTCGTCCATGAGCAGCAGGTTGGGGCGCTGCCAGACGAGCATCGCGAGCACGAGCCGGGCTTTTTCGCCGCCGCTGAGCGATCCGACGGGTTGCGTCACCATGTCGCCCACGAACCGGAACGAGCCCAGGAAATCGCGCAGTTCCTGCTCGCGGCCGGGCGGGCCCACGTCGCGCGCCAGGCGCACCATGTGCATCAGCGGGCCGTCGTCGAGCTGAAGCACATCGAGTTCCTGCTGGGCGAAGTAGCCGATCGACAGACCTTTGCCTTCCGTGACTTCACCGGAGATCAGCGGGATGTTCTTCGCGATGGTCTTGACCAGCGTGGATTTCCCCTGGCCGTTGGCCCCGAGGATGCCGATGCGCTGACCGGCGAGCACCGAGCGGTTGATGTCGCGCACGATGGGCACGCCTGCGTAGCCGCAGTTCATCATCGAGAAGGCGAGCATCGGGTTGGGCAGGCTCAACGGTTCCCGGAATTCGAACTGGAAGTCGCTGCTCGTGAGCACCGGCCCGAGCTTTTCCATGCGCGCCAGCGCTTTCACCCGGCTCTGTGCCTGCTTGGCCTTGCTGGCTTTTGCCTTGAAGCGGTCGATGAACTTTTGCAGGTGCGCCATGCGCTCTTGCTGCTTCGCATAGTTCGCCTGGGCCTGCTCCAGCCGCTCTGCCCGCATCTCTTCGAACGCGGTGTAGTTGCCGGTGTACCGCGTGAGTTTCGTCTCATCGAGGTGGACCGTCACCTTGGTGATCGCATCGAGGAATTCCCGGTCGTGGCTGATGACGATCATGGTGCCCTCGTACCGCTGCAGCCAGGCCTCGAGCCAGACGAGCGCGTCCAGGTCCAGGTGGTTGGTGGGTTCGTCGAGCAGCATCAGGTCGGCCGGGCACATCAGCGCGCGGGCGAGCTGCAGCCGCATGCGCCAGCCGCCGGAGAAGCTGTTGACCGGATCGTCCACCTGATCGATGCGGAACCCGAGCCCCATCAACAGGGCCTGCGCCCGCGGGCGGGCTTCGAAGCCGCCGGCCTCGGCGATGGCCTGGTGGGCTTCGGCCATGGCATGGCCATCGTCGGCCGCTTCGGCCGCAGCGAGGGACGCTTGGGCCTCCATCAGCCGCGTGTCGCCCTCGAGCACGAAATCGGTGGCGGGCTGGTCGGTCTCCGGCATGGCCTGCGCCACCTCGGACACCCGCCAGCGAGGCGGGAACGACAGATCGCCCCCGTCGGCCTGGAGCCGGTTCGTCAGCAGCGAAAAGAGCGACGACTTGCCGGCGCCGTTGCGGCCGACGAGACCGATCTTCTCGCCGGGTTGCAGCGTGACGCTGGTATCGTTCAGCACGACCTTCGTGCCGCGGCGCAGCGTGATGTTCTTGAGGACAATCATGGTGAAATCGAATCGACAGTCCGCGATTCTCGCCGACGACCGCGTCCCAACCCTGTGCCAGGAGACTTTTGATGACCCTCGGACCCACCACCCGCCTGCTGCACGCCGACCATTTCACGGGCGTGGTGCATGGCGCCACCCATGAACCGATCCATACTGCCGTGGCCTTCGGCTACGAGACCGCACGCGACCTGGCGGCGGTGTTCCAGGGCGAACGCAGCGGCCATGTCTATGGCCGCCAGGGCAGTCCCACGCTCGCGGCCCTCGAGCGCAAGATCACGCTGCTGGAGGAGGGCACCGGCACGGTGTCCTTCAGCAGCGGCATGGCGGCCATCGCCGGCGTGCTGCTCTCGCTGCTTCACCGGGGGGACCACGTGGTGTCCAGCCGGTTCCTGTTCGGCAACACCAACAGCCTCATGCAGACACTTGACGGGATCGGCTGCACGGTGACGCTCGTCGACGCCACCGATGCGGCCGAGGTGGCTGCGGCGATGCGTCCCGAGACCCGCCTCGTCTTCACCGAGACCATTGCCAACCCCGTCACCCAGGTGGCCGACCTGGAAGGCATCGGCCGCCTCTGCGCCGAGCGCGGGGTGCTGTTCGTCGTCGACAACACGATGACCACGCCCTACCTGTTCCGTCCGGCGACCGTCGGGGCCGGCCTGTCCATCAATTCGCTGACCAAGTCGATCAGCGGCCATGGCAACGCGCTCGGTGGTGCGGTCACGGACACGGGGCGGTACGACTGGACGCGCTACCCCAACATCATCGACACCTACAAATCCGGGCCGCCGGCCGGCTGGGGGCTGCTGCAAGTGCGCAAGAAGGGCCTGCGCGACATGGGCGGTACGATGAGCGGCGAAAACGCCCACCGCATCGCCACCGGAGCTGAGACCCTTGCCTTGCGCATGGACCGCGCCTGCGACAACGCCCTTCGCCTGGCCCAATGGCTGCAAGCCCAGCCGGGTGTGTCGAAGGTGCACCATCCGGGGCTCGAGGATCATCCGCAGCACGCCCGGGCCAAGCGGCTCTTCCGGCAGTCCGGTGCCTTGATGAGCTTCGAGCTGGAGGACCGCCGCGATGTGTTTGCGTTCCTCGATGCGCTGAAGGTGGTGATCAAGTCGAGCCATCTGGGCGACAACCGCACGCTGGCCATTCCAGTGGCACACACCATCTTCTTCGAGATGGGGCGCGCCCGGCGCGAGTCCATGGGCATTGCCGAATCGTTGATCCGCCTGTCCATCGGCATCGAGGATTTCGCCGATCTGCAGGCCGATTTCGCGGCGGCCCTGGCGGCCACGGCCTGATCGATGGCTCCAACGAGTTCCGTGCAACGACATCTGTGTTGTTCGATCGCGGGGCTTGGCATGGCCCCGGTGCGGGTCATGCCGGCGAACGCCGGTACCCACTGGTCTCAGTGAGCCCCTACTCGTTCGCCGAGGTGCCGCTGGCAGGAGCGCGACCCCACTAAGATGGCCGCTTTTTCACAGAAGGCCCTCTTCATGAAGCTAGGCTACGTCATCGCATACGTTCCCCAGGTCGCTGAATCGCTCGCGTTCTTCGAAAAGGCGTTCGGATTCAGCCGGCGTTTCCTGCATGAATCCGGCGCCTACGGCGAGCTGTCCACAGGGGAGACCACGCTGGCCTTCGCCGCGCACGAACTCGGCGCCATGAACTTCACGCAGGGGTATGTCGCGGCGTCCTCGGCGGCGCAGCCCTTGGGCATGCAGGTTTCCCTCGTCACCGGTGACGTGCCGGCCGCGCATGTGCGGGCGCTTGCAGCGGGTGCCATCGAGCTCAACGGCCCCGTCAGCAAGCCGTGGGGGCAGGTGGTGTCGTACGTGCGGTGCCCGGCCGGCACGCTGGTCGAGATCTGCTCTCCGGTGGGCGGCTGACGTCGTGCCTTGTCAGCCGCTGCCCTGGCGGCTGCGTTGTGCATCGGACGCCCGCCGCGGCAAGGCGGGCACGACACAACCCCTACCCGAGAGGATTCGATGAAGGCGATCCTGAAATCACTGCTGGCCACGGCCACCGTCGTGTTGGCGACCCAGGCGTCGGCGCAGATCACGTTTTACGAGCATGACGATTTCGTCGGCCGGACGTTGTCGTCCGATCATGCGGTGGACGACTTCAGGCGCCGTGGGTTCAACGACAGCGTCTCTTCCATCATCGTCGACGGAGGGCTCTGGGAGGTTTGCGAAGACGTGCGCTACGAGGGGCGCTGCGCCGTCTTGCGCCCCGGCAAGTATCGTTCGCTGCGCGCCATGGGTTTGAACGACCAGCTCTCGTCGGCACGGCCCATGCGGCGCGGCGACGAAGGCGAGGAGGGGCGGCACGGCCAAGTCACCTTCTTCGGGCGCGAGGAGTTCCGCGGTCGCACGTTCTCGACCGGCGAGGCAGCCCGTGACTTCGATCGCTTCGGGTTCGACGACCGGGCCTCGTCGGCCGTCGTGCAGGGGGGGCGCTGGGAGCTTTGCGAGCATCCCAATTTCGAGGGGCGCTGCGTTGTCCTGCGGCCGGGGCAGTACCCTGACTTGCGATCGATGGGCCTGAACAACCAGTTGTCTTCAGCACGGCCGGTGCACCGCGATGCCCGGTACGACGATGACCGCCGTGACACCCCCCCGGCGCCAGCCTACGACTGGCGCCCGCGTCCCCGCGAGCGCCTTTACGAGGCGCAGGTGACGGCGGTGCACGCGGTGTATGCCGAGCCGCAGCAGCGCTGCTGGATCGAACGGGAGCGGGTCGTCCGCGAGCGGCGCGATGAGCCGAGCGTGGGGGGCGCCGTGGTGGGCGGCATCATCGGGGGCATCCTCGGTCACCAGGTGGGCGGTGGTTCCGGCCGTGACATCGCGACCGTGGGCGGCGCAGTGGCCGGCGTGGCCATCGGGTCTCAGGTGGGTCGGGACCGCCCGGGTGTCGCCACGCGCGACGTGCAACGCTGCACCACGGCTCCCTCCAATGAGCGTCCCGAATACTGGGACGTGACCTATCGCTTCCGCGGCGTCGAGCACCACATGCAGACGACCTCGCCGCCCGGCGAGACGGTCACGGTCAATGGTGACGGTGAGCCGCGGTATGTTCAGGAAGCACCTCCCAGGTGATGCTCAGGTCTGAAATTCCGCTTGGCGGCATGGCGGTCATCGCGGCGGCCTTCTTGGTATCCGCGTGCGTGCCGTACCCGGTCTACAAGACGCTCCAGCCAGAAGCCAGCATCACCGTCCTCGATGCAGCGAATCAGCCGGTCGCCGGGGCGGAAGTCACGCTGGTTTCCAAGGCGTACCCTTACGGCCGGGAGAAAGGGCGCGTGACGAAAACAACAGAGGCGAACGGCATGGCCAGCTTCGAAGCCATGCGCGAATGGAGGACGGAGGTCCTGATGATTCATGGGTCGGAAGAGTTTTTCTGGAACTGGTGCATCAGAAAAACGGGATTCGCCACCCATGTGACATCCAACCGCAGCGCAAGCGAGTTCCAACGCGCCATGCAGGTTCGCCTCAAGCCCGGCGTGGACAGCCCCTGTCCACCGTGACTTCCGGGGCGCTGAACTCGAGGGGCTGACCGTCTTGCCGGAAGGGCCGTCGGCCGCAGGGCAGGTCAGCGGCTGGCGCGCAGCAAGCCTTCCCGGGTCACGAGCAGCACCTGGTCGGACCCCGCACTGGCTTCCAGCCACGCCACTTCGAGCCGAGGGAATGCGGCCTCGAAGTGGTCGCGTTCATTGCCGATTTCGAGCACGAGCACCGCATCACGGGTCATGTAGCGCGGGGCGTCGCCCAGGATGCGCCGGATGAGGCCCATGCCGTCGTCGCCTCCCGCCAGGGCCAGCGCGGGTTCATGCTGGTACTCGGCGGGCAGGCGCGCCATGCTGTCGCTGTTGACGTAAGGCGGGTTGCAGACAATCAGGTCGTACGGGCCGCGCACGTTCTCGAACAGGTCGCCCTTGTACAGCGTGATGCGTTTGCCGAGCTTGTGCTGGTCGACGTTGATGCGGGCCACGGCCAGGGCCTCGTCCGAGATGTCGGTGGCATCCACCGTGATTTCGGGGTAGGCCATCGCGGCAATGACGGCGAGGCTGCCATTGCCCGTGCACAGGTCGAGCACGCTGTGTGTCTTGTCGGAGAGCCAGGCATCGAGCGTGCCATCGCCTTCACCATCGGCCAGCAGCTCGGCAATGAAGCTGCGCGGGATGATGGTGCGCTGGTCCACGTAGAACGGCACGTTCTGCAACCAGGCCTGCTGCGTGAGGTAGGCGGCGGGCAAGCGGGTGTCGATGCGCCGCGCGATGATGTCGTCACCCTTGGTGAACTCCTCCGGCGTGATGGCACGCTGGGCATGCGTCTCCAGGGCGTCGAGTGGCATGCCGAGGGCCCATGTGACAAGCCATGCGGCCTCGTCGAAGGCATTCGTGGTGCCGTGCCCAAAAGAAACGCCCGCCTCTTTCAGGCGGGCGCTTTGCGCGGTGATGAATTCGATGAGCGTCATGACAACAGGTACTCCAGGGTCCGCCGGTAGATGTTCTTCAGCGGATCGATGCTTTCGACATCGATGTGTTCGTCGATCTTGTGAATGGTGCCGTTGAGGGGGCCGAACTCGACCACCTGGGGGCAGATCTTGGCGATGAAGCGGCCGTCCGACGTGCCCCCGGTGGTCGACAGCTCAGGCGTGAGCCCTGTCTCGGCGCGGATGGCTTGCGTCATGGCCTCGCTCAATTCGCCCTCCGGTGTGAGGAACGGCTCGCCGCTCAGTTTCCAGGCGATATCGTGGTCGAGCCCGTGCCGGTCGAGCACGGCATGAACCCGCGCCTTCAAGTCCTCCGGGGTGGATTCGGTGGAGAAGCGGAAGTTGAAATCCACCACGAGTTCGCCGGGGATCACGTTGGTGGCGCCGGTGCCCGCATGGATGTTGGAGCACTGCCAGCTCGTGGCGGGGAAGTAGGCGTTGCCGGCGTCCCATTGGATGGCCGCGAGCTCAGCCAGGGCCGGGACGGCCAGGTGGATGGGGTTCTTCGCGAGCTGCGGGTACGCGATGTGGCCCTGCACGCCTTTGATGGTCAGCTTGCCGGAGAGCGAGCCGCGGCGCCCGTTCTTGACCACATCGCCCAATTGATCGACCGAGGTGGGTTCGCCCACGATGCAGTAGTCGATGCGCTCGCCTCGTTCGCGCAGCAGTTCCACGATGCGGACGGTGCCGTCCACGCAGGGACCTTCTTCGTCACTCGTGATCAGCAGCGCGATGCTGCCGCAGGTGTCGCCTTGCGCGGCAATGAATTCCTCGATGGCCACCACCATGGCGGCGATGGACGCCTTCATGTCCACCGCGCCGCGCCCGTAGAGCTTGCCGCCGCGGTGCGTGGGCACGAACGGGTCGCTCGACCATTGCGAGAGCGGGCCGGTGGGCACCACATCGGTGTGGCCTGCGAACATCAGCAGCTTCTTGCCCGGCTGGCCGCGGCGCACGGCCCACAGGTTCGTCACGCGGAAATTCTCAGGGCCGCACAGGACCGTCTCGCAACTGAAGCCGAGGGGGCGCAGGCGGTCGATCAGCAGGGCCTGGCATCCCGCATCGTCCGGCGTGACGGACGGGCGGGCGAGCAGGGCTTCGGTGAGTTCGAGCGTGGTGGACATCGCGGCGCTCAGATGCGGGAAAAGCCGCTCGACCGGCCTTCGTCGGCCGGCACATCGAGCGTGATTTCAGTGAACGTGGGCTGGTCCGCGTCGGGATCTTCCTTCTTCGGCGGCGTGCGGGACACGGGGTCCATGTCGTTGGACAGGCGCCACATCAGGTTGGTGGG
>Ga0070661_100000386_pt1 | contig 34590 bp, 35 predicted proteins | sample KBSC43metaG_FD_64663 | JGI IMG/M metagenome (GOLD analysis project Ga0070661, IMG submission 64663) | Corn rhizosphere microbial communities from Kellogg Biological Station, Michigan, USA - KBS C4-3 metaG | ecosystem: Host-associated > Plants > Roots > Rhizosphere > Soil ... | reverse complement strand
GCGAACTTCAAGCTCCGTGGCGAACAGGCCATCGGCGCCAAGGTCACGCTTCGCGGCCGCTCGATGTATGAATTCCTCGAGCGCCTCATCAAGATGTCGCTCCCGCGCATTCGTGACTTCCGCGGCGTGTCGCCAAAGGCCTTCGACGGCAACGGCAACTACACGCTCGGCGTCTCCGACCAGAGCATTTTTCCTGAAGTCGAGCTCGACCGCATCAAGCGGAATATCGGCTTCGACATTACCATCGTCACGACGGCGCGCACGGACGCCGAGGCGAAGACCCTTTTGACCGAGCTGGGCTTTCCCTTCTCGGACAAGAAAAAACCCGAAATCAAAAAACCTGAACCCGAGGTGGCGGCCTAGAGCCAGCAACAAACGAGGTTCCCGGCAGTTCACCGGGGCCGCGGCTTGACCCGACCACAAATAAAATGACCGTATCCGATCCCATCGCCGACTTTCTCACCCGGCTGCGCAACGCAGCGGGAGTGGGCAAGCCGAAATTCGACGTCCCTTACTCCAAGATGAAGGGCGAGCTCGTCCGCATCCTCAAGCGCGAGGGCTACATTGCCGACTACGAACTCGACACGACCGGCAAGCACCCCGTGCTGCACGTCCAGAACAAGTTCGTCAACAAGGTCGCGGCTGTCGCCGGCCTGAAGCGCGTCAGCAAGCCTGGCCTGCGCAAATACGTGAACTCGACCGAAATTCCCCGCGTCCTCGGCGGCATGGGCATCGCGATCCTCTCGACCTCGAGCGGCGTGATGACCGGCCAGGAAGCGAAACGCAAGAACGTTGGCGGCGAATTGCTCGCCTACGTCTGGTAATTACGAGGAGGAACGACCATGTCTCGTATTGGAAAAAAAGAAATCGCCCTTCCCGACAAGGTGAAGGTGAACGTTGCCGCCGACGGCGCCGTCGTCGTGGAAGGCCCCAAGGGCAAGCTCGAGTGGACGCTGCCGAAGGGTGTCATCGCCAAGGTTGAGGAAAAGAGCCTCGCCTTCTCGATCGAAACGGAGACCCGCACGTCCCGCGCGATGCACGGCCTCAGCCGCGCGCTCGTGGCCAACATGGTCACCGGCGTTTCGCAGGGCTTCAAGCGCGACCTCGAAATTCAGGGCGTCGGCTTCAAGGCCGCCGTGCAGGGCAAGCAGCTCAATCTGAACATCGGCAAGTCGCACGCCGTCCTCTTCGACATCCCGGAGCAGGTCAAGGTGACCGTCACCGACAACACGAAGATCAGCGTGGAAGGCATCGACAAACAAATTGTCGGCCAGGCCGCCGCGAATATTCGCGCTTATTATCCGCCGGAGCCTTACAAGGGCAAGGGCATCCGTTACGCGGGCGAGCAGGTTCGCCGCAAGGAAGGCAAGACCGTCCAGTAACCTCGACCAATTACGTATATGGCAAACACCAAACTGCGCAAAATGCGGCACACCCGCGTGCGCAAAAAAGTTTCCGGCAGCACGGAGCGTCCGCGTCTCGCGGTGCATTTCTCCGGCCGCAACATCACGGCCCAGGTCATCGACGACCAGGCCGGGGTCACGCTCGTTTCGGCCAACACGACCGAGAAGGAACTCAAGGCCGGCAAGGCGAACGTCGCCACCGCCATCGAGATCGGCAAGCTCGTCGCGGAACGCGGCGCGGCAAAGAACATCCGCAAGGTCGTTTTCGATCGCGGCGGCAACAAATACCACGGCAAGGTGAAAGCCCTCGCCGATGCGGCTCGCGAAGCGGGCCTCGAATTCTAAGCTATGGCACCTCCTAACAACAATAATCGTCGCGGGGGCAATGATCGCCGCAGCCGCGGTCCCGCTTCGGACGAACCGAAGTCGGACACGGTCGAGAAGGTCGTGTTCATCAACCGTTGCGCCAAGGTCGTCAAGGGCGGCCGCCGCTTCAGCTTCAGCGCGCTCATCGTCTCCGGCGATAAGAAGGGCAAGGTCGGCTACGGCTTTGGAAAGGCGAACGAAGTTTCCGAAGCGATCCGCAAGGCCTCCGAGGCCTCGAAGAAGAAGATGGTTCTGATCTCCGTGCGCGAGGCGACCATTCCGCACGAAGTCACCGGCGAATTCGGTGGTGGCCGCGTGCTGCTTCGCCCGGCCTCGCCCGGCACCGGCGTCATCGCCGGCGGCGGCGTTCGTGCCGTCATCGAAGCGGTCGGCATCCGCGACGTGCTCGGCAAGTCGCTCGGTTCCAGCAATCACGCCAATGTCGTGAAGGCCACCATCAAGGCCCTCACCGACCTGCGCAGCCGCGACGCGATCATGAAGATTCGCGGCAAACAAATTCGCCCGGCGGCCGCTGCGCCCACGGCGGAGCCCATCGTCGCCGCTGAGGCGTAAGCAACCATGAGACTTCACACACTTTCTCCCAATCCCGGGGCCAAGCATCGCCGCAAGCGACTCGGCTTCGGCGAAAGCTCCGGCAAAGGCAAGACCTCCGGCAAAGGCCACAAGGGCCAGAAGGCGCGCGCGGGCAAGGGCATTCGCCCCGGCTTCGAAGGCGGCCAGATGCCCCTCATCCGTCGTCTGCCGAAGCGCGGCTTCAACAACAAGGAGTTCAAGACCGTTTTCGGCATCGTCAATCTCGACGATCTCGACCGCAAGTTTGCCGACGGCGCTTCCGTCAACGAAGCGGCACTCCGCGAGAGCGGCTTGATTCGCGGCTCCATCGACGGCGTCAAGGTCCTCGGCCGCGGCGAGCTTTCCAAGAAGCTCACGCTCGAAGTCGATCACATCACGGCCACGGCTCGCGAAAAGATCGAAAAACTCGGCGGCACCGTCGCGATTCGCGAAAAAATCGTCCGCGAGAAGAAGAAGGCGGCTTAATCGCTTCCTTCGGTTTCTCCGAATGAGTAACACACGGGGACATGACAACGCGGCGACGCGGAGTCATCCCCGTGTTTCCATTTTACCCCGTTCCAGCGCTCCCATTCTTCCATGATTTCCGCCTTCACCAACATCTTCAAAATTCCGGAACTGCGCGCGCGTGTGCTCTTCACGCTCGCGATGGTCGTCATCATTCGCGTCGGCTCCGCGATCACCACGCCCGGGATCAATTCCGAGGTGTTGCGCGCGTGGTTCATCGATGTGGCCGAGCGGCAGTCGCAGGGTGGCGTGGCGGCGTTATTCAATCTCTTCAGCGGCGGCGCCCTGAGCCACGCGGCGATTTTTTCACTCGGCATCATGCCTTACATCAGCGCGTCGATCATGCTGCAGCTGCTCACGGCCGTCGTGCCGCGCCTCGGCAAGCTCGCCCGTGAAGACGGCGGCCGCCAGAAGATCTCCCAATACACGCGCTACACCACGCTGCTTCTCTGCGTGCTCCAAGGCTGGCTGCTGGCGGTTTCGCTGGAAAATCCGGCGTCGAATCCATTCCTGCCCAACATCATGGACACGATCCATCGTCTGGGCATGGGGCTCGTCATCGAGCCCGGCATCGGTTTTCGTTTGCTGACGATCGGCACCATGGCGGCCGGCACGATGTTTCTCATGTGGCTGGGTGACCAGATCACCGAGCGCGGCATCGGCAACGGCGTGTCGCTCATCATCACGGTGGGCATTCTCGCGCAGCTTCCGGCCGGCTTGAATCAGGCCTGGCGCACGTTCGTGCCGAGCGCGGCCAATGCCGGTTCGCAGCTCAGCCCGGTTGTTCTTGTGCTCATGATTGCGTTCCTGCTGATCGTGATCGCCGCCGTCATCGCGGTGACGCAGGCGCAGCGCAAGATTGCCATCCAATACGCGAAGCGCGTCGTTGGACGGAAGGTTTATGGCGGCCAGACGCAATACATGCCGCTCAAGGTCAATTACGCGGGCGTCATGCCGATCATTTTCGCCCAGGCGATTCTGCTTTTCCCGTCCACCATCGTGCAGATGGCCTTCCCCGGAAATGCCTTTGCACAAAATGTGGCGACGGAACTCACTAGCGGCGTGTGGCATTACGCGCTCTACGCGGTGATGATTTTCTTCTTCAGCTATTTCTGGGTCTCGACGCAGTTCCAGCCTTCGCAGATCGCGGACGACCTCAAGAAATACGGCGGGTTCATTCCGGGGGTGCGTCCCGGGAAGCCGACGGCGGATTTCCTCGATTTCACGATGACGCGGCTCACCTTTGCCGGTGCGATTTTCCTTACGATCATTGCCGTGCTGCCGCAGCTCCTCAGCCGGCAGATGAACGTGCCTTACATGACGTCGCAGTTCTTTGGCGGCACGGGGTTGCTCATCATCGTCGGCGTCGTGCTCGACACGATGCGCCAGGTCGAAACGCATTTGCTCCAGCGTCACTATGACGGCTTCCTCCGCAAGGGCCGCATCCGCGGCGCGCGCGACATTCGTCCGCGCGTGGGATCCGGCAATCTCGTCGCGGAATCCTCGCTCGTCTGGATTTGGGTCGGCCTTGGCGCCCTCGCCATTGCGGGCATGACGATCGTGCTCGCGCACAAATAAGCTTTGAAGCGGCGGATCATTTTGCTGGGGCCGCCGGCCTCGGGCAAAGGCACCCAGGCGGAAATGATCGCGGCGAAATACGGGATCCCCTCCGCGTCCACGGGAGCCATGCTGCGCGAGGAGCGCGCCCGCGGCACCGCGCTCGGCCGTGAGGCGGACCAATGGACGGCCGCCGGGCGATTGTTTCCCGACGAGATCGCTCTTCGCGTCGTCAGGCATTGGCTTGACGAACGGGGAGCGGAATCCTTCCTGCTCGACGGTTTTCCTCGCACGCTCGGCCAGGCGACCGCCTTCGACGCCGAACTCTCCGAAATGGGCGTCGAGCTCGACGCGGTCTTTCATCTCCGTTTGTCCGATGATGAAATTCGCGAGCGCGTCGCCAGTCGCATCACCTGCACCCAATGCGGCGCGAGTTTCAGCTCCATTTTGCACGGCGTGACGGACGGCGACGCCTGCCCCGCCTGCGGCGAGCGACTGGTGCGCCGCCACGACGACACGATGGAGACGCTCGAGGAGCGGCTGGCGCAGCATCGTCTGCACACAGAGCCCGTCGTGGACTTTTACCGCGCCACGGGACGACTGACCGAGATCGATGCCTCGACCGGACGCGACGTCGTTTTTCAAAAAATCTGCAATTCGATCGAGGAGGCGGTACCGGCATGATCCCGATCAAGTCTCCCTCCGAGATCGAAAAAATGCGCGCCGCCGGCGATCTCGCGAGTCGCGTGCTCAACGAAGTGGCCGACCTCATCGCGCCGGGAATCACCACGGGGGAACTCGACCGGCATGCGGGCAAACTCATCGCCGCCGCCGGCGCGAAGAGCGCATTTTTTGGCTACCGCAAATTTCCCGGGCAGCTTTGCATTTCGCTCAACGAGGAAGTCGTCCACGGCATCGGCGGTCCGCGAAAGATCAACTACGGCGACATCGTCACGCTCGATTGCGGCGTGAACCTCAACGGCTGGATCGGCGATACGGCCGTCACGGTGCCGGTCGGCATCATCGCGCCCGAGGTCGAAAATTTGCTGCGAGTGACCGAGGAGTCGCTCAACGGAGCGTTGAAGTTCGCGACGGCCGGCCGTCGGCTTGGCGACCTTTGCAATTACATCGAGACCGAGGTCGTGCGCAATGGCTACAGCGTCGTGCGCGAGTTCGTCGGCCATGGCGTCGGACGCAAGCTGCACGAGGAGCCGCAGATTCCGAACTACGGCCGCAAGGGCAGTGGACCGAAGTTGAAGGCGGGCATGACGCTGGCGATCGAGCCGATGGTGAACATGGGACGGCACGAGGTCCGCATCCTCGAGGACAAGTGGACCGTCGTCACGCGCGACGGCCTGCCGTCGGCGCATTTCGAGCACACGATTTTAGTCACAAATGGCGAACCGGAAGTATTGACATGGCGGAGAAAGACGCTATTGAAGTAAGGGCTCAGGTCGTCGAAACGCTGCCCAAGTCCCTCTTCCGAGTTGAATTGGAGAATGGGCATCGCATCGTGGCGAACATTTCCGGCAGGATGCGATTGCTCTTCATTCGCATCTCCCCAGGCGACATCGTCCGGGTCGAAATGTCCCCTTACGACCTCACGAAAGGCCGCATCACTCACCGTCACAAAGAAAAGAAACCATGAAAGTCCGAGCATCCGTCAAACGGCTTTGCGAAAGCTGCAAGATCGTCAAACGCGAGAACGTTGTCCGCGTGATCTGCAAGAACCCACGTCACAAGCAAAAGCAAGGCTGAACCATTTTTGATTTTGGAATTTGGATTTTCGATTGGTCGTAGCTGGCCAAGAAGAAACTCCCGGCGGCTGGCCTCCAAAATCGCAAATCGAAAACCACAAATCAAAAATCCGAAATCCCATGCCCCGTTTACTTGGAGTTGATATTCCCGGCGACAAACGCATCGAAGCGTCGCTGCCCTACATCTACGGCGTCGGCCCGAAGACCGCCAAGCGCGTCCTCGAGCAGGCCAACATCGATCCGAACATTCGCGCGAAAGATCTTTCGCCCGAGCAGATCGGCGCGATCGTCAGCGCGATCGGCCAGAATCGCATCATCATCGAAGGCGATCTTCGCCGCGAGTTGCAGAGCAATTTGAAGCGCCTCCAGGCGATCAATTGCTACCGCGGCATCCGCCATCGTCGCGGACTTCCCGTGCGCGGCCAGCGCACATCCACCAACGCCCGCACCCGCAAGGGACCGCGCAAGACGGTCGGCGTGCAGCGCAATCCGAACGCCAAGACCGGCAAGGTCTAAACCGAATCCCGAATCATGTCCGAAGAGACCAACGAACCTGTCACCCCCGAGCCGGAGGCCGCGCCCGTCAAGAAGGCGCCCAAGGCAAAGAAGGAAGCCGCTCCCGCCGTCGAAGCGACCGAGGCGGCTGCTCCCGCTGTCGAGACCGCGCCTGCGGTTGAAGCCGTCGCCGCCGTTCCGGTTGCCGCCGTCGAGGCCAAGCCGAAGGCTGCGAAGAAGACCTCCAAGAAAAAAGATGAAGCCGCTGCCGCGGCGCCCGCGCCGATCAGCATCTCGCTGGACGACACGATCGAGCCAATCAAGGTCGTCAAGGCCAAGGGCAGCAAGAATATCACGCAGGGCATCGCCCACGTGCAGGCCAGCTTCAACAACACGATTGTCAGCATCACGGACCTCCGCGGTGGGGTGATCGGTTGGTCGAGCGCCGGCAAGATGGGCTTCAAGGGCTCGCGCAAGAGCACGGCCTACGCCGCGCAGATGGTCGCCCAGGATGCCTGCCGTCAGGCGATGGGCCACGGCCTCAAGGAAGTCGAAGTTCGCGTGAAGGGCCCTGGTGCCGGCCGCGAATCTGCCGTTCGCGCGATGCAGGCCATCGGCCTCGAAATCGCGATCATCAAGGACGTCACGCCCGTTCCGCACAACGGCTGCCGCCCGCCGAAACAGCGCCGCGTTTGATGCTGTCTCTCAACTCTCAACTTTCAGCTATCAACTAATACAATGGCCCGCAATACCGGTCCCAAGACCCGAATCAGCCGCCGCTACAACGTGTTCCTCGGCGGTTCCGCCAAGGCTTTCGAGCGCAAGAACTATCCTCCAGGCATGCACGGCCCGAAGGGCTCGCGCCGCAAGGTTTCCGAATACTCGCTCGCGCTCGCCGAGAAGCAGAAGCTCCGCCACCAGTATGGCGTGCTCGAAAAGCAGTTCCGTCGTTACTTCCAGATCGCCGTCAATCGGCGTGGTGTGACCGGCGAGACGCTGCTCCAGCTCCTCGAGACCCGCATCGATAACATCGTTTATCGCATGGGCTTCGCGAAGACCCGTCAGGGTGCCCGCCAGCTCGTCGCGCACGGCCACGTTCGCGTGAACGGCCGCAAGCTCGACGCCGCCTCGGCGAATCTCAAGCCCGGCGACAAGGTGACCATCAAGGAAGCCGCGAACTCCAAGCGCCTCGCGCAGCGCAACCTCGATCAAACGCAGGTTGCCGCAGTGCCCGATTGGCTGCTGGTTGATCGCGACAACCTGGCCGGAGAGCTCACCCGCATTCCGACCCGCGACGAAATTAATCCCATTGCCAACGAGCAGTTGGTGGTGGAACTTTACTCGCGTTAATTTCCCCACCCGAACAGCGGAGTCCTCCGGGACTTCCGCTGCGGAAGAAAAAGGGCGCCCGCTGGAAGTATCAGGCGGGCGCTCTTTCTTTTTGCCCGGATGGCAATGGCGACCTATGGGGCATTGCCTGGTCGGCGGCCGGGAAAACAACGTTGGAGAAGGTTCCAGGCCGGCGGGAGCAGGAAAAGCGAGATGACGGCGTCGATGGCGAGGCCGAGGGCGCAGGTGCGGCCGAGCTCCGCGAGACCGAGGTTGTTTGCCCAGCTGATCGAGCCGAAGCCGGCGACGGCCGAGGAGCAGCAAAGCAGAATGACAAGGCCGAGGGTTCGCTGGGCGGCGTAGGCATCGCCGCCGTTTCGGCGAATCGCGAGCAGCAAAAGGATGCTGTAGTCAGTGCCGGTGCCGAGGAGCAGGAGCACCGCGGCGAGGCTGAAAAGACCGATGGTGCCGCCGAGCAGCGTGATGGCGCCGGCGAGGCACGCGAGAACGAGCGCGGTGGTTGCAAGAAAGAGCAGGATTGCGCGCAGGCTGCGCAGTCCGATGGCGAGGATGAGGACGACGCCGGCAAAAAGCACTGCGATCACGCGGGCCATTTCGCCGGGAACGATGCGTTTGATCTCGCGGCCGAGTTGGTCCCAGCTGACGAGGTAAACGCCTTGGCCGCCGACGGCTGCGACCAGAGCGTCCTCGTGCCCCGGCATCGGCACCACGAGACCGGCCGCGAGCAATTGCGCGCCCTCGTGCCGGACCAGCCGGCGCAGCGTCCAGGCGCTCGCTTCATTGGCAGGCCAGATCGGAACGGGCTTCTGCGACCAGTCTTGCCACTGGCGAAGAACGGATTCCGCGAGTCCGAAGGCGGATTCCGTGAAGCCGGCATCGAGCAGGGTCTGATGCAGGCGTGGCAGCTCTTTACCGAACGGGGCGACCCGGGCGAGATTTTCGCGTTGCTGCTTGGGTTCGGGCCAGAGCGGAAGCGCGGTCTGGAACGAGGCGGCATCACCGCGCTCTACGGCGGTTTGCAAGCGGCGCTCGGTTTCGCGCAGGCGTTGCGCGACCTCTTCCGGCGTTGCGCCGGTGACGATGAGATTGAGCAGTCCACGATCATCGCCGAGGCGGGCGGTGAGACGGTCCATCGATGCGTAGGCGTCGCTGACGCGGGGGCGCATCGTCTTTGCGGAGAAATCGACGGCGGGCGGACCTTTGAGGAACAGCGCGCTTAGGAGAACGCCGACCAGAGCGAGGGCGAGCCAGGCGCCCCAACGCAGGAACGTCGGCGAGGTCGCAATTCGCTCTGCGGGCACGGGCGGCGTGATGGGTGCGTGTTGTTGATTGCGTCGGGCAAGCGAGGCGAAAAGGCCGAGCATTACTGCGGCACCGACGAGCACGCCGATGCCCACGAGATTGCCGAGCTGCGAGAGTCCGGGCAGGCTGCTGAGACCGAGGGCGAAAAAGACGGCGGCAGTCGTGCTGCAGGTCCACGCGATGTTGGCGAAGCATTTGCGCCGCAGATCGGCGAGCGAGCCGGCGTGGTGCATCGACTGATGGAAAACGAAATAGCCGTAATCGACGCTCAGCCCGATCATGACGGACGCAAAACCGACGCTGATCACGGTGAGTCGATCCAGGAACCAGCCTGCGAGGGAAAGCGAAACGACGAAGGTGATCGCGAGCATGGCGAGCAGCGTGAGGAGCGGGCGAACGCGGCGGTAGCAGAGCCAGAAAATTGCGGCGATGAGGAGCAGCGTAGTGCCGCCGGTGAGGGCCATTTCGCCTTGCATGCTGCCGGAGATATCCGCCACGAACGCGGGCTGGCCGGTGAAGCCGAGCGTGACGCCGGCTGGGCGCTTCCAATTAGCCGCGATGTCCTTGATGGCCTTCACCCAGCGGATCGCGTCGGCGTAGTTGCCGAGCGGCGTGGCGCTCTCGACGTAAATCACGCGAAATTTTCCGTCGGTGGAGGAGAATTCGTCGGAGGTCTGAGTGAAGGCGCTCGTGGGCAGCAGGCTTGTGAAGCCGTAGGGATCGTAGCCGCGAAGCGCGACGGTCTGCGGGTCGAGCGAGTCGGTGAGATCGTCGAGCGCATTGCGAAGGGTTGCAGGAGCGTGTTGAGGATCGAGGCTTTGAAGAAACGTAGCGAGCCGGGCGGGTGGCTGGTTGAGGAGCTGGAAGGCGAGCAGTTCGCCGAGCTGGGACGGATTTTTCTCCCACGGAGGCTTCGCGACGACTTCGCGAACGAGGTTGGGGTGGGCGGCAAGCGTCGCGGCGAGGGAATCCGCAGCGGCGGCGGTGGTTTCGGGGTCGGCGGCCTCCACGGTGACGACGAGTTCGTCCGGCAGCGCGAAATATTTGAGGAGCAGGGAGAGGCCCTTGACCTGGTCGAGCTGGGGTGGCAGCAGGTGCAGGATATCGACGTTGAAACTGATGCGCGAGAGTCCGCCGGCGACGAGCGCCAGGACGAGCGTCCCGAGGAGGAGGCCGCGTAGCTTATTTCCCATCGCGCACTCGATAGCCGGTGAGGTCAAAATGGAAAATCGCGGGATCGATCGGGACGTTCACCCGGGTATTCGTGAATTCCGTGCGCACCGCGGAGCCTTCGCGGGTGAGCACCTTGAAGCCGAGCAGCCGGCCAGAGGCGAGGTCGAAGTCGAGGGCGATTTTTTCGAGGAAGCGCCGGGATTTCGCCTCGCGCGGCAGAATTTCGAGGTGGCAGCGGCCGTCCCCGGTGCGCACGGACAGCACTTCGAAGCGTTTTTGAAAGGCGGCGAAATCGGCGGCGAACGGAAATTGGAGGAAGTCGAAGCCGCGGGTGGTGGCGGTGCGTTCCGCTGTCTGTTTCGCCGGTTGGATGGTGAGGACTGCGCGGTCGTCGCCCAGCACGAGGAGTTTGGGCGGATCGCCCAACTGCCAGCGAAACGAGCCGGGTGCGCGGAACCAGAATTTGCCGTGCGCGACGACCGGGTCGCGCAGGGTGCGGAGGGTGCGCGTCTGCGTGAAATCCGACGCGATGCTTGTGATCGTGTTCTGGCGGGCGATCCACTCGCGCACGGGCGCGAGATCGTCCGCGAGCGCGGTGCCGGCGAACGCGAGGAGCAGCAGGGCGAGGCGCATGGAGCGGCGATTACGGCGCGGTGCGAGTAAGCTGGATCGGACGATTGTCGGCGGCGGTGAACGGGACGGAATCCGAGTATTGGCCGGCCAGCGTGCGCGGTCCCTGAGGCTCGAGGATGGCGGTGTAATCCGTCCAGCCGTCGCTCGTGATGGCGAGGTAGAGCGTGCGGCCACTGAGGACACCGCCGATGGGATAGTCGCCGAGGATGCCGGTGACGCGGTTACCCTTTTGTTTGAACAGCGCGTCGCCCCAATCGTCGGAGTGCCATTGGCCGGCGACGTTGATGGCGGGCTGCCCGGCGTGGGCCTCGAGCCAGCCGGCGGTGGCAGTGTTATTGCGGGCGTAGTCCTCGGCGCTCTTGCAACCCGTGAGGACGAGGATCACCGCCAGGACGAGAACGGGAGGCTTCATCATGAGCGGGATTCTACGGACGGACGGGCCGTCCGTCCCTCCCAAATTTTCGAACTACACGGAGGGAGCGGCGCCCTGGGTGTGGCGAATTTCCTCGGCGACGACGGAGAAGACGACGTCCTCGCCGAGATTCGTCGCGTGGTCGCCGATGCGTTCGATGAAACGCGCGATGAAGATGAGGTTGAGGTAGGGCTGGATGAGATGCGGCTCCACGGCCATGCGCTCGGTGCAGGCTTCGGCGAAATTGCGGTTCATTTCGTCGAGTTCCCGGTCGCGGGACTTGAGTCCGCGGGCAAGTTCGGCGTCCTCGTCGGCGTAGGCCTTGATGGCGTCGGCCAGCATTCGGGAGGCCTTTGCGAACATCGGCTCGAGGGAACGAATCGTCGGTATCTCGGGCACGGCGCTGAGCTTGCGGGCGCGGCGGGCGATGTTCACGGCCTGGTCGGCGATGCGCTCGATGTTGACGCTGGATTTCATCGCGGTGACGACCTGGCGGAGGTCGGAGGCGACGGGCTGGAAGCGCAGGAGGACTTCGACGCCCTCGCGATCGACCTGGATCTCGAGGAGGTCGATCTCTTCGTCGTCGGCGATGACGACATTGCTGAGTTCGTCGTCGCGGTCGAAGAGGCCTTTGGTGGCATTCGCGAGGTTGCGCTCGGCGAGGCTCGCCATCATGAGGACGTTGTTGCGCAAGGTCTGGAGCGCGTTTTCGAAGGTGCCGAGAATGTGAGCCATCGGTTAGTTGATAGTTGAGAGTTTTTAGTTGAGAGGGAGTTTCTCAACCGAAGCGGCCGGTGATGTAGTCCTCGGTTTGTTTCTGGCCGGGGTTCGAGAAGATTTTCTGGGTGCGGTCGAACTCGATGAGTTTGCCGAGGTAGAAGAAGGCGGTGAGGTCCGAGCAGCGCGTGGCCTGCTGCATGTTGTGCGTGACGATGACGATGGTGAAGTCCTTCTTGAGGGTGTGGATGAGCTCCTCGACCTTGACGGTGGCGATGGGGTCGAGGGCGGAGCAGGGCTCGTCCATGAGGAGGATTTCGGGCTGGTTCGCGATGGCGCGGGCAATGCAGAGCCGCTGCATCTGGCCGCCGGAGAGGCCGAGGGCGCTGTCGTGGAGGCGGTCCTTCACCTCGTCCCAGAGGGCGGCGCCGCGGAGGCTGCGCTCGACGGTCTCGTCGAGTTGCTTGCGGCTGGGGCGACCGGCGATGCGAAGGCTGTAAACGATGTTTTCGTAGATCGATTTCGGGAAGGGATTCGACTTCTGGAAGACCATGCCGATGCTGCGGCGAAGGGCGATGATCTCGAGTTTCGGGTCGTAGATGCTGTGGCCGTCGATGAGGATGTCGCCCTCGTGCCGCACGCCGTCGATGAGGTCGTTCATGCGGTTGAAGTTGCGCAGGAGGGTGGATTTACCGCAGCCGGAGGGCCCGATGAAGGCGGTGACCTGGCGCTCGGGAATCTCGATGTTCACGTCGAAGAGCGCCTGCTTCTTGCCGTAGAAGAAGTGGAAGTGATCGACCTTGAGGAAGTCGGCGCGGGTCGCGACGGCGGTCGCGGCAGAGGATGCGGCGGTGGGCGTGGTGGTTTCCATCGTCGGAGGCGTCATTTTTTTCGGAAGGCGATTTGGGCCGTCACGTTGGCAATCGTGACGAGGATGACAAGAACGAGCGAGGCCGTCCACGCCATGTTGACCTGGTGTTCGAAGGGGAGCGTCGAGAAGTTGTAGATGAGCACGGAGAGCGAGGCGGTGGGCTCCTTGATGGAATGCATCCAGTATTGGCTGAAGAGGGCGGTGAAAATGAGGGGCGCGGTTTCACCGGCGGCGCGGGCGACGGCGAGCATGATGCCGGTCATGATGGCGGGGACGGCGTCGGGCAGGACGATGTGCCAGATGGTCTGGAAATTCGTGGCGCCGAGGCCGTAGGAGGCCTCGCGGTAGGCCTTCGGCACGCCGAGGAGGGCCTGCTCCGCGGTGAGGATGATGGTGGGGAGAACGAGGATGGCGAGGGCGAATCCGCCGGCCCAGGCGGAGAAGCCGCCGGTGAAGGGGAGGCCGAGTTTCTGGCAGAGGAGAACGATGGGTCCGTTGGGCAGGACGATGACGGCGTAGGCGAAGACGCCGCAGATGATGGAGGGGATGCCGGTGAGGAGCTTGGCGACGAAGCGCACGCCGTGGGCAAGGCGCGAGGCCGGGGCGTATTCGTTCACGTAGATGGCGGCGAGGACGCCGAGCGGAACGGCGAGGGTGAGGGCGAGGCCCACCATCACGAGGGTGCCGATAACGGCATTGCCGAAGCCGCCGCCCGTCATGCCGGCAGCGGGCGGAAGCAGACGGAAGACGTCGAGGTTGAGGAGGGGAAGACCCTTTTTGAGCAGGAGGAAGAGGATCGAGACGAGGGGGACGAGCGTGAGCAGGGCGAGGAGCATGCAGACGCCATTGAGGAGGGTATTGCCGAAAGCACGCTTGCCGGAGTCCGCCGAGCGGACGCGCGAGAGGAAATCAATCGGGGCGGGGGCGTTTGTGGCGGTGGCGCTCATTGAGATGTCAGCGGATGCCGGCGGTTTGGCGCTGGGTGTAGCGCAGGACCATTTCGCCAAGCATGTTCACGACGAGAGTGAGGACCATGAGCACGAGAGCGGCATACATGAGGGAGTTGATCTGCAGGCCGTCGGCCTCGCCGAATTGATTGGCGAGCAGGCCGGCGAGCGTGCCGGCCGGCGAGAGCAGCGATGAGGTGAGGCGGGTGCTGTTGCCGATGAGCATGGCGACGGCCATCGTCTCGCCCATGGCGCGGCCGATGGCGAGAATGGTGGCGGCGACGATGCCCGGCGCGGCGGTCGGGAGCAGGACGCCGAAAATGGTCTCCCAACGCGTGGCGCCGAGGGCGTAGCTGCCTTCGCGCAGGGTCGAGGGGACGGCAACGAGCGCGGCGCGGGAGATGGCGGTGAGGGTGGGAAGGATCATCAGCGCGAGCACGATGCTGGCGGTGAGGAGGCTGTTGCCATAGGTGGGCGCGTGGAAAAGGGTGCCGAGCACGGGCACGCCCTTGAAGGTGACGACGGCCCAGGCACCGAAGATTTTGACGAGCGGAATGATGACAAAAATGCCCCAGAGGCCGTAAACGACGGAGGGGATGGCGGCGAGCATTTCCACGGTGAAGCGGATGGCCTGCCGGATGTGGGGATGAAGGAAATCCTCGCTCAGGAAAATGGCGACGGCGAGGCCGAGCGGGAGGGCGAAGAGGATCGCGATGAACGCGCTGACGCTGGTGCCGACGAGGAAAGGGAGGACGCCGTAAAGGTCGCGATTGGGAATCCAGCGGGATTCCGTGATGAAGCCGAAGCCGAATTTCTGGATCGCAGGCCAGGATTGGTGAGTGATCTCGAGGACCATCCAGGCGAGGGTGGCGACGGTGAGCACCGACGCCACCACGCACAGGATGCGGAAAAGATCGGGCAGGCGGCGGCGGTGCATGGAGGAATGGGTCCCATGGGCCGGAGACGACCCATGGGACCGACGAGATTTACTTTACGGTCTCGAGGGCGGCCTTGCTCTTGGCGACAACGGCCTCGGGGAGCGGGATGTAGCCGAGCTCGGTGGAAAGCTTCTGCCCGTCAGTAAGCGCCCAAGTGACGAAGCCCTTCAAGTCGGCGAGCTTTGCGCTGTCGCTGTATTTGCCGTAGAGCAGCAGCCAGGTGAGGCTGGCGATCGGGTAGTCGTTCTTGCCTTCGGGATCGACGGGCCAGGCGCGGAGGTTCGCGGGGAGTTCCATGCTGGCGAGGGTGGCGGCGCCGCTCTCGTCGGCGGGCTTGATGAAGTTGCCGCTCTTGTTTTCGATCACGGCCATCTGGAGGCCATTGCCTTTGGCATAGCCGTATTCGACGTAGCCGATGGTGCCGGGCGATTGCTTGATGAGGGCGGTCACGCCTTCGTTGCCCTTGCCGCCGACTCCGACGGGGAAGGTGACGGATTTATTCGTTCCGACCTGGTCGGCGAAGTCCTTGCTTACCGCGCTGAGGTGCTGGGTGAAGATGTAGGTGGTGCCACTGCCGTCGGAGCGATAGGCGACGTTGATCGGGAGGTCGGGGAGATCGACGCCGGGGTTCGCCTTCTTGATGAGGTCGTCGTTCCAGCTCGTGACTTTGCCGAGGTAGATTCCGACGAAGGCCTCGCGAGAGAGCTTGAGGTCATTGATGCCGGGAAGATTGTAGGCGAAGACCTCGATGCCAGCGGTGGCGGGGATCATCACCACGCCCTTGTCGGCGGGCACGCTGGCGATTTCCTTGTCGTTCATGGCCGCGTCGCTCGCGCCGAAATCGACGGTGCCGGCGACGAATTGCTTCACGCCCGCGCCGCTGCCGACGCTCTGGTAGTTCACCTGCACATCCGGGTGGAGCTTGTTGTATTCCACGGCCCAGCGCTGGTAGAGCGGGGCGGGGAAGGTGGCGCCGGCGCCGGAAAGCTGGCCGGCCTGCGCGGTGGCGGTGGTGAGGAGGCCGAGGGCGGCCAAGCCGAGCGCGTGGGCCGCGGCGAATCGGGAGAGGGTGGATGATTTCATGGGATTGAGTTGAATCGAGGCGGCAGGATGCGACAGGAGTGCGCCGGGGTAAAAATTCGGCGTGTGACGATTTCGTCACATTTGGGTTTTGTTGCATCTTTCCGTTTGACGTGGCCAGTCGAAAACGGAGTGCGGCACGGTGGGTGCGACGTATTTCTATGGTGGAACCGTCGCCGGGCTCCGCCTAGGGTGATTGCCACGCTCGGGCGCGCCACCCCGAAACGCGGCAACCCTCGAAAACGCCTTGGACGATCCCGATTCCCCTTCCGCCTCGGCGGGTTTTCCTGCCGCGTTCCGTCTCCGGCTCCGCTTCGCGGAGACGGCGGCGAACGATGTGCGCAAGGCGTTGGCGGCGGAGTTTGGCCTGCGCGAGGCCGGGACGGCGACGGGTCCGCTGGTTTTTCTCGATACGTTCGAGTGGAGCCTGTGGTTCGCAGGCCTGGTGCTGTGGGAACAGGGCGGCTGCCTGCGGCTGGGCGCGCGCGAGGACGACTGGATCGGCGCGGAACTCGCGACAATGCCGATCGCGGGGGCGACGCCGCGGTTTGCGGAGGATTTGTCCAATTCGCCGCTGGGCGGAATCGTGCGTCCGCTCATTGGATTGCGCGCGTTGCTGCCGGTCGCGCGCGTGGAGGTGCATCACACCTTGATCGAGCTGCTCGATGCGAACCGAAAAACGGTGCTCCGGCTCGATTTGCAGGAAGTCGGCGGCCGGTCCGAGCGGGTGCTGGTGGTCCACGGCCGGCCCTTGCGCGGCTACGAGCCGGAGGCGCTGCGGGCGGCGGAGGTGCTGGCGCGTTTCGCGGCAGAGGAGTCCGCCGAGGGGCCGCTCATCCGGGCTTTTCGCCGATTGGGAAGGGAGCCGCGCGCCTACACGCTGCGGCCGAATTTCGAGCTCTCCGCCGATCTTCCGGCCCGCGAGGCGGTGCGCCATATCGTGAGCCGCATGCTGGCGATCACGCGGGAAAATGAGCGCGGCATCATCGAGGACGTCGATACCGAATTCCTACACGACGCGCGGATCTGCATTCGGAAGATCCGCGCCGTGCTCAGCCTTTTGAAGGACGTGTATCCGCCGGAGGAGACGAAGCGATTGAAGGCGACGTTTTCCCGCTTGGGGCGCGAGACGAACCGCCTGCGCGATCTCGATGTCGAGTTGCTGGCGCGCGCCGATTTCGCGGCACGGCTGCCGTCCGCGTTGCGGGACGGGCTCAACGAAATGTTCGCCGACTTCGCGGAGGCCCGTGCGGAGGAGCAACAGCGCATCGCGGCGCGGCTGGCGTCGGCGGATCATCGTCGCGAAATGGAGGCGCTCGCGCGATTTTTTGGCGAGACGGACGGGCTCGCGCCCTCGGCGGCGTCGGACGTCCCGGTCGGTCCGCTCGCCGCCGCACAAATTTACCGCCGCTACCGGAAGATCCGCAAACTCGGGCGGAAGCTCGGCCCGAACACGCCAGACGCCGAGATTCACGCCGTGCGCGTGCAGGGAAAGAAGCTGCGCTACCTGCTGGAATTCTTCAGCGAGCTGTTCGACGCGGGGGAACTCAAACCGCTCGAGAAGCAGCTGCGTCGTTTGCAAAACCGGCTTGGCCGCTTCAACGATCTCGCGGTGCAGCAGCGCGCGCTCTGGGCTTACTGGGAGACGCGGCGGGCGACGCAAGAGGCGCCGGTCGAGCTGGCGTTGTCGCTTGGCGGGCTTGTTTCACTGCTTCACCGCGACCAGCAGGAGGAACGCGAGGGCGTCCACGCGGCCCTGGAGGAATTCGCCTCCGCCCCCGTCGCCGCGCGGTTCGAGGCCATGTTCGATCCGCCCTCCGTCGCGGAGGAAATCTCCGGGGAGATGGCGCCATGAAGGTTTGGTCGGCCTACAGCATCAAGGGCGGCGTCGGCAAAACGGCGCTCGCCGTGAATCTCGCCTACGCCCTGCGCGAGGCGGGGCAGCGCACACTGCTTGTCGATCTCGATCCGCAGGGCGCCGCCGCCTTTTATTTCCGCGTCGCGCCGGCGGAGACAAACGCGGTGACGAAGAAAGGGAAGCTGATGGGCGACCTGCTGCGCGCGAACATTCGCGAGTCGGACTATCCCGGCCTCGACGTGCTGCCCTCGAACCTCGCCTACCGCAATTTCGACCTGATGCTCGACCGGATGAAGAAGTCGCGGAAGCAGTTGCGCCGCCTGCTCGGGACGTTGAAGGCCGATTACGATTACGCCGTGCTCGACTGCCCGCCGAACATTACGCTGCTTTCCGAGAACGTCTTTCGCGCGTCGGACCGCGTGATCGTGCCGGTGATTCCCACGACGCTCTCGCTGCGCACCTACGAACAGCTGCGGGACTTTTTCCGCCGCGAGGAACTCCCCGCGGAGCGCATCGCGCCGTTCTTCTCGATGGTGCAGTCGCGCAACCGCCTCCACGCCGACACGATGACGGAACTCCGCAATGCCCATCCGGATTTCCTCGCGACGGTGATTCCCTTCTCGGCCGAGATCGAAAAAATGGGACTGCATCGAAAGCCCGTGCTCGCCTACGCGGCGCCGGACAGCCGCGCGCGGGCCTATCAGGCGCTGTGCGACGAGCTGCGGGCGCGCGACGACCAATGAGCGAGATCGAGCGCAAGTTTCTGCTTCGCCGGCTGCCTCCGGGCTTCGAGTCACTCCCGGCCACCCGTATCCGCCAGGGGTACCTCATGCAGGATGACGCGCGGGAAATCCGTCTGCGCCAGGCCGGGGACGATTTTTTTCTGACCGTGAAGAACGGCGTCGGCCTCTCGCGCGGAGAAGTCGAAATCCCAATCACTCGCGCGCAGTTCGACGCGCTCTGGCCGCTCACCGAGGATCGGCGCATCGAAAAGGCCCGCACCATCATTCCACATGGTGCGTTGCGGATCGAGATCGACCGTTACACGGGCGCGCTCGCTCTGCTCTGCGTCGCGGAGGTGGAATTTGCCAGCGTCGCGGAGAGCGAGACGTTCGAGCTGCCCGATTATTTCGGCGAGGAAATCACGGGCCGGCCGGAATATCGAAATGCCCGGCTGGCAGCGCAGGGATTACCCCCGCCCTGATCGAGGCAAAAAGAACCGGCGTTCCCGGGCTGTGTGGACCTGAAACGCCGGTTGCAAGGGCGTGAGCGCGCGAGCTTAAAACGTCGCGCCGACCTGGAAGCCGAGCACGGCGGCGTTTTGCACGTTGCCGGTGCCGTTGGGCTTCACGATGTATTGGGCGAGCGGCTGGATGTAGGAGAAGCCGTTGATCATGAAGCGGTAGCCCCACTCGAAGACCATTGTGTAGTTCGGCTGGTTTATGTTGCCGACGTTCTCCTGGAGGTTCTCGATGTTGTAAAAGCTGTAGCTGCCGTAGGCGACGGAGAACATGGTGAGATCCTGATCGCGACCGGGAATCAGGCCAGTGTAAACGAGGCCGGACTGAAAGTAGAACGGGAAGAGATTGTTATACTTTGGCGCGAAGCTCAGGAGGTTGAACATGCTGAGGCCCTGGTCGGAGAGCTTCGGCTTGTCCATCGAGACGGGCTGCTTGAAATCCTTGCCGGCGACGGATTTTCCATCGGAGGGACCCTTGGCCAGCGGCTCGACCTCAGGCGAGGGCTCGCGGAAGAGCATCTGGTCGGCCTGGCCATAGAAACCGTATTGGCCGTCGTAGTGCGCGCCGAAGAACGACTTGTTATCGACGCCCCAGTAGTAGCCGCCGAAGGCGTATTTGCCGGGCAGTTCCGCGGCGCCGAGCTTTGGAGTGATGCCGGTTTCCGCCATGGCCATCAGGCCGTTGAGGTCGGGATTCGGCGCGTAGCCCTCGTAGGCGAGGCCGTGGTTCGAGCTGGCCGTCGCCTGCGGGAAGGCCATGAAGAGGCCGCCCTTGACATACCAGACATCGATGGGCTTCACCTTGAGCGTGCCGCCCCAGGTCGAGAAGCTGGAGGAGAAGGGGATGTTGCCGCCGATGCCCTTGGCGCTGTTCACGGCATTGTTCACGAACAGCTTCGAGAGCGGCTGGTCGGCGAATTCCTTCTGCGGCTGCAGCCAGCCGCCGCGCAGGACGACCATGTCCTTCACCGGCAGGTTGTCCGCGGTGCCAGCCTCGAGCCCGAAGCTGAGCACGCGCCATTGCGTGCCGGACTGGAAGTTCGACGGGTTGAACATGCTGTTCGCCTCGACGAAATTGTTGGGGTTCGAGCCCGCCCAGGAGTCGCGGTAGCGGACGTTGCCGAAAGCCTTCACGCCCTCGAGCGCGTCGAGGTTGAGCGCCTTGCCGAAATTCAGCTCCGCGCCGAAGTTGATCTGCATGTCGTAGAAGCCGCGCGAGCCCTTCTGGCTGTCCACCACGCCGTAGAAGACGCCCTGGTAGTTGCCCGTGAAGGTGAGGCCGTAGTCGGCGAGCGCGTCGCGGGCGCCGAACCAGTTGCCGGTCAGGTTCTTGCCGTTCCACCACTGCTGGAAGGCACTGTCTTCCTGCACGGAGACGACGGGAGCGGTCGAGGCGGTGCCGGCCCTGGTGAGGGCGGGCGTGCTGGCGAGCAGCGCGGCAAGCAGGAGAACGGGATGGGATTTCATACGGGAGATGGGAAGCGCAGGAGACTTAGGGCAAAAATGCCGGCCAGTGCAACCGGGGAAAGCGTGAAGATTTTGTCATTTTGGCAAACCGGGGAGCGCGCGGTTTTTGGACGTGGACAAGCGCCGAAAAATCGTCCATCCAATCTTGCTGCGATGACGACGCCCGCCCCCACGAAAACGGAAGTTCCCATGATCAACGTCCAGGTGGACGGCGAGTGGCGGCAATTCCCCAAGGGCACGCGCCTCATCGAGGCCTGCATGAAGTCCGGCCAATACGTGCCGCACTACTGCTACCACCCGAAGCTCAGCTCGCCGGGCAATTGCCGCATGTGCCTCGTCCAGCTCGGCATGCCGAAGATGGGCCCGGATCGCAAGCCCGAGCTCGGCGAGGACGGCCATCCGATCCTGAATTGGAGCCCGCGTCCGGCCATTTCCTGTGCCACCGACATCAGCGAGGGCATGGGCGTCCGCACCAGCGGAGCGCTCGTCGAGGAATGCCGCAACGGCGTGATGGAGTTCCTCCTCATCAATCACCCGCTCGACTGCCCGATCTGCGACCAAGCCGGCGAATGCCGCCTCCAGGAGTTCTCCGTCGAATACGGCAAGGGCGAGTCCCGCTTCATCGAGGAAAAGGTCAAGAAGCCGAAGCGCGTCGATATCGGCGAACGCATCGTGCTCGACGACGAGCGCTGCATCATGTGCTCGCGCTGCATCCGCTTCATGCAGGAGGTCGCGCACGACGACGTCCTTGGCTTCGTGAACCGCGGCAGCCACACCACGCTCACCACGTATCCCGGCAAGCGCCTCGACAACAACTACTCGCTCAACACGGTCGATATCTGCCCCGTCGGCGCGCTCACGAGCAAGGATTTCCGCTTCAAGATGCGCGTCTGGTTCCTCAAGGAAACCAAATCCATCGACGTGAACTGCGGCACCGGCACGAACATCGTCATTTCCAGCCGCGAGGGCATCATCCACCGCATCACTCCGCGCGAAAACGACTTCGTGAATTCCTGCTGGATGCCCGACAGCCACCGGCTCAATTACCATTATCTCCATGACGACGCGCGCCTCGCGACACCGCTCATCAAAAGCGCGCCCGCGAAGTGGACCGAGGCCATCGCCGCCGCCGCCAGCCAGCTCAAGAGCCACGAGCCCGCGCGCCTCGCGATGATCGCCTCCGCCCGCATGACGAACGAGGAGCTCTTCCTCGCCCGCCGCCTCGCCGCCGCGCTCGGCATCGAGCAGTTCGACGTGCTCGCGCGCCCGCAGGAGGGCGACGGCTTCCTCATCTCCAACGACGGGAATCCGAACACCACCGGCGCGAAGCTCCTCGGCCTCCACGGCGGCGCCCGCCTGAGCGCCATCGCCACCGGCGTCGCCAGCGGCGCGATCCGCGGCCTTCTTGTCCTTGGCGAGGACGCCACGCAATGCGGCATCGCCGAGAGCGATCTCGCGAAGCTCGAGACGCTCGTCGTGCTCGACATTCTGCCCAACAAGACGACGCCCCATGCGACCGTCCTGCTCCCCGCGAGCGGCTTCGCGGAAAAGCGTGGCACGATGATCAACCTCGCCGGCCGCATCCAGCGCCTGAACCGCGCCATCCCCGCGCCCGGTCAGGCCCGCGACGACTGGGAAATCCTCCGCGACCTCATCGTGGCCGTCGGCGGCCAGAACGGCGTCTATTCCATCGAGGAAGTCTTCAAGGCCATGGCCGGCGAAACGCCCGCGCTTGTGGGCCTCTCGATGGCCGGCATCGGCGATCTCGGCGTGGAACTCGCTCTCGACGACGTCGCGCGCCGGTAGGGCATTTTCGGCTCCTCTTATCGAGGGGAGCGCGGTTTTGAAATGGGGAGCGCACGCACCCGCGTGCGGTCCGGTGCTCTCGCGCCAAACTCCTGACGATCCGCGCTTGCCGTGTCGAATTTGGGCAAAGTTTTGATTGCCGCGCCCGATGGTGCGCGCGCAGCTTGGCTTCCGTGAAAACTCCCTCCGTTCTCATCGTTGGCGCCGGCCCCGTCGGCCTTACTGCCGCGTTGGCCCTCACGCAGGCCGGCATTCCCGTTCGGCTGATCGACCGCCTGGCCGAGCCGACCAACCAATCCCGCGCCGCCGCCATCCACGCGCGCACGCTCGAACTCTTCGAGCGGCTCGGCGTCGTCGAGGACTTTCTCGCCGCCGGGGTGAAGCTCCATGGCGCTTCCATTTACGCGAAGGGGGAAGTCCTCCTCGCCCATCCGAGTCTCGACCAGCTCCCGACCCACTACCCGTTCATCCTCGGCCTCGAGCAAGCCCACACCGAGGCCATTCTCGCGCGCCGACTGACGGCCCTCGGTGTGTCTGTCGAGCGATGCGTGGAAATGCTCGGCTTGACGCAAAACGAGGCCGGCGTGCAGGCGCAACTGCGGCTGGCGGACGGCAGCGAAGTCACTGCCGACTTCGATTATCTCCTCGGCGCCGACGGAGGCCGCAGCGCCACCCGCGCCGCCCTGGGGCTTCATCTCGAGGGCGAAACGCTCGATGCCACCTGGCTCACCGCCGACGTCAAAATCCGCTGGCACCACCGTGCGGACGAGGCCATCGCCTACCTCGCCACCGATGGATTCGCCTTTATCATGCCGATGAACGACGACCGCTGGCGCGTGATCGTGAACGTCGAAAAAATGACGCCCGCGGAGGCCGAGAAAGTCACCATCGAGGACATTCAGGCCCTCGTGCTCGAGCGCTTCGACGTGCGCGCCGAGCTTTACGATTGCGTCTGGATCAGCCCGTTCTCGATCAACACGCGCATGACCCCGACGATGCGCGTTGGCCGCGTCTTCCTCGCCGGCGACGCCTCGCACGTCCACAGCCCCGTCGGCGGCCAGGGCATGAACACGGGCGTCCAGGATGCGCTCAATCTCGCGTGGAAACTCGCGCTCGTCCTGCAGGGTCGCGCCGACGGGCCTCTGCTCGATACCTACAACGCCGAGCGTCACGCGAACGCCAAGCGCCTCCTCGCGAAGATCGGTCCAGCCACCCGCATGATGAATCTCCGGCAGCCAGTCGCCATCGAGATCCGCAACCTCGCCATCCGCCTCGTGAACCAGCTCGGCGCCGGCCACGTCATTGCCCGCAACATGAGCATGCTCGAGGTCGGCTATCCCGGCAGCCCGCTCGCCGAAGACCACGGCCACGGCTGGCATGGCGGTCCGCGCGCCGGGGAGCGCGCGCCCGACGCGGAGGGCATCGTGCTCGACGGCCAGCCGGCGCGGCGATTGTTCGAGATTTGGAGTGGCGACGCGCGCCATCAGCTCCTCGTCTTTTCGTCGGAGCCGCTTGCCTTCACGGCGCCGGATTTTCTGCGCGTCATCCAACTCGACGCCGCCGCCGATTCCGAGGGCGTGGCCCGCGAGGCGTATGCCGTGCCCGGCGAGGCGCTGTGCCTCGTGCGGCCCGATGGCTACATCGCCTATCGATCAAGTTCCACCGAGCTCGGCCCACTCTGCACCTACCTTGCGAAGTGGTATGCGCCGTCCGCTTGAGGCCCGGCGGAGGCGCTGAATTTTCGCGGGGCGGGGGTTACTTATCCTCGTCGAACCAGCGCTTCTTCAGCTCATCGGTGACGCCGTTTTCGTTGAGCAACAAGAGCGCCTGGTTGATCCGTTCGCGCAGTGGGCTGTCCTGCTGGAGCGCAAAGCCGTAGTTGTTGCGTTCGAACAGTCCGTCCACGAGCGCGAAGTCCTCACCGCCGGATTTTGCGACGTAGTATTTGAGGATCGGCGCGTCATAGACCACCGCCTTCACCTTGCCGCTCTTGAGGGCGTCCAGGCAGGCGGGCACGTCGGCATAAGGCTGCACCGTCACCTTCGCCCCGCCGGAAGAGCCGAGCTTTTGCAGCCATGTTTCCGCGGTGCTGCCGCCCACCGTCGCGACGGCGTGGCCGGGAAGGTCGTCGGGGCCCTTGATGTCGCTGTTGAGGGAATTGACGGTGAAGGCCGCACTCAGCAGGGCCGTGAGCAGCGACACGGCGATGACGCTCGCGAGCATCCAGATCGTCGCGACGATGCGTCCGCCGAGGCCGACGGGACCCTTGTTATCCGCGCCGCCGACCAGAAAAATGCTCAACGTCCACCAGAAGGACTCGCCCATGCCCGCGAGATACGACCGCGGCCACATCTCCTCGTTCACGGGGTGCTCATACAGCCACACGAGGTGCGAGATGACGAACATCACCGCGATGGCAATGACGACGCCGATCAGCAGTTTCCAATTGAAAACATTCGCGAGCACGGACCAGACGACATCCGCGATGCCGCCACCCTTGTTCGCCACGACGATCGACAGGCCGGATTCGTAGAACGGCTGCGAAAAGTCGATGACCTGCTCGCGCGCGGCGGTGATGCTGAGCGCGCCCACGCCGACTTCGGCGGTCTTGTTCTGCACGGCCTCGACCATTTTCTTCGCGCTATCGGCCGTCGTGATCGTGTAGTCGAGCTTCAGCTCGCGGGCGACGTTGTCCCAGAGCTCCATCGCAAAGCCGACGCGGCGCCCGTCCTTCTCGAAGGAAAACGGTTCGATGTTGCGCGTGACGACGCGCACCGTTTGCGCGGAGGCGTCCGTGAAGAGAGAAACGGCAAGCAGGGCGAGCAACAACGGGAGACGCATAGGAGTGGCGGCATATATGGACTTCGGCGGGAGGCAGTCAAGCCTGCTCGCGGACGGGCGGGCCGGACCCGGAATTTTCCGCCTTCGCGGGAATTTGCACGATTGACCCTCGACAGCCCGGCGCGAAAACCGGTATCGAAATTGCGCTCGACGCGAATGGACATCATCAGCTTCCTCCAGCAACCCATCCCGTTTCTCGTCTGGACGTCCATCGTCAAGACGCTCTTCGTCCTGTTCGGCGCGATCCTGCCGCTCGTTTCGCTCTCGGTTTTCGCCGAGCGCAAGGTCAGCGCCTTCATTCAGGACCGCCTCGGGCCGAATCGCGTGGGCGCGCCCGCCACGCTCATCGGGTTCAAGAAGGATTACAGCCTCTGGGGCCTTGGCCAGATGGTGGCCGACCCGATCAAGCTCCTCCTCAAGGAAAATTTCATCCCGAACTCGGTCAACAAGTTCTACTACTACATCGCGCCGAAGCTCACGATGATCCCGCCGCTCCTCGTGCTGGCGGTCATCCCCTTCGGCAGCTCGTTCCTCGTCGGGCCGGACGGCAAGCCCGTCCCGATGGTCATCGCAAACATCGACATCGGCGTGCTCTACGTCTTCGCCGTCTCCTCACTCGGCGTCTATGGCATCGTGCTCGCCGGCTGGGCGTCGAACTCGAAATATCCCTTCCTCGGCGGCATCCGCTCCAGCTCGCAGATGATCTCTTACGAGCTCGCGCTCGGCCTCTCCGTCGTGCCGATCTTCCTCATCTGCGGCACGCTCAACCTCTCGCAGATCGTCGATTGGCAGATCGTCAACGGCTGGCTCATCTGCCCGATTCCCTTCGTGGGCGGCGTCCATCTCGAGGCCTGGCGCTTCGCGCTGATTCCGCTGATGCTGATCTCGTTCATTGTCTTTCTCGTCTCGATGTTCGCGGAGACGAACCGCACGCCATTCGACCTTCCGGAAGCCGAGCAGGAACTCGTTGGCGGCTACCATACGGAATATTCCTCGATGGGCTTCGCGCTCTTCTTCCTCGGCGAATACGCCGCGATGATCGCCGGCTCCGGCGTGATCGTGACGCTCTTCTTCGGTGGTTGGAGCCTGCCCTTCATCCCCGACGGCAGCTCGCATTGGCTCTTTGGCCTTGAGAATCACGTCTGGCATTGGTTGCCCGGCGCCTTCTGGGGCTTCGTGAACATCAACGTCTTCTTCGCGAAGGTCTCGCTGCTCATCTTCTTCTTCATCTGGGTGCGCTGGACCGTGCCGCGTTTCCGCTACGACCAGCTCATGAAGCTCGGCTGGATCTATTTCTTCGAAATCGCCCTCGCGAACATCTTTCTCACGGCCCTGGTGCTCGTTTACCTGAAAAAATAATATGGCCCTCGTTCTCCAACGCCCGAAGCTCAGCCTCGCGGAGAAATTCTATCTCCCGGCCGTCATCGGCGGCCTCGTGCTCACGATCAAACATTTTTTCAAATCGGTTGGCGGCAAGACCGAGACGATGCAATACCCCGAGCAGAAATGGGACGACAAGCTGCCCGAATGGTATCGCGGCGCGCCCACGCTCGTCGCCGACGAGTGGGGTCGCGAACGCTGCGTCTCCTGCCAGCTCTGCGAGTTCATCTGCCCGCCGCGCGCGATCACGATCACGCCCGAGGAAATCCCGAGCGCCGATCCGTGGGCCAAGGTCGAGAAGCGGCCGAAGGAATTCGAGATCGACATGATTCGCTGCATCTACTGCGGCCTCTGCGAGGAAGTCTGCCCCGAGCAGGCGATCTTCCTGCGCAAGGACTACGCGATCACCGGCTACACCCGCGCCGAAATGAAGCACGACAAGGCCAAGCTCTACGAACTCGGCGGCGTCATGCCCGACGTCATCAACAAGTGGAACGAAAAAAAGTAGTCGCCTCCCGCGCCCACTGATAAAACGCCCGCCGGTCCCCTCCGAATCCAACCCAACCCACCAAGCCGAAGCACCGCACCGTGTCCCTGTTCCTCTTCTGGGTATTTGCCGCATTGATGCTCGCCTTCGGCGTCGGGGTCGTGCTGGCGCGCAATCCCGTCAGCTCGGCGATGTGCCTCGTGATGTCGTTCCTCGGCCTCGCGTGCCTGTTCTTCATGCTCGACGCGTTCTTCATCGGCATCATTCAGGTGCTCGTCTATGCCGGCGCGGTGATGGTGCTCTTCCTCTTCATCATCATGCTGCTCGATCTCAAGACCGAGCGCGCCCGCAAGTTCAACGTCCCCGCCGTCGTCGGCGGAGTGGCCGTCCTGCTGGGCTTCGTCGCGATTCTCTTCAAAGTCCTTGGCTCGAACGCGGGATTCTTCGGTCAGCTCAAGCCGGCGCTCACCGGCCCAGTGACGAACGACGTGAAATCCGTCGGCCTCACGCTCTTCACGCAGTTCAACCTGCCCTTCCAGATCATCGGCGTCCTCCTGCTCGTCGCCACGATCGGCGTCGTCGTCCTCAGCAAGAAAGAGCTCAAATGATTTTGGATTTCGGATTTTGGATTTTGGATTTTGCGAAAGCCGCGCCTCGGGCTGCGTCCTCCGCCTTGGAATCCAATCCAAAATCCAAAATCCAAAATCCAAAATTGCGCTGATGGAACCCACTCTCGCTCATTACCTCGCGGTCAGCGGCCTGCTTTTTGCCATCGGGCTGGGCGGCGTGCTCCTGCGCCGGAACATCATCGTCATTTTCATGTGCCTCGAGCTCATGCTCAGCGCGGCGAACCTCTCGCTCGTCGGCTTCTCCCGCTTCCGCCTCGTGGACGGCCTGCCGAACTACAACGCCCAGGTGCTCGTGTTTTTCATCATTACCGTGGCTGCCGCCGAAGTCGCCGTCGGCCTCGCGATCATCGTCGCGCTCTATCGCGCCCGGCAGACGACGCACGTCGAGGACCTCAACGCCCTGAAATTCTAGATGAATTCGCAAACGGCGCCCTGGATCATCCTCTTTCTGCCGCTCTTCATGGCGGCGGCCATTCTGTTCTTCGGCGGACGCTCGAAATTCCTGAGCGCCGGTCTGGCCATCGCCGCCGCCGCGATTGGCGCCGTGCTGAGCTGGACGATCTTCATTCAAGGCCACGACATCCGGCTGAGCATCGACTGGATCAACTTCAGCCGCCTGCTCGGGCCCGATTACCAATTCACGATTCCGATCGGTCTCCAGATCGACGCGCTCTGCCGCTCGATGCTGGTCATCGTCACGACCATCGCCACGCTCGTCTTCACCTACTCGGTCGGCTACATGGCGCACGAGGAAGGCTACAGCCGCTATTTCGCAGGCCTGGCGCTCTTCCTCTTCTCGATGCTCGGCATCGTGATGGCGGACAATTTCGTGATGATGTTCATCTTCTGGGAACTCGTCGGCGTGAGTTCCTACATCCTCATCGGGCACTACTATAAGAAGGATTCCGCCGGCGACGCGGCGAAGCAGGCCTTCATCGTGAACCGCATCGGCGACTTCGGCTTCATGGTGGGCATCCTGCTCTTCTGGACGCTCACCGGCACGATGATGTTCTCGGAACTGCCAAAGGCGCTCGCCGGCTTCCACGGCTCGACCTTCTGGCTCGCCGCCGCCTGCGTGCTCGTCTTCTGCGGCACCGTCGGCAAGTCCGCGCAATTTCCGCTCCACGTGTGGTTGCCAAACTCGATGGAAGGTCCGACGCCCGTTTCCTCGCTGCTCCATGCCGCCACGATGGTCGCCGCCGGCGTTTACCTGCTCGCCCGCGTTTTCCCCGTCCTTCACACCTCACCCGGCGCGCTCGAAGTGATCGGCTGGATCGGCGCGATCACCTGCTTCGGCGCGGGATTGATGGGTCTGCAGCAGAACGACATCAAGCGCATCCTCGCCTACTCGACCGTCTCGCAACTCGGCTACATGGTTGTCGGCATCTCGGTGGCCACGAGTTCCGGCGTGGCGATGTTCCACCTCTTCACGCACGCCTGGTTCAAGTGCCTGCTCTTCCTCTGCTCCGGCTCGGTGATTCTCGGGATGCACCACGAGCAGGACATCTGGAAAATGGGCGGTCTGAAAAACAAGATGCCGCTCACCTTCATTTTCATGACGCTTGGCGGCCTTGCGCTCATGGGCTGCCCCGGATTCAGCGGTGGCTTCAGCAAGGATCTCATCATCGAGTTTGCGTGGAAGAACCAGCCGCTCTTCTGGCTTACCTTCGGCGGCGTGCTCCTCACCGCGATCTACACCACGCGCATGCTCGTCGTCACCTTCCTGGGCGCCCCGCGCAGCGATGCCGCGAAGCATGCCCACGAGTCGCCGGCGGTCATGGTCATACCGCTGTTCCTGCTCACCATTCCCACGGTCATCGCCGGTTATTCATTCATCGAGAAGCCCTTCTTCGGCGAACTGCCCGAGGCGGATGCACCGCATTGGCTGCACTACGCAACTCCGGGGATGTTCCTCTTCGGTCTGATCATCGCCTTCCTTATCTACCGAGGCGCGCCGAAGAAGGACCCCGTCCTGATCCCCCTCTTCGCGAACCGCCTCTATCTCGACGACATCTGGCAAACCGTGTTCGTGCGCTGGGTGCAGGACGGCACCGCGAAAGTTTCCGCCTTCACCGACAAATGGATCATCGATGGTGTCGGCGTCAATTTCACCGCCAAGGTCACCTGGGCCGCCGGTTTCGCGCTGCGGTTCCTCCAGATCGGTAACCTCCAGGCCTACGCCTTTTTCTTCGGGGCCGGCGTCGTCGCGCTGCTCTACATCCTGATCGCCAAATGAGCCTGCCGAGCCCGCTCTTCTTCCTCACGCTGCTGCCGCTCGCTGCCGCCCTGTTTATCATGGTCGGAGCGCCGGCCCGCCTGATCGCCCGGGTTGCCTCCCTTGGAATACTCGCCGTGGCGATCAAACTCGTCCTTACCTACGACCGGGCCATTGGCGGATTCCAATTCGTGACCCAGATGCCGGTCTCCGACGGGCTCGGCCTGTCGTTGAGCTTCGGCGCGGACGGCCTCAGCCTCGCGATGCTGCTGCTTTCCGCCATCGTGACCGTGAGTGCAGTGTGGGTGATCCCGCCGATCAAGACCCGCGAAAATCTTTTCTACGCATGCGTGCTTCTCATCTCGGCGGGCGTCATCGGGGCGTTTTCCTCGATGGACGTGCTCTTCTTCTACGCCTTCCACGAGGTTGCGCTCATTCCGACCTTCCTGCTGATCGGCATCTGGGGCTCGGGCGACCGGCAGGCCGCGGCCTGGAAGGCGACGATCTACCTCGGGCTCGGCAGTTTCGTTCTTCTGCTGGGAATCATCGGCCTTTATCTGGCCATGCCCGCCTCACAGCGAACCTTCGATCTGCAAACCATCCAGGCGCTCGCGAAGGACGGCAGCCTTAATCCGCCGCATTGGGTGTATTGGACGCTGCTCCTCGGCTTCGGCACGCTCATCTCGCTCTTTCCGTTCCACTCCTGGGCTCCGCAGGCCTACGCCTCCGCGCCGACGCCCGCCTCGATGCTGCACGCCGGCGTCCTCAAAAAATTCGGTCTCTACGGCATCCTCCGGCTCATCGTTCCAATCTTCCCGCACTCCATCCTGGCCACGCGCATCCCGCTCGGCTTCGGCTGGTCGATTTCCTACCTCGATCTCTTCCTCGTGCTGATCGTCGGCAACCTGCTCTACATCGGCCTCGTGACCATCGCGCAGAAGCGCCTCGATTGGACCCTCGGCTACTCGAGCGTGATGCACATGGGATACATCTTCCTCGGCATCGCGGCCTTCAATCAGCTCAGCCTCAGCGGCGCTGCCGTCCTCATGGTCGCCCACGGCCTCTCCATCGCTGCGCTCTTCGCCCTCAGCGGCGCGCTGCGCGAACGCACCGGCACGCTCGATTACGCCGAACTCGGCGGCCTCGCGAAGCCCATGCCGCTCTTTGGCCTGCTCTTCGGCTTCGCCACGATGGCCTCCGTCGGTCTGCCCGGCTTCGCGAATTTCCCCGGTGAGCTGATGGTGTTCTTCGGTTCGTTCGGCACGTCGGCCGACATCGTGAAATCCGGCCTGAGCGCGATTCAAATCGTCACCATCATCGCCGTCTGGGGCGTGGTGATCTCCGCCGTTTACATGCTCCGCGCCTACCGCAACGTCTTCTTCGGCACGATGCCCGAGCGCTGGGCTCGCCTGCCCGACCTCGCGCCAATCCCGCGCTACGCGGTCATCCTGCTGATCCTTGTGCTGCTCGGCATCGGCTTCCACCCGCAGTTGCTCCTTTCCTACGTGACTCCCAACTTGCTGCCGTGAACCCGATCTACCTCGAAGTCTTCGTCGTGACCCTCGGCATCGTCATGCTGATGGTCGAGGCGTTCGTCGCCTCCACCGATAAGCGCTACCTTGCCTACGCGGGAATCGTCGGTCTGGCCGCGGTGCTGGTGGCGAGCTTCTTCGTGAATCCCGGCGCGATTCCCGAGCACGCGCCCTACGCGGGTTTCTACACCGCGGACAACATGGCGTTGCTCTTCAAGCGCTTCTCGCTCGTGGCGACGATTCTCGTGCTCGTCATGTCGATCGACTACGCGCCGATCGTCGAGCGTTTCATCCCCGGCGAAAGCAAGGGCGGCGGCCTCGGGGAATTCTTCGCGCTGCCCGTGCTGGCCTGCGCGGGCCTCATGTGGATGGTCTCGGCCATCGACTTCATCGCAATCTTCGTCTCGCTCGAGCTCGTCACGATCTCGTTCTACGTCCTCGTCGCTTACCTTCGCCGCAGCCACACCACGCTCGAGGCCGGCACGAAATATCTCATCCTCGGCGCGCTTTCCACCGGCTTCATCGTCTACGGCATCACGTGGATTTTCGGCGTGACCGGCCAGACGAATCTCGCCGCCATTGCCGCGACGCTGCCGACTCTGCCCGCCGCCAGCCACACCGCGCTGCTCTTTGGCTTCGGCCTCGTCTTCATTGCGCTCGCCTTCAAGATCGGCGCATTCCCGTTCCAATTCTGGATTCCCGACGTCTATCAAGGCGCGGCGACGCCGATCGCCGCCTTCCTCTCGGTGGGCTCGAAGGCCGCCGGCTTCATCGTCGTCCTGCGGGTCTTGCAGCCTTTTCTGGGCTTCGCCCCCTTGGCGGCGAAGATCGAATGGATCCTCCTGCTCACCGCCGGGGCGACCTTGATTTACGGCAATCTCTCCGCGCTCCCGCAGCGTAATCTCAAGCGTCTGCTTGCTTACTCCAGCGTCGGCCACGCGGGATATTTGTTGATGGCCCTCGCCAGTCTCGGTGTCCTCTTCGCCCAGGGCGCCATCGAATTCTACCTCGTCGCGTATCTGCTGATGACGTTCCTCGCCTTCCTCGTGATGGCGGTTGTCTCGACCAGCGTGGGCGGCGACGACATCTCGCACTTCGCGGGCCTGGCCCGGCGTTCGCCCTGGCTCGCGGGCGCCATGCTCATCGCCATGCTCTCGCTGGCGGGCATCCCGTTCACCGCCGGCTTCCTCGGCAAGCTCTTCATCTTCGCCGTCGCCATCCAGGCGGGGCATTGGTGGCTTGTCGGTCTCGGTGTCATCACCGTCGCCTGCGGCTTCTATTATTACCTGCTCGTCGTCCGGGCGATGTATTGGCAGCCCGCGCCGGAAAACGCGCCGGAAATTTCCGTTTCGCTCGCCGGGCGCATCAGCATGGCCGCGCTCGCGGTCCTCATCTTCGTGGTGGGCATCTATCCGCAGTCCGTCCTCTGCTGGCTGGATTAGGTTCGGCGTCCGCGCCAGACAATCACGACGATAGCGACGCCAAGCAGCGACAGCGTTCCCGGTTCGGGAACAATCGCAAACGTCGCAAAAACGGCGAGGTGGTCTGAGGCGTTGGCTGAGGTCGAGGAGGTGAAATTCGTGCCGAACTGCCCATTGAGCGCGGTGAGTTGGAGGCTCGTGTATTGCTTCGTGTCGAACACCTGCCCGCTCACGTAGTTTGCGTTCCCCGCGAACATCACGTAATCGAAGCGCGCGTTCGGCTTCGTCGAGGAGATCGTGTTGACGTTGCCCTTGATGCTGACCGGTCGCGGGTCCGTCAGGCCCGCGGCCTTGATCTTCGCCACCGGGTTGTAGACCTCCGTGACGCCATTCGTCAGGGTGACGGAATCACCGAGTGCGTGTCCGCTCCAATTCGCCGACGCGCCGCTTTCCACGGTTTCGTTCCAATCTCCCGTCGCGACGATGGCATCGGTCGGATGGGCCGCGATCCAGCTCGCGATGGTGGCGCTGTCCACGTCGGCCTCCGACATGCGCTTTTGCGCGTCGGAGTCCGTGCTCAACGCCTTCAGATGCGTCGTAAAAATGTCGAGATTCGTGCTGCCGGGAATGTCGAGCGTCACCCGCGCCAGTCCACGCAGGGCGCTATTGCCGCCGCCGGCATCCGAGTAGGTCTGCGAAGAGAGAATGGGATAGCGCGAGACGATGGCCGACGTGTCGTAGCCGTCGTTGCGGGTGCTGAGGTAGACGTAGAAATTGACGCCGACCGCGGGGCTTGCGCCAAAGATTGTGAGGTCGCTCTGGACGAAAGCGACGAGATCGTTATACGCCGTCGTCGCATTGTAACTGACGTTGTTGCCGCCCAGCTCCTGCAACGTCCACACGTCGGGATTCAGAAAATTGATCTCCTGGGCGAGGTAAGGCTGTGAGCTCATGTTCGAATCACTGCCGCCGATGTCGCGGTGAATGTTCGTCTGCAATACATTAATCGAAACCTGCGCGCGCAGGCCGGTGGCGAGCGTCAGCAGCGCGACCACGACAAGGAGCGGATATTTGGGAGGCAATGTGACGCCGGACCTGGTCATGGGGGAGGCGATCATTATCAGCAGACGCGGTGCCAGATCTTGCGCGAGGATCGACATTGCGCACGCCATTTGCTTAATGCGCGGACATGAACGCGCCCCTCGATCCAAAACGCACTGTCGCCGAACTCAAGGAACTCCGCGCCTTCACCGCCGATGAAAACGGCGCCCAGCGCGTGGCCTTCACCGACCTCTGGGCGAAGGTTCGCGAATGGCTCACCGCCAGACTCGCCGCGTTGCCCGTCGAGGTTCACACCGACGCCGCTGGGAACCTCTGGGCGACGCTGCGCGGCGAATCGGAAAAGGAGCTTCTCATCGGTGGCCACATGGATTCCGTCCCGAACGGCGGCTGGCTCGACGGCTGCCTCAACGTGCTCGCCGGACTCGAGATTTTGCGCCGCATCGCCGCGCAATATGACGGACGCCCGCCCGTGACCGTGCGCCTCGTCGATTGGGCCGACGAAGAAGGCGCGCGCTTCGGCAAGAGCCTTTTCGGCTCTTCCGCCTGCTCCGGC